>WNGD01005622.1_pt1 | contig 13223 bp, 5 predicted proteins | sample 5400671 | NCBI WGS metagenome assembly WNGD01 (sample SAMN13153369, study PRJNA577476) | soil metagenome | isolation source: 40 cm soil or saprolite under grassland replicate 2 | place: USA:California | collected 2016-06-15
CGTTTCGGTCGTTTCAACGAACATATCAGCACCATTTTCCCAGAAATTAAGAGGATCACCGTACCTCCCGGCCCTGCTGAGAGCCAAGTTCAAATCCTGGTATGGTCGATAGACCCTGATACCGAGCGTGAGGATCTCGCTATACCACTTTCAGAAAGTGGAACAGGCATCGGCCAGGTGCTGGCGATGCTCTACGTCTTACTCACAGCTGAATACCCGCGAACGATCATTATTGATGAACCACAAAGCTTTCTCAATCCAGGTGCGGTACGCAAATTGCTGGAAATACTGAAGCAATATTCTCGGCATCAGTTCATCATCACTACACATTCTCCAGAGATTGTATCTATAGTGAACCCACAGACGCTGTTTCTGCTTCGAAAAGTAGAAGCCGAGACTATGATAACACAGCTAGACAGCGCTGAAGCCCAAGATCAAAAATTACTGCTATCAGAAGTTGGGGCAAGGCTTTCTGATGTATTCGGTGCAGACAACATCCTTTGGGTGGAGGGCGCTACTGAAGAATTATCCTTTCCGCTCATAGTCGAAAAAAAGCTTCGAAGGCCTTTGCAGGGCACAAAGATCGTTGGTGTCATCCAGACCGGCGACTTCGAAAGCAAACATTCAGGGATCATTCTTCAAATTTATGATCGCCTTACTAAGGGAAGCGGGCTTATCCCTCCAGCTATAGGTTTTATCTTCGACCGAGAAGGACGAAGTAAACAAGACCAGGATGACCTTATACGACGAAGCCAGGGAAAGGTGGTATTTCTCCCCCGAAGGATGTATGAAAACTACCTGCTTAACCCCGATGCAATCTCTTCCGTCATTTCTCAGATAGAAGGATTCCGAGATAATCCAGTCACATCAAAAGAAGTGGAGCAGTGGCTTGAGTACAACCACTCTGACAGGACGTACTATGATCAGAATATAAGTGAATCAGAGCGAACTGGGGAAGGATGGATGCGAGACGTGCATGGAGCCAAAATGCTAGAAACCATATTTAAGGAATTCTCAGAGCTCCGCGTTGAGTATGACAAGGTTAAGTATGGTCTGGCACTTACCGAGTGGCTTCTGGAGCATGCTCCGCCTGATCTGACAGAAGTGGCGAATGTAATCGCATCCAAGTTGGAACCTACATCTTAAATGCGTCATTTCAATAATTGCTAAATTTCAACTTTATAAATACACATTGCACCAAGGTCCTTGTGATCTGACTTCGCTTTAATGATCCAAAAGATATGGGTAATCACTAGAATACCAGAATACGCAATATAGACAGGAACAAATATTCCATGTTATACTTTGAATGAGCGCATAGATACCATTTAGTGCGCTACTCTGAAAGAAAGGAGGCCAAATAGATGAACATTAGAGTCATCACGGCAGTAATCGGAGTTGTACTCGCAGGGATGGGGTTTCTCAAAGCCATAGAAAAGCTGGACAAAGCCCTGAAGTAACCACATTCCGTCACAAGACGGTACACACAAGGGGAGAGGACTGGCTTCCCCTTTGTGCGTGCCGTTTGGTATGTACCTCTTCCTAAATTCCATAGCCGTGCCAAAGGGAATGAGCATGTGCTTGAATAGACAAGAAATATGTTTTTGGAGGAAGATTACTCAAATGGCTCTCGAACAGAATCTATACAATCTAGAAAGGGGGTGAATGCATGAATGATAAACACAAAAAGTCTAGCGATAGCAACAAAGACAAAGCAGACCGGCGCGCCGGTCCTCATCAAGGACCGTATGTAAATAACGGAAAGCTGCCAAGAGCACGCAATGATGGTGGAGCTTGGCGAAAGAAACGATCTGACGCTGGGAAGTCACGCAACAAGTAGTCGCTGCTTTCCTGATACGGCATTATTGTTGTCACGACAAATGAAGGCAGCGCATCTACACCTCTGTTGACGCGCCGTCTTCAATGCTTTTGCGTTGACATTTTATTGAGACTTTGCGGAAATCTCTAATGTCTACTTTTTTAACTCGTCAACCAAAGTATCCTATATAGCACTATCCATCACGCAACTCTATCCTTTCCCCTCCACCACCCCAATCTCCTCCTCCGTCAACCCGTACAGCCTATACACAACTTGGTCAATCAACACATCCGTCTTCGCTAACCTATCCCTCAACGGCAACACCCTCTCCAAACTCCCCTCATGCTCTTTCCTCACTCTCTTAACCAACCCCGCATCGCTCAAACTCACACCCAGACGTCCTTTATTCTTCAGCAAAATATCCAGTAGTTCTTCAAAGGCAAGTGGCGACTCACCTTTCTGATAGTCGCCTGGATAGTCAGCTAGCTTGCTTTTGCCTGTTAACACATCAATTCCTTTTCGACCCTCTTTATCCGGCAATATCGTGAGCGTCTTCACCAACCAGCCCAAAAACTCCTTTTGGGCCGCTCGCTTCTCTTTGTTCAGACGTATCATCTCCTCCGCCAGGAATGCTAGCAGATCTTGAACTACATCTGACTCTTCCGGCTCTCTTGAGAGGTGGTAATCGACGAAGCCAAGTACGCAATCCTGATCGTTCTTGCTCAGGCAGTAGTCGTAGAGGTTTTTGGCTTTTTCGAGGTAGTAGGAACGTTCTTGAGGCAGCGTTGTGAAGTTAATTCGCCGGAATGACATATTACGCACTGTTTGAATGTCGAGTTGTGGGAAATCATCTCGTCTTGCAATTTCGGAAGACCAAATAAACAAACTTGATTGTAGTTTAGAAGCCACCACAGCTAGAACATACAGTGGACTGTATCCTTCTTGTGCTAAACATAAAGCTATCAAGTAAGATTTGTTAAAAACATAACCCTCGTGGTTCAGGGCTGCAATAATTCTTTGTTGTCTACTTATAATTCGTCGTATTACAACGCCCGTCTTTTGAAAGTACTTTGGAGGGGTATATTCCGCAAGAGTTTTATCATATTTGACTCTAATTGCTTGTTCTGAAAAAGAGTAACGACCGAAATCACCAACAAAAGCTAGCACAGTATTAGAATGGTTATCAGCAATTATGGGAACTATTGGCGTTATTCCTCTATCTACATCTAAGATCTTGAAACCTTCAATCGAATTGCCCTTGATCTTTTGCTGGATAAGTGTTCTTGTTCCCGCCGTTTCTGTAAGCATTCGTTTTGAGATATCTTGAGCCCATATGGTTGTATCTACTACTTGGTAGTCAAGCCCATTGGCAAACGCTTGCTCAGCATTGTCACGGATGCCAAATCTTTTCGTTCTGACATTAGAGATTATATAGTGGTCACTTATATTGAACTGCTTTTTCCCTACATACAAAATCGTGTCAATGTAAGCATCTGAAAACACATCATAGGGTAAGTGTACAATAAACTGGAATGCAAATCGTTTAAGAAGGTAATCTCTCAATGGCTCATGTTGCGGAGAGGTAAGCCACCCACTCGGCACAATAAATCCAATCTCAGAGTCTGACTTCATAATTTGAGAGGCCTTCTCCATAAAGAGTGCGAAAAGATCTAGAACTGTCTTAACCGCATTAAAGTTCGCATTAACAAACAGTTTCCCTAAAGTATCTAACACACTGCCATACGGCGGATTCCCTACCACCGCATCAAATCCCCCATTTTCCATGCGCTCCGTCTCATCAAAGAACACTTCAGGAAACTCTAGCTCCCAGTGGAAGAAGCGTTTACCCTTTGCGAGTACCAATGCGGTCTCTATCGCTTTCTTATCCTCTGAGTTAGCTTTACTGTAATTGTCGGCGACAATCGCCCCCGCATACACACTGGTGGTAATCCGCGCCTTCTTATTGCCAAAATACTCGCTAATCCACACATCCAACAACCTCTTAAAGGGTGCAAGAGCGTCATATGCTCCCTTGTATGCCTTGCGAGACTCAGCTACCTCCTGGGCCGTCACGTCTGAAAGCTCACCTACTTTACGCATGAGTTGGGTTGCGCTGAGTAGTCCGGCGAACTGGTGACCGAAGAGATCGCGGCTGAGGGCGTCCTGCACCTCTTGCACGTTGCCACCGATGAGCGAGTTGCCGCACTTCATATGGTGGTCGAGGAACGAGAGCGGCGCTCCGAGTGTGAAGCAGTCGAGCCAGAGACTCACCTTTGCCAGTTCGACGGCCATCGGGTTGAGGTCTACACCATAGATGCAGCTCTTTAGTACGCGCCGTTTGAGCAGGTTGAGGTCGGTGAGTTTGCTCATGTCTATGGTCACGCCCTGGCGCTCCATCTCTTCCTGGATTTCGTGGCGTGTTTGGGCCAGTTCGTATACAATCGGGTTCCATTTGAAGGTGGTCAGGATTTTCGCCATCTGGTCGGTGATGTAGTCAACCGCCTCCACCAGGAAGTGACCGCTGCCCATGGCAGGGTCGAGTACCTTCAGATCGAAAAGGGCCTCATTGAGGGTCTTGCGGAATTTCTTGTAGGTTTCGTTTTCGGGGCTGATATCTTTACGTCCCAGCGCATTGGCCTTGTCACGCTCTACCCTCAGCGTCTTTTCGGCTTCGCGGAAGATAGGACGCAGCGCTTCAAGTTTCTCTGTGATGACAGGACCAACGGTGTGTTCAACGATGTATTTGACGATGTAGTCAGGGGTGTAGTAGCTGCCGGTAGCCTTGCGTTCGCGACGATCATTCTCAAGGTATGGCTGGCCTTTGGATAGTGTCTTATCACGAGCATCCTTGCCGCGCCCTTCTTTGAGTATGGGCAGTTTCTTCTGTTGTGCCTCAGCGTAGTGTAGAATCTCCTCAGTTTTCTTGCCTTTGACGACAGCCATCACTTCTGGCGCAACCCGCAGTTTAAATTCGAGCAAGCCCTCGTAGATGCTGCCAAGCTGCCGAACACCCAGGCTTTTGTAGTCAATGAAAGCGAGATCATGCCGCTTCTCATCCATGTCGCGGGCCATCAGATCGAGACCGAGGGCCAATTCGCGGTCGGATATCTTGCAGTGTGCCAGGAAACGAGCAATGTCAGCCTCCGGAGAGGTATCAGCCGGGTCAGGCTGCGTCATGAACAGTCCGCCATTGTAGACAGGCACGTTGAGAGCTGCATCACCCTTGTCCACGGTATCAAAAAGCTCCTGCAGCTTATCATAGAAGGCGGTGCTGAGATCAGTGTAAGCAACCTTCAACTTAGCGGGTGCTTGATCTTCAATGGTTCCGGCTTTTTCAGCGACCTGCCTTTTGAGTCTTTCCAGGCTCTTTTCGTGGTAGCCACGCACTTCGCGTACGGGCAGCAGGTCGCGGCTCTCAGCATAGAGCAGGAAGAGCAGGCGGTAGAGGAACGTCAGCGTGGCGCTGAAGAATGGCTCGAGCAAGTGGTTGCGTTCGCCGGCGTCCAGGCTATCCAGGTTGGCCGGAAGTTGTCCAGTACGACGGGCATAGATGATGAAGCCGCGTGCGAAGTGGGGGAAAATCTCAAAGAAGACGCGGTCTTTCAGTCGCTCTCCTAACTCGCGGGCATAGCGTTCGCTTTCGCTGACCAGGCTGTCCAGGAAGCATATCAGCCGCGTTTCACCATCGACTATCCTTTCGGTGAGGATGCATGCTGCCGAACGGAAGAAGAGCCAAAAGTAGCGGAAAGCGTACTCAAGGTGGGCAGGCGACTGTGCAAGGGTCTCTTCCAGGTCAATCTCGTAGTAGTTGGTAGCCCGGCTGTGGGCCTTTGCCGCATACAAGCGCCAGGTCTTGCCGTTGGTGATGATTGCCCAATCTGCTTCACCGGAGTCCAGTAAGGTCACTACCACGGCCCCAGGATTCTCGTCAGGTGTCTGATTGTCGCGCAGTTCATCTTTGCCGTCGAGGTTACGCCCCCAGGTGTAGACCAGGCAGAGCGCCAACGGTTTGTCAGTTGCGTGTCCTGCAGTACTCGCCGGGTATAGTCTATAATCCGGCTCAGGTGTGTCGCTATTGCTCGCCTTTACAGGTCGCGCAACGAATCCTAATGTGGCCAACACCGGTTCCAGCAACCTGGCTCGTACCACCTCCTCGGGTTGGTTAGAAAACGTCTCGCGCACATCAGCGTACAGCGCGCGTAGTTCTTTGAAGGCGCGGGTCATGGCTCCAGCTTCTGTGGCATTCTTCCACTCGGGGCTGTCTGGTAGACGCGTGATCAGGTAGTAATCCGAAAAGAGCGCCCGGTTATTGAAGAACGGCTCACTCCAGTCTGCTACATCATAGGCGCTGAGGAGTTTCTCGTACTGAGCAATGGTATCGCTTTCGGTATAGCTGAAACGGCGCAACACCCGGAGCGCCACTTCATCAGGATTGCGACGGGTCACCGTCAATATGCGAGGTCGCACCCCCACCTGTCTGGAAGCCGGTGGAAGACCGAACGTTTCTTGAGATTTGGGTAACTCAGCGCTATAGCGTTCTACCAGTACAAAGTCCAGTCGCTGGTAGTCATCGGTCAGGACGAGTAGATAATCACCGGGGCGGTTGCGGAAGGCACGCACTATTCCCTGCGTGTTTGCTATCGTTACCGATTTGAGTTCAAACAGGTAGACTTCGAACATCCTGGCATCCTGGCTGGCAAGGCGTTCAATGTGGGTGATAGCAGATTTCAGATTGTCACTGGTAAAGCCCATTGCGGCTACATTTTGGACAAGCTGGTCGTTGGTGTCATATCCGAGTTTTGCGAAAAAGGCGGCAAGGGCATCTCTACTGGAGAGAAGTTGGATATCCTCATAGGAAAGTTCAATGTCTTCTTTCAGCACGTGCCAACCTCAAACCTCCAATGCATAAAATAACAGGGATCATTTCTGTATGTTGTTGTGCTCTAAATAGTAGGTCAAGACTAGCATTAGTGACTAGAGCTTGTCAAGCAGCATATTACTCCTCATTCTACTGAGCCCAGTAGCCCTTTCCGAGCCCGCTCCGCGAACATTTTCAGAATGGGGGCAGATGGATAGGTCGAGAGCGATGCCACATTATGAGCCAGTTCAATAGGAAGCAATGCTCCCTCATAGCGATTGCTGAGGATGGTGGGCAGAGTCGCAAAGATTGTATCTGCGCCGATTAAATCCACGTAGTTAGGATTGGCAACGTACTTCCCGGTTGGGATGCTGAGCACCATACGGTGATACTTGTTCAGCTTGACGAACACCTTTGCTCCGTAATTGGTATCTTCCCCGTAGGTCTTCCCTCGCGCGAAGCGGTGTTGAATCTGCTCGGTGATATAGGTGCTATCCGGGATGAAGATCGACCCGGAAGGCGCATGCTGCCCTATCAATTGCAGGTGATCGGCAAAACGACCCGTTTTTTCCTGACCAATCATGTAGACTGGCCACCCTTCTTCTTTTGCAAAGGCCAGGAACCGCCGGATGGGGTCCACCAACTTGGCATACTGGGAATAGATCGAGAGCGGCCCATCTTTGACAAACAGGCATGTCGTTAACACTTGCCGCTGCTGCTGCCAGAAGTAGCGAACAGCGGTGAACAACAGGAGCGTCTCATGCACCATCATGTAAGACGTGGCAATGGATTCGGGAGCCGAATCGGGAGCCATTTCCTGGTGGAAGCCAAGAAAGTCCGTCACAAACAGTTTCCCTCTACAGGCGGGATTCGGGCAGATGCCTTCATCAGCGTCGTATGGCAAGGTAGCGACTTCCTGCTCACAGTGCGGGCACTGGAAGGGGGCCAGGTTCCTTCCGCACTCACTCCATTTTTCATAGATCAGCCACTTCAGCGTTTCGAACGGCTCTCCCTCGAGTGTGGGATCTTTGAGCGACTCAAATACGATCTGGCGGACGGCGTCGTAGTTCCGCATGCCGGGCACGCTGACATGCCGTAAGGGAAAGACCGTGGCGTGGAACTGGGCAGACTTGGAGAGGATATCGCGCAGCGCAAAGGGATGCGGCGCATCTTTATCTAAACGTGAGAGTGCGTACTGATCAACGGCAAGGAGCGCGGTCTTGACAAAGGCCAGCGCCATGTGCGGCGGAGCTTCCGACGTTACCACCTGCAAGGAGCCATCCACCCCAAATACGATGGGAAGCGGACTACCGCCCAGCGGCAGTGGTTCCCACACCGGGATAGTTGTCGGCTCATCAACGGTGTTGTCCTCAAATCGCTCGCAGAGTTGCCTCACCAGGTCGCTCTTGAGTACTTCGAGATGTCCCAGCCGACTGGCGCGCTCTCCTGGCAGGCGTGATCCCTCGCGGTATGGCATGTTTATCCCTTCCTTTCTGGCGACATAAACTTCAACGCCTGAACTGAAATGACGAAGCGATGCGAACGCGTGAGCATCCTCATATATCCGGGCGTTTTGGCCAGCAGGATATCGCTCGCCAGGCTTTCGTAAGCGACGTTGACCTTGGACAGCACATCCACGTCGTCCCGCGAGGCGAGGTGGGCTACGAAGAAGTTCTCCGTCTGGGCCAGCAGGTCTTTGCTGATGGTTGTCGGCGACTGCGTGGAATATACCATGCCGATATGATATTTTGCGCCCTCCTTGGCAAAACGAGTGTAGATGGTGTTCTCGTCGTTATTCCGCGGGAACAGGTTGTGGGCCTCTTCAAAGTAGAGCTGGATGAAGTGATAGCCCAGCGCATCATTCGTAAACTTATGGACCTGGTGGTTGAACACCTCCCGGGACAACTCGTCGGAGAAGTACGTCATGACCTCCGGATTCGCATTCCCCAGGTCCAGGATCACCGTTTTCCCCACATCTAATGACCTCAGGATTTCTTTGATGAAATCTCCTGCCTGGGGATGATGATATTTGCGGTAGGCCTGTAAGAGGCTAGGGCCACTGCGGCCAGGAGGAGGATCAAAAAACTCGAGCAGCGCTTTGTCGTCAGGCTCAAACAGGGGCTTGCCAGAACTGCGGCTGGTGAGCAGGTCGCTATCTGCATTGTCGCGCCGAAATTTGTTCACTACTTCGAGTTCGCGCATGAGTGCATCGAGGCTATCAGGAGCAGGCGGCGGAGCTGTGAGTCTTCTATCGCTTGCCAGGTAGGCTGCTGTGCGTAGCTCTCGCGAGAAGCCCGGATTGAATTTGCTGGCCGGACTCCCCATCGGAGCAAGTGCCTGCAACTTCGCCTCATCCGCCAGATACCCCGCTTTTTTCAGGATGGCCCAGAAGATCTGCACTCTCCTGAGTGGTCGCGCCAGGTCTCCCCCATTTGGCGGTAGTGAGGCAAGTTCTTCCAGCGAGGGCAGCTCGACGCTGGTGAAAGCCTGGATGTACGTTGAAACCTTGTTATCCTCTTTGAGTAAACTGCCCAGGATCGGCAGCGCGCTTTCAGGATGCTCATAAAAGTTGAGTTTGAGCGGTTTGGATGGTGTGGCTGGGCGTTGCGTAAACGCATAGACTTCGCAGCGATCGGCATACCCACTCCTCAACGAGCGGCTGCCATCCTGGGGGTTGTCATTGGCGTACTCACCATTGATATCGAAGATGAGCTGTCCCACATTTCTGGTCTGCACGGTCGTCTCGAGCAGGCTCTGAGCAATCAATTTCACCACATTGCTCTTGCCCAGGCGTGTCTTGCCAAACATGGCGGTGCGCGTCCCCATAAAATCGGTCGTCGAGACAGAGGCTTTCACCTGCGGCTGCGGTCTATTGGGGAGAGGCAGACGGCACTCAGTAAGACGGAGATCGCCAATCACGAAGCGGTTCTCCTCTGGAACCATAGCGTTCACGATCAGATCCAGGAGCGCATCGTCGGGCGCGTAAATACGATATTTATGTGCACTGACAAAATTATTCAGGTCACCGGAGAATTCCACGGCATTCATACGCTCAGGGTTGGCATAGAACATCCCGAGTACGCCTGTGTTGAGTGCTCCCCATTGTAATTCGCTCTGTGTAAAGACATCCAGCTCCGGCATGGACTTTTTCTGTAGCTCAAAGTAGGTTTGCTGGACCTCTTTGGACAGCGGTGTTGGGGCAGATTCGAGGACACGAAGCAGGGTGAAATGCAGTGGCAACCGCTCAAAGCTCGAGGGCACCATGATGAGCAGAGAATTGCGCGGAATACCCCCTACGGCAATTTTGAACGGGTCAGAGGTAATGATGGTGATGGTCTCATACCCGATATCGAGCACGTAGCCCACAAAGCGCATTTCTGCATACTTCTGCGCCTGCTCGTTGGCCTGTTCCTGCTCGAGGAATGTTTCCAGCATGCGCAGGGGGTGATGCTGCATGGCTGCCCGGTCCAAGAAAGTTTTCATCGACGTAGCTCCTCATCATTGCAAATAGAGATGCCTCAAGGTGCTGAGGGAAAGAGGCCAGTTCAAGAACATCGTTAAGGATAGCAAGGAAAGCTCTCTCCGTGCAGGTATTCTAATGATGACACGCGAAACTGGTAAATGTTGAGGGGAATCCACAACCAGCATTCGCCTCCACCATCTTGCGCGTGATGGAAAGCACGCGTTTCTTGCGCGTCCGTTTGATCACCACGGCATCCACCCCTGCGGCCCCACCCGCAACCAGGCTCGCCCGCGTCTTGCGGTCTCTTTGACTTTCTCGCGAAACGCCCGCTGGATACTACCCGGAATCGTGTTATCATAAACCCAACTAATTGTAAAATACAAATGCTCCTCTTGCAAGAAAGCACCTCCTTGACATGCTCATCGTGCTACTCTACAATTTAAATCGGCCATCTCCATAACAGAAAGTAATAAGTAGGGAGAGAGTCCCCCAAGGAGAAGTTCAGCGATGTCTGACCACCTGGGACAGCAACTTGGCAATTATCACCTGATTCGCCTGCTAGGGCACGGCGGCTTCGCTGATGTATACCTGGGTGAGCACATCCACCTCAACACGCTGGCGGCTATCAAAGTGCTGGATACGCGCTTGACAGGCGACGAAATTGCCCAATTCCGCCATGAAGCACGCACCATCGCCCGTTTGGAGCACCCCCATATTGTGCGTGTCCTGGACTTCGGCGTCGATGATCGCATCCCATTCCTGGTGATGAGCTATGCGCCGAATGGCAGCCTGCGCCAGCGTCACCCCAGGGGGACCCGCCTGCCGCCAGAGCAAATAGTACCCAACATAAAGCAAGTCGCTACCGCCTTGCAATATGCCCACAATGAAAAACTGATCCACCGCGATGTCAAACCGGAAAATATGCTTTTGAACCGCAATAATGAGATATTGCTGAGTGATTTTGGTCTAGCCATGACGACCTCCAGTTCGTCCCACGAAAGCCCAAGAGATGCTTCGGGTACGATTGCCTATATGGCGCCAGAACAGGCACGAGGCAATCCTCGTCCAGCGAGCGACCAGTACGCTTTAGGAATTACCGTGTATGAGTGGATCTGTGGCACACGTCCTTTCAATGGCTCTTACGAGGAAGTAGCAATTCAACATGTGCTCGATCCTCCTACCCCGCTCCACGAGTTTATACCAACAATTCCATACGCCCTCGAAGAGGTGGTGCTGAAGGCACTTGCTAAGGACCCTCACCAGCGTTTTGCCTGTATCCAGGATTTTGCCGATGCCTTTGAGCAAGCATGCCAGGGCGGCGAAGTACATATTGAAGTACGCCAACACACTTCTCCTATTTCTCCATCGAAGCCGATTGCCATTCCAACCCCACCGCACCAGGAAAACGCCTTCTCAACTGATCGCAGTCATGCTGGGATGGTGTATGCTGTAGCATGGTCGCCCGATCGCCGGCACATAGCCTCAGGTGGTCATGACCGCATGGTACACATATGGGATGCAACCACCGGAGCCACTTCCTTTATCTACCGTGGCCACACTGCCGGGGTAACAGCCATTACATGGTCACCTGATGGTACGCGCATTGCCTCGGCAAGCCTTAATAAGACGATACAGGTCTGGGACATAGATAGCGGTCAAAAAATCTCCAGCTATGATCGCCATGCCGGGATGGTCTACGTTGTGGCATGGTCACCCGATGGTAAGCGCATCGCTTCTACAAGCGGAGGAGGGACAGACAACACCGTGCAGGTCTGGGATGCTGCCACCGGTGAGAACTTCCTGACCTACCGAGGTCATACGTATTGGACACGCACTGTTGCCTGGTCACCCGACGGGAAGTTGATCGCCTCCGGCTCTCTGCGCGAAGTGCAGGTCTGGGATGCCGCCAAAGGACGTAAGGTTTCGAGCTATCGTGGTCATGAGGGTTGGGTAAGGGCGGTAGCGTGGTCACCTGATGGCAAGCGCAAACGCATCGCCTCCGCGAGCAAAGATAACATCGTGCACGTCTGGAACGCCGAACACCCACCTGTGATTAGCTCCACAAGGCCACAGCTACAAGCTAACGTCCTGACCTTTCGCACACATACGGATTCTGCGCATGCGGTGGTATGGTTGCCCGATGGCAAGCACATTGCTTCTGTAAGTGGTGATAGGTCAATCCAGCTATGGCAGGTGGTTTAATGGCCGGACCTCCCTCATAGTTTGACATCCCTGCAAACCTAGGACTATACTTAATGAAGTGATGAAAACCTGGCACCCGCAAGGGGTGCCACTACATCTCCTGCCATAATGAGATCCTCTGAAATGTAGTGGCACCCCTTGCGGGTGCCAGGTCAAATCAGCGCTTTTATTTATCTAATGGAAAGGATATCTGTTTGCTCGTCGATAGCCACGCCCATATTGACACCTCCCGTTTCAATCCCGACCGTGACACCGTTATTCAGGCTGCCTTCGAAGCAGGCATTACCCGCATCGTTGATCCGGGTTGCGATCTCGCCTCCAGTCGGTTTGCGCTTTCACTGGCGAAGGCGCATCCAGGTATCGTATTTGCTGCTGTCGGCACACACCCTCATGATGCAACAACCTACACCAGCGAGGTACGCATACACTATCGCGAAATGGCACAAGAGCCAGAGATCGTCGCCATTGGCGAGTTCGGACTGGATTATTTTCGTATGCTCTCACCTAGAGATGTGCAACGCACCGTCTTTTGCGCACATCTCCAGCTTGCTCGCGAGTGTGATCTACCATGCATCATACATGTGCGCGACTCGCATGACGATGTGATCGAGCTATTGCGTACACATGGACAGGGGCTGCGCGGCGTCTTTCATTGTTTTTCAGGCAACGTCGCCCAGGCCGAGCAATGCCTTGAGTTTGATGGCTTTATGCTCTCATTTGCGGGGCCGCTCACGCGTCAGGGCAATGCGCTACCAGAGGTAGCGCGTGTGGCTCCATTAGATCGTATTCTGGTCGAGACCGATAGCCCTTATTTGGTTCCGCAACCGTTACGCGCAAAGCGCAACGAGCCACGGTTCGTCAAACTCGTTGCTGAAAAGCTG
>WNGD01009252.1_pt1 | contig 13223 bp, 17 predicted proteins | sample 5400671 | NCBI WGS metagenome assembly WNGD01 (sample SAMN13153369, study PRJNA577476) | soil metagenome | isolation source: 40 cm soil or saprolite under grassland replicate 2 | place: USA:California | collected 2016-06-15
GGGGGCGGGGGCAGCCCTCTGGTCGACACCCGTGCGCGAGGGCTCCTCCGTCGCGGTGATCGGCTGCGGCGGCGTCGGGCTCGCCGTCGTCCAGGGGGCGAAGCTCGCCGGGGCGGAGCGGATCGTCGCGCTCGACGTCGCCCGGGAGAAGCTCGCCGCTGCGCGCTATCTGGGCGCCACGGACGTCGTCGATGCCTCGGTCGACGATCCCGTCGACGCGGTGCGCGAGCTGACCGGCGGCGCCGGCGTCGAGTTCGCCTTCTCCGCGATCGGCGCCCCGGGCGGGCTCGCGCAGGCGATCCGCATGTGCGCCTACGCGGGGACGGCGACGCTCGTGGGCATGCCGAAGCCGGACACGAAACTCGACGTCGACCTCTCGGCGGACATCTTCGGCCCGAGGGTCACCATCGCAGTCACGCACGGCGGCGACACGATCCCGCAGGAGGACTTCCCCTTCCTCGCGCGCGCGGCGCTCGACGGGCGGCTCGACCTCGCCCGCTTCGTGACGAGCACGATCTCGCTCGACGAGGTGCCGGACCGCCTGCCCCGCATCGGCGAGGGCGGCGAGATCCGGACTGTCGCGCTGCTCTAGCTGAGGCCCTGCCGCCTCGGCAGGTCGACCTCTGGATCGACGAGGTGCCCGTCCCGCTCGACGTACCCGCCCTTGCCGCCGACGACGTAGACGATCGCGTCCTCGTCACCGGCGTTGGAGATGCGCCGCGGCGTCGTGGAGCTGCAATGGAAGAGGCCGCCCTCGCCGAGCTCGCGCGACTCGCCGTCGACGTCGACGCGAATGCGTCCCTTGTGCACGAAGTAGAGCTCGTCCTGCGTGTCGTGGTAGTGCTCCGGCCCCTCGTAATGCGGCGGATAGACGACCGCGTTGACACCGAACGCCTCCACCCCGAGGGCGCGCCGGATCTTGCGGAACCCCGGCCCGTCGCCGAGCTCGTCGAGTGATCCGAACGCGTAGCTCACGCGCTGCAGGCCTCCGACGTGTGCGCGAGCGGCAGGCGGCCGAGCAGCTCGGTGAGCTGCCCGCGCTCCTCAGGGGCGAACCGCGAGCCGAACAGCTCCTCGATGTCGGCGTTATGGGACTCCCGCGCTTCCTCGATCTTCTTCACGCCGGCGTCGGTGAGCACGGCGTACGTGACCCGGGCGTCGCTCTCGCAGCGCTCCTTCGCGACGAGGCCACAGGACTCGAGGCCGTCGAGCAAACGCGTGATCCCGGACGCCGTGAGCAGGACGGAGCGGGCGATGTCGATCCGGCGCATCCGCCGCCCCTCGGCGTAGTAGAGCTGCACGAGCACGTCGAAGTCGCTCAGCGTCAGCTCGTGCAGTGCCTCGAGCCGCGAAGAGAGCTCCCGCGTGATCGCCGCGTGCGCGCGTAGGAACCGAAGCCACGCCGTCTCGGTGAGGTCATGAGCGGGCGAAACTGCTTGTGTGCTCAATACTTGACTAGGCAATGTTTTCTCGCTATGATTGCTTGCGTTGTCAAGTATAGCGCACCTTCCCTAGGAGGCAATGTCCTCAGATGAGCACCCTGGAATCCACCACCACCACCTTGGCGCCGGCCGGCACCACATGGGCCGCCGACCCCGTCCACTCGGACGTGGCGTTCGAGGTCGAATACGCCGGCGTCAGCATCTTCCGCGGCCGCTTCCGCGACTTCGACGCCACGCTCGAGGGCTCGACCCTCGCCGGCTCGGCGCGCGTCGCGAGCGTCGACGTGAAGGACGAGCAGCTCTCCGGCCATCTCCAGTCGCCGGACTTCTTCGACGCCGAGCGGCACCCGGAGATCGCCTTCCGCGCCGACGGCCTCGCGGCCGCCGACGACGGCTCGGTCACCGGCCCCGGCGAGCTGACGATCAAGGGCGTCACCAAGCCCGTCGAGCTGAAGGGCCGTCTCTCCTCGGCGCCCAGCGTCGACCCCTTCGGCCGCGAGAAGCTCGGGCTCTCGCTCGAGACCGCGATCGACCGCAACGAGTTCGGGATCTCTTGGAACGCGCCGAACCAGAGCGGCGGCAACTACCTCGGCGACGAGGTCACGCTGAAGGCCGACCTGACCTTCGTGAGGCAGGCGAGCTAACGATGCGGATCCTCGCCGTCTCAGGCAGCCTGCGGGAGAACTCGTTCAACACGAGCCTCCTGCGGGCTGCGCTCGAGGCCGCGCCCGAGGGCGTCGAGCTCGAGCTCTGGGAGGGGCTCGCCGAGCTGCCGCTCTACGACGAGGATCTCGAGACCGACGATCCGCCCGAGTCGGTGCGCCGTCTGCGCGCGGACTGGGCGGCGGCGGACGCGATCCTCTTCTCGACGCCCGAGTACAACGGCTCGATCCCGGGCGGGCTCAAGAACGCGATCGACTGGGCGTCACGGCCGAAGCTCGAAGCCGTGCTGCGGAACAAGCCGGTCGCCGTCGTCGGCGCGAGCACGGGTCAGTTCGGCGCCCTCTGGGCCCAGCAGGACCTGAAGCGGATCCTCGGCATCGCCGGCGCCCGCGTGGTCGGGACGGAGATCCCGGTCGCCCGCGCGCACGAGCGCTTCGACGCGCAGGGCCGCCTCCTCGACGGAGAAGTCTTCGAACAGCTCCGGCTGCACCTGACCACCCTCGCGTCGGAAGCCGTCGCGGCGCCCGACCGAGTCGCTGCCTGAGCAAAGGCAGGGGCCGCTCTCGCGGCCCCTCGCCTGAGCAATAAAAGGGGGCCGCCGAAGCGGCCCCCTCCGGTCACCAGCGCGTAGTGGCAGAGGCGCCTTCCTGCTCCGACCCCTACTGCTCAGTGGGCCGGGCGGCGCGGAACGCGTCGTCCCCCACGCTGGCTAGGCGATTTCCCGGTGGTCCCGGGGACAGCGCCTCTACCCGCTGGTACCTCCACTGCCCGTACTGTCTGAAATCACTGCCGGACCACCTCCTTTCCGCGGTACTCGCACGATAGCGGAGCGAGCAGCTGACGCAAGCCGCCGGTCTATCCTCTCGGGGTGCGCGCCGAGCTGGCGATCGAGATCGCGCGGACACCGGAGGATGTCTTCGACTACCTCACGGACGCCTCGAACCTGCCGGCGTGGCAGTCGGGCGTGAAGAGCGCGACGGTGCGGGACGGCCGGATCGAGGAGTCGCGCTCGCTCCTCGGCCACGAGCTCCACACGACACTCGAGATCGTCGAGCAGGAGGAGCCGCGCCTCTTCACGCTCCGCGCATTGGACGGTCCTGTGCGGTTCACCGTGCGCCACGAACTCGAGCCGGCGAACGGCCGCACGCAGCTGACGGTCACCGCAGAAGGCGACGTCCCCGGCTTCGCAGCTGGGCTCCTCGCGCGGCGTGCCGAGAAGCAGTTCCGCGAGAACTTCGAGCGGCTGAAGCAGATCCTCGAGAGTTAGCCCTCCTAGACGGCTGCGCGCTCGGCCTCGACAGCGTCGCGCACCCAGCAGTCGGCGCGGTGGCCGTTGACGATCCCGCAGGCCGCCATCGACGAGTAGACCGTCGTGGGACCGACGAAGCGGAAGCCCGCGGCCTTCAGCCGGCGCGAGAGCTCCTTCCCGTCGGCGCGGTCGCGGTACTCCCATGTGAGCTCTTGGAGCGGCGTCCCCGCCTCGCGCAGCGCGAGCGTGGCCCGCGCGTTCGCGATCGCCGCCTCGATCTTGCCGCGGTGGCGGACGATGCCGGCGTGCCCGAGCAGCCGCTCGACGTCCCGCTCGCCGAAGCGGGCGACGCGGTCCGGGTCGAAGCCGGCGAAGGCCCGCCGGAACGACTCGCGCTTGCGCAGAATCGTCAGCCACGAGAGCCCGGACTGGAAGCCCTCGAGGCACAGGCGCTCGTAGAGGCCGGGCTCGTCGCGCACCGGCCGCCCCCACTCCTCGTCGTGGTACGCGATGTAGAGCGGGTCGTCGGTCGGCCAGCAGCGGATCGGCTCGGTGGCCACGCCGGAGCCGACATAGCGGACTTCGGGAGTCACGGGCGCAGTGTCGAGCCGCGCGCGACGTTCGCGCAAGGCCTCCCGTGGCAGGATTCGGCCGGAAAGTGCGGTCGGCGGCCTCGGAAGGGGGTTGTCGTCCGACCGGGATTCTTGTATCTCTGCCCTGCGGGCGAGAAGGCGTCATCTGGGAAGGGGGAGCGGGCCGGTGTCGGCCAACGAACGTAGGGGTCGCGCAGTTTGGGCAATGGCCCGCCGGGTAGCGGCGCCTGCGATAGCGCTTCTGCTCGGCGCTGCGGCGATGGCCCTGATTCTCGACTCCGGCACGGTTCACCTTCCCCCGATCGGGCCCGGGCCCGGTCCGAGCTCGCCGCCCGCGACGAAGGTCGCGGTGTCGGCGCCCGCCGTCCACAAGCAGAAGCACAGGCGGCCGGTCGCGCCGGCTGTTTCTCCAGCCACCGCACCGGCCGTCCGCGGCTCGACCGCCGCCGGTATCCCCGCGTCGCCGAGCGGGCGGAGCTCTGCCCCAGGGCAGTCCGCGGGCGGGGTGCGGCAGCTGCCGACACCGCGGCAGCCGAAGAACGGCGAGCTCTCGCCGGTGATCGCACCGCCGACGCCGCCCGGCGTGGCCGGAAAGCTTCCGTCGCCGACAGCTCCTCCCGGGCTGGCGCGTGGACATGAGGACCACGGCAAGCCCGCCGAGCCGGCCAAGCCCGCGAAGCCGCCCAAGCCGGCCAAGCCGGCCAAGCCGCCCAAGCCCGCGAAGCCACCCAAGCCGGCCAAGCCCAAGCTCCACGGCCCGCCCGGCCACGACCACCACGGCCCACCCGGCCCCAAGCATCACGTCCCGCCGGGATTGGCCCGCAAGGAGGACAAGGTCAAGCCCTGCCATGCCTCCGGTGACAAGGGCCACGGCCCGCACGGTGAAGGCCACGGCCCGCACGGTGAAGGCCACGGCCCGCACGGCCACGGCCACGGCCACTGAGGCTCGTGCCGCGCCAGGCGTCTCCTGTCGGGCTCGGGCTCCGTCTGCGGCTGATGCTCACCCTGGCGGCAGTCGCGATCTTCCCGATCGCCTGTGTCTCGTACGTGATCGTCCGGGACGAGGTCGGCAACGTGACGCGCTCGATCGACTCCGAGGTGCACGAGGCGGCGCTTGCGGCCCAGGCGCGGTTCGCACGCCTTCTCGACCGGCGTGAGCTGAATGCCGTCGCGGCTGCCTCGTCACCGCGGTTGCAGGCGGCGATTCGCACCCACTCGAGGCAGAGCCTCAGCAGGTTCGCCAGGCGCAACGGGGTGCTGCTCGAGGTCGACGGCCGCCGTTACGGGCCGCGCCTCTCCCATGCCGTGACCGCTCGTGTCCAGCTCGTCAGCGGCAGCCGGACGATCGGCTGGGTCGTCGCGCAGCTGCCCGCCGACGCGGCGACGCTGCGGCGCCTGACGGTGCCGGAAGCCCATGGAGTCCGGCTCACATTCGCCGGCGCCGGAGCGGAGCGTCCCCCGAAAGGGCGCGGGGTGACGGTGCCGGTGGGGAAGCACGTCGGCATCCGCGCCTATCTTCCGCGGCACATCGAGTCGCATCGGAGGAACGCGGCCTACGTGCGGGTCGTCGAGGCCGGCCTGCTCGCGCTCGCGGGGCTGATGCTCCTCACACTCGTGCTCGCCCGACCACTGCTGCGCACGTTCCGGTGGACGGAAGAGCAGGCGAGCGAGGCGCGCGTCGACTCGCTCACGGGACTGGCGAACCGGCGCGCTCTGGAGGAGATCCTCGCCGCCGAGATCTCTCGCGCCCAGCGCTTCGCGCACCAGCTCGCAATCGTCCTGCTCGATCTCGACCGCTTCAAGGAGATCAACGACTCTTTCGGCCACGCTGCCGGCGACGTGATGCTCCGCGCGGTCAGCCGGCTCCTCACCTCCCTCGCGCGGCAAGGAGACACGGTCGCCCGCTGGGGCGGCGAGGAGTTCGTGGTCGTCCTGCCGGAGACGGACCTCGAGGGCGCCCGCCGCTTCGCAGAGCGGCTGCGCCGCACGATCGAGGCGCATGTGGTCGGCGAGATGCAGACGAGCGCGAGCTGCGGTGTCGCGACCATGCTTCCGGAGGACAGCGTCGAAGACCTGCTCGGGGCCGCCGACCAGGCCCTGTACCAGGCGAAGACGAAGGGCCGGAACCGAACCGAGAGCGCGGTGCGCGGCCCGCGTCCCGCGGCGGCCTAGGGAAGTTCGACGACGATCGAGTCGCCGACGACGCGGACGGGGTAGGTCGCGACGGGCGCGGTTGCCGGCAGACTGCGCGGCGTCCCCGTCGCGAGGTCGAACGCCGAGCCGTGCCGCGGGCAAATGACGCGGCAGACATCCTCGTCCCAGTCGCCCTCGCAGAGCGGCCCGTCGTCGTGCGAACAGCGGTCCTCGATCGCGTACAGCTCGCCGCCGCAGTTGTAGACGCCGACGAAGAGGCTCCCGTGGCGGACGATCTTCGACGAGCCGGGCGGGAACGCGTCGGCCGCAGCGACCTCGATCTCGGGCACCTCAGCTGAGGTCGAGCTCGTCGAAGCCGGCGAGGCCCGCGGGCAGCGGAGTCCCCTTGGCCTTGTGGAGCGCGACCTTGAGCGTCGTGAGGCCGAGCATCGCGCACTTGAGGCGCACCGGGGTGAGCGGAACGCCGATCTCGGCGAGCAGCTCGTCCTTGTCGAGCGCGGCGACCTGCTCCGCGGTGCGGCCCTTCGTCATCTCCATCAGCATCGACGTCGCCGCCTGCGAGATCGCGCAGCCGCGGCCGGAGAACTTCACGTCGTCGATCGTCTCGCCGTCCTCTCCGAACACGACATAGATCGAGACCTCGTCGCCGCAGAGCGGGTTCTCGCCCTCGGCCTCGGCGTCGGGGTCCTCGATCACCCCATGCCCACGTGGGTTCTTGTAGTGGTCGAGGATGACCTCGCGGTAGAGGCTCTCAAGGGCGGGGTCGCTCATGCAAACACCTTACGGACGGCATGCAGCCCTTCGACGAGCTGGTCGATCTCCTCGGGGATCGTGTACAGGTAGAAGCTCGCCCGGTTCGTCGCTGAGACGCCGAGCTTCTGCATCAGCGGCTGCGTGCAGTGGTGGCCGGCGCGAATCGCAACGCCCTGACGGTCGAGGATCTGGGCGACGTCGTGTGGGTGGATTCCCTCGACGTCGAACGAGATGATTCCGGCGCGGCGCTCGAGCGGCGGCCCGAAGATCTTGAGCCAGGGCAGCTCGGCGAGACGCTCCATGGCGTAGGTCGTCAGCTCCTGCTCGTGCGCGTGAATCGCCTCGAAGCCGATCCCGGAGAGGTAGTCGATCGCCGTCCCGAGCCCGATCGCCTCGACGATCGCCGGCGTCCCCGCCTCGAACTTGTACGGCAGGTCGTTCCACGTCGTCCGCTCGAGCTTGACCGAGCGGATCATCTCCCCGCCGGTCTCGAACGGCTCCATCTCGTCGAGCAGCTCCGCGCGCCCCCAGAGCACGCCCGCCCCGCCGGGGCCGCACATCTTGTGGGAGGTGAAGCCGAGGAAGTCGCAGCCGAGCGCCTGGACGTCGAGCGGGCGGTGCGGCGCCGATTGTGCAGCGTCCACGATCATGATCGCGCCCTGGCCGTGTGCCCACTCGGTCAGCCGCTCGATCGGGTTGATCGTGCCGAGCGTGTTCGAGACATGGTTCGACGCCACGACGCGGACGCGCCCGGCCGCCGCGATCTCGTCGAGCGCGCCGAGCTGGAGCTCGCCGCTCGGGTCGACGGGGATCACCTTGAAGGTCGCGCCTGTCCGGCCGGCGATGTACTGCCAGGGAACGAAGACGGCGTGGTGATCGAGCTCGCTCACCACTGCGACATCGCCCGGGCCGAGGTTCGCGAGACCCCACGCGTACGCGACGAGGTTCATTGCGTACGTGACGTTGCGCGTGAAGATGACCTCGCTCGCAGAGGGCGCGTTGATCAGCCGCTGCACTTTCGTCCGCGCGCCCTCGTACGCCTCCGTAGCCCGCTCGGCGAGCTCGTAGACGCCGCGGTGGACGTTCGCGTACGAGTGCTCGTACGCCTCCCGCATCGCGTCGAGCACCTGCCGAGGCTTCTGCGAGCTCGAGGCCGAGTCGAGGTAGGCGAGCGGCTTGCCGTGCACCTGCTCGTCGAAGACGGGGAAATCGCGGCGCAGCGCGCGCGCGTCGAGCTTGGCAGGGGTCTTGACGGCCACGGATTCATCGTAACGACGCGCCTACCGCCTCACATGGACTTCTCATTGCCCTGAGGCACCCTGAGCGCGCCATGCCGAAGGATTCGCGCATCGAGCGGGCGCGGCTGCGTGCGCGCTCGGCGAAGACCGCCATCGGAGCGCTGACGGTGCTCGTCTTCGGCGTGGCCTTCGCCGGCGCGAAGGTTCACGCACCCGGCCACGCGAAAGGGAAGGCGAAGGCTCTGGGTGCACCCTCCTCCTTCGAGCGCGCCGTGCGGCGCAGCGTCACGCAGGGAGGTCAGATCGCCCCGGCCGTCCAGCCTCCCCCGGTCGGAACCGCGACGTCGTGAGCTCCGAGCCGGTTCACCGCTTCCGCGCCATGGGGTGCGAGGTCGCCGTCGCGGGCGGCGACCCGGCGGCGGTGGCGGCCGTCCTCGAGCGCTGGGAGGCGACGTTCAGCCTCTTCCGCCCGGAGTCGGAGCTCTCGCGAGTGAACCGGTCGCCCGCGCGGGTGCTCGCCGTCTCGCCGCTCTTCGCCCGGGCGCTCGGGGTGGCGCTCGACGTCGCCGCAGAGACGGGAGGCGTTGTCGACTCGACGCTCTGCGGCCGCTGGGCCGAGGTCGTCGTATCCAGCCGCATGCTCTCACGCCCGCCGGGCGTCGCCCTCGATCTGAACGGCGTCGTCAAGTCGCTCGCCGTCGACGAGGCCGCCGGGACGCTGCCCGGGCCTGGCTTCGTCTCGGTCGGCGGCGACCTCGCCGTGCGGGGCCCGGTGGACGTCGCCCTTCCTGCCGGAGGCGCGATCCGTGTCGTCGCGGGCGGCCTCGCAACGAGCGGCACGGTCTCGCGCGGCGCGCACCTCGTGGACACGACGACCGGCGGCGCCAGCGAGTCTCCCTGGGAGCAGGTGACCGCGTCGGGAGCGACGTGCCTCGCCGCGGACGTCGCGGCGAAGGCCGGATTCCTCCTCGGCGAGCGCGCGCCGCTGGCCGCGCTTCTCGGTGGAGGACATCCACCGCTTCGGCGGCCTCCTCGTCGGCTCGCTCATCGGCATCCACGTGCTGACGATCGCGGCCGATTCCTTCCTCCCCTTCTCGCTCACCCAGCTGCTCGTCCCGTTCACGTCGAGGTACCGGCCGATCTGGACGGGCCTCGGCATCACGGCGGCCGAGCTGCTCCTCGCACTCGGGATCACGAACCACTACCGGCGCCGGCTGCCCTACCGGTTCTGGCGAAAGGCGCACTACCTCAACTTCGCCGTCTGGACGCTCGCCTCGCTGCACGGGCTCATGTCGGGAACCGACCGGGGCGCGGCCTGGCTCGCAATCCTGTACGGCATCTCCGTTGCGAGTGTCGTCATGCTGCTGCTGTGGCGCTCCGGCGGCTACATGCTCCGCTCGCCCAGGGTCGCCACGGCGGGAGCGGTGACGGTGATCGCGCTGCCGCTGCTCATCGTCGGACCGCTACGGCACTCGCCGCCGCTCTGGAACGCTGCGCACGTGAACGAGGGCCTCACCGGCAGCGTGATCCGCAACGGTACGAACCTCCAGCAGATCGTCTCCTTCGTCGGGCAGTCGCAGCGACCACAGAAGCTGCTGATACGCGCCGACCTGCTCGTGTCGCCTGGGACGCTCGACTCGACCTCGCTCCAGCTGGAATACCTGCCGAGTGGTGACGTCTGCCGCGGGAAGGTGACGGACGTCGGCGGCACGAGCTTCACCGGAACGTGCCGGCTGCCGAACGGCGAGACCCGGACGATCGACGCGAGCTGGGTGCCGAACGAAGCGGGAACCGGGGTCGTCGGCCAAATCCAGCTGCGTGGGTAGGGCTCTCGGAGTCGCTGCGGCCCTCGCGCTCCTCGCCGCCGGTTGCGGGAGCGGCGGACACGTCCGGCCGAAAACCACGACCGCAGACAACGCAAGTAACAGTCTGTTACAAGGAAAGACAGGTCTGAAGGTGACGAGGATCGGGTCGCTGCCGCAAGCGATGTCGAAGGCGGCCGCCGTCGCGTTGCCCGGCAAGCGGCTGATGGTGCTCGGCGGCTACGCGGAGGCTGGAAGCGTCGCCGGCAAAGCCGGCGGCGCCCGGCCAAGTTCAGTTGGAGGACGCTCGCTCGTCACGATCCTCGAGGGCCGGCCGGGCGGGCTCGAGGGCCGGCCGGGCGGGCTGCGCGTCGCCGGCCGCCTCCCTCAGCCGACGCACGACGCGGCGGCGGCTGCCGTCGACGGCTCCGTCTATCTCTTCGGCGGCGGCGAGAGCGTGTCGATTCCGAGCGTCGTTCGGATCGACCCGCTGCGCGGGACGGCGGTGGAGGCGCCCGCGCTCGACGAAGCACTCTCCGACCTCGGCGCGGTTGCGATCGGCGGCCGCGCGTACCTCGTCGGCGGCTACACCGGCACGGCGTTCGCCTCGGGGATCCTCCGCTACCTCAGGCAGGGCGGGACGACGACCGTCGCGCGCCTGCCGCAGCCGACACGCTATGCCGGCGTCGCGGCACTCGGCCGGACGATCTACGTCGCCGGCGGACTGACGAACAAGGGCCCGACGGACGCGGTCTATGCCGTCTCCCTCGGAGGCGGCGGCGTCAGCCGTGTCGCGACGCTGCCGGCGCCGGAGGACCACGCCGCGCTCGCCGCGCTGGGCGGCCGGCTCTACCTCGTCGGCGGGCATCGGGTCCTCGCGATCGACCCCGGGTCGGGGAAGGTCTCGGCCGCGGCGCGGTTGCCGGTCTCGCTCTCCGACCCCACCGCGACCACGATCGGCGGGCGCATCCTCGTGACGGGCGGCGGCACGAACGGCATCTGGGCGTTGACCTCGAGCTAGCCGAGCCGTCGCGGCTATCGTCGCGAGGCGATGAGCGACTACGTCTTCACGATGTACCGGGCCGACAAGTTCTACGGCCCGGACCGGCAGGTGCTCGCGAACATCTCGCTCTCCTTCCTCCCTGGAGCGAAGATCGGCGTGCTCGGCCCGAACGGCGCCGGCAAGTCGACGCTGCTCCGGATCATGGCCGGACGGGACGAGCCCTCGTCGGGAGTCGCGGAGCTCGCGCCGGGCGCGACCGCCGGGCTGCTCGAGCAGGAGCCGGAGCTCGATCCGGCCAAGGACGTGCGCGGCAACGTCGAGGACGGCGTCCGCCCGCTGCGCGACCTGCTCGACCGGTTCAACGAGATCAGTGCCGCGTTCGCCGAGCCGGATGCCGACTACGACACACTCCTCACGGAGCAGGCGAAGGTGCAGGACGCGATCGACCGCGCCGACCTCTGGCAGCTCGACGACCGCCTCGACCACGCGATGGACGCGCTCCGCCTGCCGGAGGGAGACCGCGACGTCGAGACGCTCTCGGGCGGCGAGCGCCGCCGCGTCGCGCTCTGCCGGCTGCTGCTCTCGGCGCCCGACCTGCTGCTGCTCGACGAGCCGACGAACCACCTCGACGCGGAGTCGGTCCTCTGGCTCGAGCGCTTCCTCGCCGAGTACCGCGGCACGGTCGTGGCGGTGACGCACGACCGCTACTTCCTCGACAATGTCGCCGGCTGGATCCTCGAGCTCGACCGCGGCCGCGGCCTCCCGTTCCAGGGCAACTACTCCTCCTGGCTCGAGCAGAAGCAGGCGAGACTCGCGCAGGAGGAGAAGCAGGAGTCGGCGCGCCGGCGCACGCTCGCCCGCGAGCTCGAGTGGGTGCGGTCGAGCCCGCGCGCCCGCCACGCGAAGGCGAAGGCGCGGCTCGGCGCTTACGAGCGGCTCTTCGCCTGATCGAGGCCGACGGCGTGCGCAAGGGCTTCGGCGACCGCCTGCTCGTCGACGACCTCACCTTCTCGCTCCCGCCCGCCGGGATCGTCGGCGTCGTCGGCCCGAACGGCGCCGGCAAGACGACGCTGTTCCGGATGATCGCGGGCGAGGAGCAGCCCGACGACGGGACGCTCACGATCGGAGACACGGTCGAGCTCGCCTACGTCGACCAGGCTCGTGCCGACCTCGAGCCGGCGAACAACGTCTGGAAGGAGATCTCGGGCGGGCACGACACGATCGAGCTTGGCAAGCGCGAGGTCAACTCGCGGCAGTACGTCTCCTGGTTCAACTTCAAGGGATCCGACCAGCAGAAGCGCGTCTCAGACCTCTCCGGCGGCGAGCGGAACCGCGTCCACCTCGCGAAGCTCCTCCGCGCGGGCGGCAACGTCCTTCTCCTCGACGAGCCGACGAACGACCTCGACGTCGACACGCTGCGCGCGTGTCGCAACCCACATCCTCGGCTTCGAGGGGAACAGCGAGACGATCTGGTTCGAGGGCTCGTGGGCCGACTACGTCGAGTGGATGAAGGAGACGCGCGGCCCCGACGCGCTCGAGCCGCACCGCATCAAGTACAAGCCCCTCACGCGCGCATGACGCAGACTGTCTGGCCCTACCTGTTCTACACGGACGTCGAGGCGGCGTCGGAGTTCCTCCAGCGCGCGTTCGGCTTCCGCGAGGTCGACCGGCAGGTCGGCGCCGCGGGAGGGACGCACCTCGAGTTCGAGACCGAGCGCGGAGGACGGATCTATGCCGGCAAGGCCGAGGCCGAAGGCCGCTCGGGGATGGTCTACCTCCTCGTCCCCGACGTCGACGCGCACCACGACCGCGCCAAGGCGGCGGGCGCCGAGATCTTCGAGGAGCTCTGGGACACGCCGTTCGGCCACAGGCGCTACAGCTGCGCCGACCCCCAGGGGCGGTGGTGGTCGTTCGGGACCGAGATCCAGGGTTGAAGGAAGTGGCCGGCGGGCCGCCGCGGACGGCCCTCCGGTCGCGTCGCTCTAGACGAGCGTCTTGACGAAGACCTCGACCTTCTCGAACGGGAAGGTCTCGGTCTTGATCACGTCGAGCTTGCCGATCTTCGCCAGCGCGCGGAACGCGGCGGCGTTGTCGGGATACTTCGCGAGTGCGAAGAAGTCCCATGGCCCCATGACGGCGAAGGTCTCTTCGAGAATGCCGCCCTCCTCCTCGATCAGGATCTTGAACTTCTCGAGGTAGTCGGGCGCCTTGTCGAGAGACTCGTGGCCCTCGGGCGTGAGGGTGAAGAAGTGCGCATACGTGAACACAGTGTCACCTCCCTTCACCGCGACGCTACGGGCCTGGAGACTGTCCTTCATCGGGGAAT
>WNGD01011423.1_pt1 | contig 13223 bp, 10 predicted proteins | sample 5400671 | NCBI WGS metagenome assembly WNGD01 (sample SAMN13153369, study PRJNA577476) | soil metagenome | isolation source: 40 cm soil or saprolite under grassland replicate 2 | place: USA:California | collected 2016-06-15
GCCGCCGGTGCGAGCTGCCCGAGCAGCACGTGGCCGTCCTGGACGTAGTCGTCGCGCAGCCCCGCGAGCGCGAGGATCGTCGGCCGCACGTTTGCGTGGTCGCTCCAGGTCCGGTTGTCGACGCCGAGGTGCCGCACGTCCGGGCCGACGATCCCGAGCCACGTCCGGACAATGTCCTGCGTCGCGTCGCCGTGGTTCCAGGCGAAGTGGTAGTCGACGCAGAGCGAGGCGGGACAGCCGCGCGGCTTGCCGGTCTGGAGGAAGGAGTCCGGGTTCGCGAACAACGTGAACGTCGGCGTCCGGTTCGGGTCGGCGTTCACCATGTGCAGCGCTCGCTCGCCGACCGTGTCGACGAGGTACTTCGTCAGCGGGACCTGCTGCACCGCGCCCGTCGGGTACGGGTCGGGCGCCCGCGCCGCCGCGACGTCCCGCTCCAGCTTCCGCACGGCGGGGTCGGTCGGACCAGGGCGCCCGGACACGTAGAACGTCGGGGCCGAGTCGGCGTGGACGGAGAAGGCCGGCTGGCCGGCGGGGAGGAGCGCGAGGAGGTCGCCGTTGACCTCGCCGATCTGGTTCGACGGGCAGCTCGGGCTCGCCGCGGAGAGGTCGCAGATCGTGTGCGAGTACGTGCACGGCGTCGAGACGCCGTCGCAGCCGGCCGGCTGCCCCGCGCCCGCGGGGAGGTGGTCGTTCTCGTCGGCGGTGACGACGAAGAGCGTGTTCTGCTTCGTGATCCCGTCGGCGGCGAGCCGGGTGAAGAACTTCGCGAACGCGTCGTCGTACTGTCTGAGCTGCGCCACATAGTCGGCCTCGCCGGGTCCGGAGGCGCGGAGGAGCTCGTGGTTGTCGTGCGCGTCGGATACGTAGGCGTAGGTGACCTGGACGCCCGACTCGAGCATCGTGGCCACGTAGCCGAGCGTGTTCGCGGCGGACATGGCGTCGAATCCCGGGAAGCCGGAATTACCCTTCGGGTCGGCGATCGGCTTGCCGTCCATGCTCTGGACCGGCCTGCCGCCGTTGATCCGCTCGTTCACATACTTCGCGCCGAAGAGCGCCGGGAAGCCGGCGTAGCCGCCGGGCTCGTCGGGCAGCGGGTCGGGCCTGGCACTCGAGGTCGCACAGAGGGAGCTGCCTGCGGCGCAGTGGATCGCGATCCCGACGAAGTCGGCCTGCGCCTTCGTCGCGTCGGCGTTCGCCTCGTTCCACTCGGCCGAGCCCTGGCCGAAGACGCGGGTCATGTCGCCGGTCGGGCCGGTGTTCGTGTTCTCGAGCACGACGTTGGCGGTCGAGACCGCGCCGAAGTCGCAGCCCGCCCGCGTGTAGGCGACCCACGGCGCAGGCGTTGTCCGGCCGCCGGTCGTGATCATGTTCGTCCGCGGGTCGAGCGCCGCGTCCACCTCGTCGGTCCAGTACTTGAACGAGGACGAGAAGCCCACCGTGCCGTCGGGCTTGAAGAAGCCGTACGAGTTCGAGACGGTCTGCCCGTTCCGGTCGGGGTACAGGCCCGTCAGCGTGCTGAGGATGCCGCCTGCGGTGTGGGCGATCAGAATCGTGTGGTCGTTCGAGAGCAGCGTGCCGTTGCCTCTGAGGAAGTCGAGTAGGTGCGGCATCTGCTCGAGGTCGGACGGGACGCTCGGTGCGTCGCGCAGGTAGTGCGTGTTGTCGAACTGGATGAAGACGACGTGCTTGACGCCGTGCGCCAGCCGGCAACCGGTCACGGCGGCCCGGTCGGGCGCCGCCCCGAGCCCCGCGGCGAGCGCCAGCGCGGCGGCTACGCAGCCGAGCGCGATTGGACCCCTCACGAGGACTGGTGTGCGCCGAGACCGGGATCGTGAAACAGGAGCGGAGCCCCGCCGCGACGGGCGGGGCACCGCTTCCGGGGCTCAGGGGCCTGCCGCGAGCGCGGCAGCCTCGTCGAGCAGCCGCTGCGCTTGCGCGATCCAGTCCTTCGCCTGCGCTTCCTTGATCTGCTGACCGTCGAAGGCCGCGCCGTCGAGCGCCGCCTTGATCTGCGACGCGAGCGCGTCGCGCCGGGTCGTCAGGCTCTGGATCGACCTCTCGATCGACCCGTAGACGCTCTCGTCGGTGCTCTGCAACGCCCTCGTCGAGGCGGTGAGCAGGTCCATGCCGAACTGGCCGAAGGGGGCGTTCACCTGCTCGTAGATCGCCCCGAGCTGGATCGTCGTCTTCTGGTGCTCGAAGAGCGTGTTCGGCAGCACCCTCTTGTCGAGCCCCTCGATCAGGACGCGTCCGTCATGGCCGTAGTCGTCCTTGAGGCCGGCAAGCAAGAGCATCGTCGGCCGCACGTTCGTGTGGTCGGTCCAGGTCGCCGCGTCGACGCCTTTCGTCTGCACGCCCGGGCCGACGAAGCCGACCCAGGTCGTGCCGATCTCCGGCTGGATGTCGCCGTGGCTCCACGCGAAGTGATAATCGATGCACGGGTTGCTGCCGCACGACGGGTTGCCTGACGGATTGGACGTCGTCGGATTGTTTGCCGTGATGAAGTAATCCGGATTGCCGAACGCGGTGAAGCTCGGCGTCCGGGCCGGGTCGGAGTTCACCATGTGCAGCGTCTTCTGACCGACCGCGTCGGCCATGCGCACGAACACCGGCGCCGGACTGGAGCTGACGTACGGGTCGATCGCATTCAGGCTGCCGACGTCGCGCTCCAGGTTGCGCAGGTTCGGATCCGTCCGATCGGGCTGGCCGTTCACGTAGAACGTCGGCGCCGAGTCGTTGTGCACGACGAAGCCGCGCTCGCGCACCGGGAGCTTCACCTTGATGTTGAGGTTGACCTCGCCGATCTGGTTCGAGGGGCAGGCCGGCGTCGTCGTCCACGAGCAGTTCGCATGCGTGTACGCGAGCGTGCCGTCAGGCTGCAGTGTGCCGATCCCGCCGGCGAATTTGTCGCCCTCGTCGACCGTGACGACGAAGAGCGTGTTGCTCTTGTCGATCCCGTCGTTCGCGAGCCGATGGAAGAACAGAGCGAAGGCGTCGTCATACGCCCTCAGCTGCGCCTGGTAGTCGGACTCGCCCGGGCCCGACGCGCGCACGAGCGTGTGGTTGTCGTGAGCGTCGGAGATGTAGCCGTACGTGACCGGGATGCCCGCCTCCTGCATCTGCGCGAGATAGCCCAACGTGTTGGTTGCCAGCGCGCCGTCGAAGCCCGGGAAGCCCGGCTGCCCGAACGGGTCGGTGATCGGGTCGCCGGACATGTTGTGCACCGCGGCCCCGCCGCCCGTGATCGCCGGGTTGACGTACTTCGCGCCGAAGAGGCCGAGGTAGCCGAGGTACGGCGTGCCCGGCTCGTCCGGCAGCTTGTCGGCCCGTGAGTTCAGCACGTTGTCGGGCGTGCTCGTGCAGAGGCCGCCGCCCTTGGCACAGTGGACGGCGATGCCGACGAAGTCGGTCTGGGCGCGGGTGCTCAACGCGTCCGGCGGCTGACGCAACGCGCTCAGCCTCGCGGCCTCCGCATTGGACGCCGCCGCCTCGTCCCATTCGGGCGAGCCTGTGCCGAACACCTCCGACATGTCGCCGAACGGACCGGTGCCGGTGTTCTCGAGCTCGATGTTCGCCAGCGAGACGGCGCCGAAGTCGCAGCCGGCCCGCGTATAGGGAACCCACGGCGCGGGCGTCGTCTTCTGCCCGTCCGTGACCATGTTCGGCAGGGGGTCGTTCGCGCCGCTCGAGTCGTCGACGAGGTCGGTCCAGTACTTGAACGCGGTGCTGAAGGCCGGGACCTTGGTCGGTGTGTAGTAGAAGTAGCTGTTCGAGACCGTGACCCCGTGCCGGTCCGGGTAGAGGCCGGTGAGCGTCGACAGGATCCCGCCCGCCGTGTGCGAGATCAGGATCGTGTGGTCGTTCGTGAAGAGCGTTCCGTTCGACGTCAGAAAGTTGAGCAGGTGCGGCATCTGCTCCAGGTCGGACGCGACGCTCGGGTTGTCTCGCAGGTAGTGCGTGTTGTCGAACTGCAGGTACACGACGTGCTTGATCCCGCTGCCGGCCGAGCTGAGGGCACAGCCCCCGGTGGTTGCGGCCGCTTGCCGGTCGCTTGTCCGTGCCCCGGCCACCTGTGAGCCGACCAAGGCCGCGCTCGCGGCCGCAAGGACCGCTGCGAGCACGGGCTTACGCCATCCCGTCATCGTCTCTCCCCTCCGTTTTTGCCCTCACCAACCGGGCCGGCGAAAGCTGCGGCGGACGCCGGCCTGGCGCGACCCTACGTCGCGTCGGCTTCCGATGCAACGGCGAGCGAGTTAGAGACCTTTCGGCCGCACCGCGCCGAAGAACCGGCCGTGGTCGGCCTTGACGAAGCCCATCCGGTCGTACATCGCCTCGAGCGTCGGCTCGGACGCGTTGCGTGCCTTCTCGGCCCCCATGGCGAGCAGCCGCTGCAGCTCGCGTCTGTCCGACCGCAGCTCCTCGAAGCGCATGCGGATCGGGTCGAGCAGCGCGACGACCGCCTCTGCCACGTCCTCCTTGAACGGGCCGTAGCCGCGGCCGTCGTAGCGGGTCTCGATCTCGTCGAACGACTCGCCGGTCGCGACGGACATGATCTCGATCAGGTTCGAGACACCCGGCTTTGCCTCGCGGTCGTGCCGCACCTCCTTGCCGGAATCGGTCACGGCCGATTTGATCTTCTTCCGGATCACGTCCGGCGGGTCGCCGACGAGCACCGTCCCCTGCGGCGTGCCGTCGGTCGTCGACATCTTCCGCTCGGGCTCCTGGAGGTCCATGATCCGCGCGCCTTCGGCCGGGAAGCTCCCCTCGGGCACGACCAGCGTCTCGCCGAAGCGCTGGTTGAAGCGCTCGGCGATGTCGCGCGTGAGCTCGACGTGCTGGCGCTGGTCGTCGCCGACCGGGACGACGTCGGTCTGGTAGAGCAGGATGTCGGCCGCCATCAGGATCGGATAGGTGAAGAGCGCCGCGGAGACGAACTCCCGCCGCTCCGCCTTGTCCTTGAACTGCGTCATGCGGCCGAGCTGTCCGAAGCTCGTGACCGACGAGAGCAGCCAGGCGGCCTCGGCGTGCGCGGGGACGTGGCTCTGGCAGAAGACGGTCGAGCGGTCGGGGTCGAGCCCGACCGCGAACAGCATCGCAGCGAGGTCGAGCGTCGAGGTGCGGAGGGTCTCCGGGTCGTAGTCGACCGAGATCGAGTGCAGGTCGACGATGCAGAAGAACGCCTCGCCCTCCTCCTGCAGCGTGACGTACTGGCGGAAGCCGCCGCTGTAGTTGCCGAAGTGCTTGGCGCCGGTGGGCTGGATGCCGGAGAAGATCTTCATGGCCGTCGGAAAATGCTACGTGCATTTTCGACGGATCGGGGCGCATCTACACTGAGCACGGATGGCCGTCATCGGCTCCCCAGAGCTGCTCATCGTCATGAGCGCCCACGCGACCGCGGACGAGGTCGACCACGTCGTCGAGCGCCTCGCCGAGGCGGGCTGCGGCGCGCACGTGACGCCCGGGCGCGAAGCGACGGTGATCGGCGCGATCGGTGAGCGCGAGCTGCTGGCGTCGCTGCCGCTCGAGGGCTATCCCGGCGTGGAGCACGTCCTGCCGATCCTGAAGCCGTACAAGCTCGTCTCGCGCGAGCTCTCGCCCGACCCGACGGTGATCGAGACGCGCGGCCGCCGGATCGGGGACGGCTACTTCGGGTTCATCGCCGGCCCCTGCACCGTCGAGTACCGCGAGCAGACCCTCGAGACCGCGCGTGCCGTCAACGCCGAGGGCGTGACGATGCTCCGCGGCGGCGCCTTCAAGCCGCGCACGTCGCCGTACACCTTCCAGGGCCTCGGCGAGGAGGCGCTCGAGATCCTGCAGGAGGCGCGCGAGGAGACGGGCTTGCCGCTCGTGACCGAGCTGATGGATCCGCGCCACGTCGAGGCCGTGCTCGACGCCGCCGACGTGATCCAGATCGGCGCGCGGAACATGTCGAACTTCTCGCTCCTCGCCGAGGTCGGGCGCGCCGACAAGCCGATCCTGCTCAAGCGCGGACTCTCGGCCACGGTCGAGGAGCTCTTGATGGCGGCCGAGTACGTCGTCAAGGAGGGGAACTCGCGCGTGATCCTCTGCGAGCGCGGGATCAAGACCTTCGAGACGGCGATGCGCTTCACGCTTGACATCGGCGCGATCCCGGTGCTGAAGCGCGAGACGCACCTGCCGGTGATCGTCGACCCCTCGCACGCCGCCGGGCAGCGCGAGCTCGTCCTGCCGCTGGCCCGCGCGGCGGTCGCTGCCGGTGCGGACGGGATCATCGTCGAGGTGCACCCTCGGCCCGAGGAGGCGCTCTGCGACGGCCCGCAGCAGATCCCCACCGCCGAGTTCGCCGAATTCGCCGGCGAGATCCGGGCGCTCGCGTCCCTGATGGGCCGCACCATCGGGTGAAGCTCGCACTCGTCGGCACCGGATTGATCGGGTCGTCGGTCGGGCTCGCCGCCAAGCAGGCCCTCGGCGCGACCGTGTCGGGCTGGGATCCGGATCCCGCCGCGCTTGCGGAGGCCGCCGAGCGCGGAGCCGTCGACCGGCCAGCGTCCTCGGCGGCCGAGGCCGTCGCGGACGCGGAGCTCGCCGTCGTCGCGGCGCCGGTCGCCCAGCTCGCGGCGCAGGTCGCCGGCGTCCTCAGCGCCAGCCCGGACGGATGCACGGTGACGGACGTCGGCTCGACGAAGCAGGCCGTGGTCGAGGCCGTCGGCGCGTCGCCGCGCTTCGTCGGCGGCCACCCGGTCGCGGGCTCGGAGGCGCACGGCCCCGCGCATGCGCGCGCGGAGCTGTTCGAAGGCGCGACGTGGTTCCTGACCCCGTCGGCCGCGACCGACGCCGAGCGCTACCGCGCGCTGCACGGCTTCGTCTCCGCGCTCGGCGCGATCCCGGTCGCGGTCGATCCCGAGGCGCACGACCGGCTGCTCGCGCTGACGAGCCACCTGCCGCACGCCCTCGCGAACCTGCTCCTGAACCAGGTGGGCGCGAACCGCGTCGAGGGGCACGAACCGCTCGCCGCCGCCGGCGGCTCGCTGCGGGACATGACGAGGATCGCCGGCGCGAATCCCCGCATCTGGGTCGACATCTTCCTCGACAACGCGGAGACGCTGCGCGTCGCGCTGGCCGAGCACCGGCGACGCGTCGAGCAGCTCGAGGCGGCGCTCGAGGCGGGCGACGCCGGCTACCTCGCGCGCTGGATCGGCGAGGCCGGGCAGCTCCGTCGCCGGATGCTCTCGACCTCGTACGACGATGCGGGCGCGCTGCAGCGGCTGCTCGTCCGCATTCCGGACCGGCCGGGCGTGCTGGCCGGAATCACGCAGGCGCTCGGCGCGGAGCGGATCAACATCGAGGACTTCGAGCTGCGGCACGAGTCGCCCGAGCGCGGCGGGGTGCTGACCGTGCTCGTCACGGGCGAGTCCGAGGCCCGACGCGCGGCCGACCTGCTCGAGGGGCAGGGCTACTCGGTCGACGTCTCGGCGCTGGCGGAGGAGTGATTCCGCTTGGTGGATCGTGAAGGTTGAGCCGGCTGCGGCGCTCGTCGGGCACGTGGTCGTCCCGGGCGACAAATCGATCTCGCACCGCGCGGTGCTGCTCGGGGCGCTCGGCGAGGGCGAGACGCGCGTTCGCGGCTTCGGCCGGTCGGCCGACACCGAGTCCACGGTGCAGGCGATGCGGGCGCTCGGCGCCGGCGTCGACGACGTCGCCGACGACGAGCTCACGGTGCACGGCGTCGGGCTCCGCGGGTTGCAGGCGGCCGCAGTCGACTGCGGCAACGCGGGGACGCTGATGCGCCTGCTGACCGGGATCGTCGCCGGCCAGGAGGGCCGCTTCGAGCTGACCGGAGACGAGTCGCTCTCGGCCCGGCCGATGGAGCGGATCGCGGAGCCGCTGCGCCGGATGGGCGCGCGGATCGAGACGACCGAGGGCCATGCACCGGTCGTCGTCGAGGGCTCGGACGCGCTGCACGGGATCGACTACGAGCTCCCGGTCGCGAGCGCACAGGTGAAGTCCGCCGTGCTGCTGGCGGGCCTGCGTCGCCGAGCCGCGGCCGACGCGCGACCACACCGAGCTGATGCTTGAGGCCGCAGGCGTGCGCGTCCGGCGCCGCCCGACCTCGGTCACCGTCGAGCCGCCCGGCGCGCTGCGCCTCCCCGAGGTGCTCGTCCCCGGCGACTTCTCGTCGGCGGCGCCGCTGATCGTCGCGGCAGCGCTCCTGCCGGGGTCGGAGCTGACAATCCACGACGTCGGCCTGAACCCCCGGCGCACCGGGCTGCTCGAGGTGCTCGGGCGCATGGGCGCCCACATCGCCGTCTTCAACCGCCGCCGCGCCGGCGGCGAGCAGGTCGCCGACCTCGAGATCCGTTCGGCGCCGCTCGTCGCGGCCACCGTTTCGCCGGCGGAGGTGCCGGCCATGGTCGACGAGCTGCCGCTCATCGCGCTCGCCGCCGCGCACGCGCGCGGGACGAGCGTCGTGCGCGGCGCCGAGGAGCTGCGCGTGAAGGAGTCCGACCGGATCGAGGCGGTCGCTGACGCGCTGCGCTCGCTCGGCGCCCGCGTCCGCGCACGGGACGACGGCTGGGAGATCACCGGCGTGCCCGCCCGCCTCCGCGGCGGCCGGATGCGCTCCGAGGGCGACCACCGGATCGCGATGCTCGGCGCGATCGCCGGACTGGTCTCCCGCGAGCCGGTCGAGATCGGGGGCGCCGAAGCGGTCGCTATAAGCTTCCCCGGGTTCTTCGACCTTGTCGAAAGCGTCGCTCACCGGTGAGCGACGCTTTCGACTAGTGAAAAGCGGAGAGATAAGCGTGCCCTCCAAGCCTTTCCCTAGTCCTTTCGCCGGAGGCGAGAGGACATGATCGTCGCCATCGACGGGCCCGCAGGGGCCGGCAAGAGCACGGTCGCGCGCCGGCTGGCGGGGCGGCTCGGGTTCCGCTATCTCGACACCGGCGCGATGTACCGCGCGCTGACCTGGCTCGCGATGCAGCGCGGCGTCCCGCTCGGCGACGGCGGCCCGCTCGCCGAGCTCGCGCGGGCGGAGCCGGTCACGTTCGACGAGGCGGGCCGCGTCTGGATCGGCGGGACGGACGTGACGTCCTCGATCCGGGAGTCGCGCGTCGACCGCATGGTCCCGGTCGTCGCGCGGCATCACGAGGTTCGCGAGGTGATGCGGGAGCGCCAGCGCGAGCTCGGTGAGATCGGCGACGTCGTGATCGAGGGACGGGACATCGGCACCGTCGTCGCGCCCGGCGCCGAGGTGAAGGTCTACCTCGTCGCCGACCGGGAGGAGCGCGCACGCCGGCGCAGCGCCGAACGGCCTGGAATCGGCGCGGATGCGCTCGCGACCGATCTGCGCCTGCGCGACGAGAGCGACCGGGTGCGGATGCAGCCGGCCGCGGACGCGCACCAGATCGACACGACTCATCTGCAGGTGGACGACGTCGTCGGCCGGATCGAGGAAATGGTCCGGTCCATTCACAGCGCGGCGTGAACAGCACCGACATCGTCTGGCTCGTCGGACGGGCGACGATCGGCTCGCTCGTGCGGCTCGTCGCGCCGCTGCGTGTCTACGGCCGCGAGCGCGTGCCGCAGTTCGGCGGCGTCGTGCTGGCGCTCAACCACTTCTCGTGGCTCGATCCGGCCGCGTTCGGGGCGGCGTCGCCGCGGACGATCTACTACATGGCGAAGATCGAGGCGCACGGGGTGCCCGGGCTCGGCCAGCTGATCCGGGCCTTCGGAACGTTCTCCGTCCGCCGGGGCGAGTCGGACCGCGAGGCGGTGCGCCGGATGCGCGAGGTCGTCCGTGAGGACAAGGTGCTGGGGGTCTTCACCGAGGGCACCCGCCAGCGCAGCGGCGTTCCGGGCAAGGTGCAGCCGGGTGCGGCGATGGTGGCCCTGCAGGAGGACGTCCCTGTCGTCTGCGGCGCCATCCACGGCTCGCAGTACTGGAAGCCGGGCAACTTCGCCCCGGTCTCGGTCGCCTTCGGCGAGCCGATGCGGTTCGACGGGCTGCCCCGGAACGGGCGCGGCTATCGCGAGGCGTCCGCGGAGATCGAGGCCGAGCTGCACCGTCTCTGGAGCTGGCTCCGCGAACTGCACGAGCTCGGCCGCCCACGGGTCGCGAGGCCGCCGTCGCGGCCCGACCGCGCCCCGGTCACGCTCCCGTGAGCGCGACCGAGACGGGGGAGCTGCTCGGGACGGTCGCGATCGTGGGCTTCCCGAACGTCGGCAAGTCGACGCTCGTCAACCGGCTGACGCAGTCGCGCGCGGCCGTCGTGCACGAGACTCCGGGCGTGACGCGCGACCGCAAGGAGCTCGTCTGCGAGTGGGGCGCTAGTCGCTTCCTGCTCATCGACACCGGCGGCGTCGACGTCGCCGACCAGAGCCCGATCACGCGCTCGATCGCCGACCAGGCGCGGGAGGCCGTCGCCGAGGCGGATCTCGTCCTCTTCGTCGTCGATGCCCGCGCCGGGACCACGCCCGGCGACGAGGAGATCGCCGAGATCCTGCGCCGCTCGCAGAAGCCCGTGCTCGTGGTCGCGAACAAGATCGACGATCCGTCGCAGGACTCGCTCGCGCTCGAGTTCCACCGGCTCGGCCTCGGCGATCCGCTGCCGATCTCGGCGATGCACGGATACGGGGCGGGAGATCTGCTCGACGAGGTCGTCGCGCTGCTGCCGGGGCGGGGCAAGCCGCGGCCGGGGGACGAGGCCATCCGCGTGGCCATCCTCGGGCGCCCGAACGTCGGCAAGTCGAGCCTCGTCAACGCGCTGCTGGGCCGCGAGCGGGTGATCGTGTCCGAGGTTCCCGGGACGACCCGCGACGCGATCGACACGGTGCTCGAGCACGGCGGCCGCACCTTCGTCCTGGTCGACACCGCCGGCCTCCGGCGCAAGCGCCGCCACCGCCAGGGGATCGAGTACTACTCGGAGCTGCGCGCGCTCGAGGCGGCCGAGCGGGCGGACGTGGCGCTCGTGCTCGTCGACGCCACTGAGGGCGTAGTCGAGCAGGACCTCGCCGTCGCCGACGTGGCCCGGAAGGCCCAGTGCTCGACGCTCGTCGTCCTGTCCAAGTGGGACGAGAGCACGGTCGAGATCGAGGACGTGCGCGGCCATCTCGCGCGCCGCCTGCGCCAGCGGCCGCCCTATGTCGCCGTCTCGGCGAAGACCGGCCGTGGCCTGGAACGGCTGCTCGACCACGTCGCCGCGCTCTACGACAAGCACACGGCGCGGGTCTCTACCGCCGATCTGAACAAGATCCTCGCCGAGCTGCGCGAGGCACGGCAGCCGCCGGCGCGGAACCGCAAGCGGCTCAACCTGCTCTACGGCACGCAGACGACGGTGCGGCCGCCGCGCTTCCGCCTGTACGTCAACGACCCGGGACTCGTCACGCGGGACTACGGCTACTGGGTCGAGAATCAGCTGCGCGAGAAGCTCGACCTCGACGGCGTTCCCGTCTCGATCGACTTCGTCCGGCGTGCATGAGCATGCGCACGGCCGTCGTCGGCGGGGGCTCCTGGGGAACGGCGTTCGCGCGCATCCTCGCCGACCGGGGCCACCGGGTGACGCTCGCGTGCCGCGACGCGGAACAGGCCGCGGCGATCCGGGAGCGGGGCCGGAACCCGCGGTACCTGCCCGTCGTCGACCTCCGGGACGTCGAGGCGGTGCCGACGAGCGAGCTGCCCGCGGACGCGGAGCTCTACGTCCTCGCGGTCCCGAGCAAGGCCTTCGGCGACGTGGCGGCCGCGCTTCCCGGCGACGCGCCCGTCCTCATCCTGACCAAGGGGCTCGACCCGGCCACGGGCGACCGCCTCTCGACGCGGGTCACCGGCCGCCCGGTCGCCGTCCTCTCCGGGCCGAACGTCGCCGAGGAGGTCGCACGCGGCCTCCCGACCGCCGCCGTGATCGCGAGCGAGGACGGCTACCTGGCCGGCGAGCTCCAGCACGCGGTCAACTCGCGCGCGTTCCGGATCTACGTCAACCCGGACGTCGTCGGCGTCGAGCTCTGCGCCGCGGCGAAGAACGTGATCGCCCTCGCCGCCGGCGCCGTCGACGGCCTCGTCCTCGGCGACAACGCGAAGGCGGCGCTGATCACGCGCGGGCTCGCCGAGATGTCCCGCCTCGGCGACGCGTGCGGCGCCCGCCCGGAGACGTTCGCCGGCCTCGCGGGGATGGGCGACCTGATCGTCACCTGCTGGAGCCGCCACGGCCGCAACCGCCACGCGGGCGAGCTGATGGCGCAGGGCCGCACGGCCGAGGAGGCCGTGTCGGAGATCGGCCAGACCGTCGAAGGCCTGACCACGGCGCCTGTGCTGCGGGAGCTCTCGCACCGGGTCGGGGTCGAGCTGCCGATCACCGAAGGTGTGTGCTCGGTACTGTCCGGGCAAAGCTTGTCGGAACTGGTGTCGAGGCTGATGGGTAGGCAGCCGACGGAGGAGTGAGCATGCGCGCGAAGCGGACATGGTTGATCGGAGTCGGAGCGGCGGTCGCGCTGCTCGCGGCCGGATGCGGCGGCAGCACGAACGCGGGCGCCTCCAGCTCCGGCGGTGCCGAGATCGTCCCGTCGAGCGCCGCGGCCTACGTCTCGGTCGACAGTGACCTCTCCTCCGGCCAGTGGAAGGCCGTCGACGGCCTGCTCTCGAAGTTCCCCGACCGCGACAAGCTGCTGACGCAGCTACGCCAGTCGTTCGAGAAAGAGGTGAAGGTCAGCTGGGAGAACGACGTCAAGCCGGCGCTCGGCAGCGAGATCGACGTCGCCGTCCTGAACCTCGAGCAGGGCGCCGACGCCGTCGGCCTGACCCAGCCCAAGGACACGGGCGCCTTCGACGATCTCGTCAAGAAGATCAACGCCCAGGCGAAGACGCCCTCCGACAAGGTCTACGTCATCGACTACAAGGACTGGAAGGTCTTCTCCGACAGCCAGGCGAAGCTCGACACGTTCAAGCAGGAGGCCGACGCGGGCAGTGCGCTCGCCGACGACGCGACGTTCAAGGAGGCGATGGGCAAGCTCGCAGACGAGGCGCTGGTCAAGGCGTATGCGAACGGGGCGAAGGTCACGACCGCCGTGATGAAGGCGTTCTCGCAGCTCGCACCGGGTCAGCAGCAGAACCGGACGAAGCTCGTCTGGGCCGCCGCCCAGGCCCTCGCCGAGAACGACGGGATCCGCGTCGACGCCCACTTCAAGACCGAGGGCGCGAAGATCAAGGCGCCCACGTACAAGGCGAAGCTGCTCGACGAGGTACCCTCCGGCGC
>WNGD01018133.1_pt1 | contig 13223 bp, 16 predicted proteins | sample 5400671 | NCBI WGS metagenome assembly WNGD01 (sample SAMN13153369, study PRJNA577476) | soil metagenome | isolation source: 40 cm soil or saprolite under grassland replicate 2 | place: USA:California | collected 2016-06-15
AATGCACGCCGCGATTCCATTCCGCTGCCTGATCGTTGCCGAGCCGTTCGGTCGCGACTGTGCCCATGCGCGTCATGATCCGCATGCTGAGCACGACATAAATGGAATCGGTGATTTCAAAGCCGATTTTGGCAAGCGGCGAATCGGGCGGCCCCATGATGTAAGGAATGACGAACATGGTCCGCCCGCTCATTGCGCCATTCAGAAGGCCATGAAGTTTTGCGTACATTTCTCGTGGCTCGGACCAATTGTTTGTCGGTCCGGCTTCCTCTTTCGTCGGTGTGCAGATGAAAGTGAATTGCTCGACTCGCGCCACGTCGTTTGGATTTGAACGATGCAAATAGGAACGCGGGACTTTCTCGCCGTTGAGTTTGATCAACACATCCTGCCGGCTAGCCTGATCGAGAAGGTATTCGTTTTCGAGCTCCGAGCCGTCGCACCAGAAGATATTCTCCGGCTTCGTCAGTGTTCCGACTTCATGCACCCATTCGAGTACTGCCTGGTTAGCCGGCTTTGCCTCGCCGATTCCCTCGGGCGGGAAAATGCCGGGCGCGATGTCTTTCATGAGTAAAGATCTCGATCTTGGGGATCGGAAAAGAAGGACAATCTTGGCTGTGTGACTCGCTTCTCCAAGTAAAATTTCTGGAACATCGGCTTTCAGCCTGTGCGGCCAGCGCAGTTGCACTCCGCTGAGAGAAGGAAGAACCAGCGGACAAAATGTCCGCGTGCCGCACAGACAAGATGTCTGTGTTCCAATAATTTTTCGTGGATTCGCGAACTTGGCTTGCGTGTTCAGAATGCCCGCTGTTTATTCCTTTCATGTTCGGAGTGACCACCTCCGATGATTATCGCCCAGTTGCGTGGATGGGTCGTTACCCTGTCGACGTGACAACGATGCTGGTCGGTCTGCATGTCGCGATGGCGATTCTCACGGCCATTCTCGTTGCCATCGGTGCAGGTTCGATTTTGGCCTATCTGCAATTTGATAGTGCGGCGGTTTGGTACAGCGGCCAGGTGTGGCGTCTTTTCACCTACGCGTTCGTTCATGCACCATCGTCTCTGCTTTGGTTCGCGGTCGAGATGTACATGCTGTTCGTCTTCGGGCGGGAGGTGGAGCGCTTTACCGGACGGCGCGCTTATATCGTGCTTTACGCGGTGCTGTTAATTGCGCCAACGATTGTGTTGACCACCTGGGGCCTCTGGCAGCGGTCCGTCCTCGCCGGTTCGCCCGCGTTGCACTTTGGAATTTTTGTTGCTTTTGCGACCATTTATCCACGTGTGGAGTTGCTCCTGCGGATTATGGCGAAGTGGATCGCCCTGATTCTTGCTGGCGTTTACACCTTCCAACTTCTCGCCTATCACGCATGGACTGATCTGGCTGTGGTCTGGACGAGCATCGGCTCAGCTTTCCTCTTCATTGAATTGTGTGGCGCTGGGCCGGAGCTGGCTTGGTGGAACAATTTAAAAGCACGATTTGGCCCCAAGCCTAAGCTCCAAGTTGTGCAGAAAATGCGCCCGCGACGGCTAGCGAAGCCGGATGATGTTTATGCCTCGATCGATCCGATTCTCGATAAGATCTCGAAATTCGGTATTGGTAGTTTAACCGCGAACGAACGCCGGCAACTGGATCGCGAACGCGAACGCCTCCTGAAACAATCTGAATAGCTCGGTTCCTGTAGATGCTTCGCTGTGCGAAGCGGGCGCTGATATGTTAAACACAAGCGCGCCGCGTAGTCCAAGGGCGACGGCTACAGAATAGCAGTGGCGAAATTACATTTGATTGAGATGCGACTCCATCGCCTCGCAAAGAACGTGGAGAAGAAGTTTGTGCGCTTCCTGAATCCGCGCAGTTGAATTGCTCCGAACCAGAAGGTCGACATCGGCAATGCCGATGGTCGATCCGCCGTCGCGTCCAAGAAACGCGATAGTTTTCAGTTCGCGTGATTTCGCTTCTTCCAGAGCGCGCCGGACATTTTTCGAGTTGCCAGAAGTGGTCAGGCAAATGAGCAGATCGCCCGGCAGGCCAAACGCCGCCACCTGGCGCGCGAAGATTTCGTCAAAGCCGTAATCGTTGCCTGCCGCGGTGAGAAGTCCGCCGTCAGTTGCGAGACAGATCGCTGGATACGCCCGACGATCTTTAGCGAAGCGAACTACAAGCTCCGTGGCAAAATGTGCCGCGTCAGCTGCGCTGCCGCCATTCCCGCAAACGAGTAGTTTGTTCCCTTCCGTTAGGTAATCCGCGATCAAATCCGCTGCGCGCGCAAGTTCCGGTTTGAGTTTTTCTAATGATTGCAGCGTTTCGACTGAGCCTTTAATCGCCTGGTCGAAAATTGAAGAAAAGTCAGGCATCGAGATGAACGTTTGTGACAAAAGATGGTGCGCGATAGAGGGTTCGAACCTCTGACCCCTACCGTGTCAAGGTAGTGCTCTACCACTGAGCTAACCGCGCCCGAAAACTAGTGATAAGTGAAGAGTGATAAGTGAAGAGTCAAGAGGCTTAATCTTTGTGCGTTAATCGCGTGTTCGCCGGCCTGGATAACTCGTGGACCGTATCATCTAAGAAGGTAAGTCGCGCACGTGGACCGACCGCTCCGCGAGCGATGTTAACAAATGCGGCTTCGCCGCTTAATCTAGCATCGAGCAAGAGACTGCTCGATCCACCGGTTACAGCACTTCGCCACTGGACAACACGGATGTGGCGGTTGACTCTATTTACCTTCCATGAGCGTCCTATTTTTTAAGCGCTTCCTACAGCGGCCATTTCAGATCGCGTCGATCGTTCCCAGTTCGAAAGCGCTCGTGGAACGCGTCGCCCGCAAAATGGACTTCAGCCAGCCGCGCGTGATCGCCGAGTATGGTCCCGGTGAAGGTGTGCACTCCCGCGAGATCGCACGGCGGATGAGTTCGGATTCGCATTTGCTCTTGTTCGAGCTCGACGCCGCGCTCTCACACAATCTTGAACACCAATTTGCCGGGGACCGCCGTGTGCATGTGATGCATGGAGATGCAGCGCGTTTGCCGCAGGAGCTGAAGCGTCTTGGATTCACCTGCTGCGACTACATTCTTTCAGGCATTCCGTTCAGTATTCTTAAGATCGACAAGAAACGGGCGCTTTTGCGAAAAACGCATGACTCACTCGCGCCGGGCGGCAGTTTCATCATTTATCAAGTGACCAACGAACTGAAGCAGCATGCTAAGCTTTTTGAGCACGTCGAATCAGAATATTTCCTGCAAAACATACCGCCGATGTTCATCACCGTTTTTCACAAGGCGCAATCGGCGCAATCGCTGGATGGCTGGGAGTACCGCACCGCGCTCCCCCGAAAGGTTTCGGAATTGGCTAGCGCAGATCGCTCGGCATGACTGATCGGCCGACGCGCATGGAAAAAGATTCGATGGGTGAGATGTCCCTCCCGGCATCCGCGCTCCACGGTGCCTCGACCCACCGCGCGGTCCTTAATTTTCCAGTCAGCGGTTATCGGTTTTCGCGGCCGTTTATTCGCGCCTTGGGTTTGATCAAATGGGCAGCCGCGCAGGCCAATCACGATCTCGGTCTGCTCGATGCAGAGCGGGCGGCGCTGATTGTGCAAGCAGCCGAGGAAGTTGTCGAAGGGAAGCTCGACGATCATTTTCCGCTCGACATTTTTCAGACCGGTTCAGGCACAAGCACCAATACGAACGCGAACGAAGTAATCGCCAATCGCTGCGCGCAGCTCGCGGGCAAACCGATAGGGTCGCGTGAGCTGGTTCATCCGAACGATCATGTCAACATGGGCCAGTCGAGCAACGACGTGATTCCCTCCGCGATCCACATCAGCGCGGCGGAACAGTTAAAAAACTGTCTCGTTCCACCGCTGGGGAAATTACACGCTGCGCTCGAACAGAAAGCAAAAGAGTTTTGGGAGATCATCAAGATCGGCCGGACCCATTTGATGGACGCGACACCGGTCCGGCTCGGCCAGGAATTTTCCGGATACGCCCAGCAGGTTGCCTTTGCCAGGGAACGCGCGCAAAAATCGATTGACGTTCTGCGCGAACTAGCGCTTGGCGGAACAGCGGTGGGCACAGGGCTAAATCGCCATGTCGAGCTTCCCGGCAAAATGCTCCGGCATCTGGAGCAGCGCACCGGCATCGCCTTTTATGAAGCAAGGAATCATTTTGAGGCGCAAGGCGGGAAGGACGCGGTTGTTGAAGTGAGCGGGCAACTGAAGACGATCGCGGTCAGTTTGTTCAAGATCGCAAACGACATTCGCTGGCTCGGTAGTGGGCCGCGCTGTGGCATCGGCGAGATTCAGCTGCCTGCCACGCAACCGGGCAGCTCGATCATGCCGGGCAAGGTGAACCCGGTGATGTGCGAATCGATGATGATGGTCTGCGCGCAGGTGATCGGCAACGACACCGCCATTACCTGGGCCGGGGCAAACGGAAATTTCGAGCTCAATGTGATGATGCCGGTCATGGCGCATGATCTTCTCGAGTCGATCCGACTGCTCGCGAATGTTGTCGATGTTTTCTGTGATAAATGCGTCCGCGGCATCGTTGCAAACGAAGAGCGCTGCCGGGAGTTGATCGAGCTATCGATGGCGATGGCGACCAGTCTGGCGCCGAAGATTGGTTACGATCGCGCGGCTGAAATTGCCAAAGAAAGCGTGAAAACTGGGCGCACAGTTCGCGAGATCGCCCGGGAGAAAAAAGTGCTAGAGGAAAAAGAACTCGAGCGCGCGCTTGATCCGATCAAAATGACTGAACCCAGCGGCGCCGAATCATACGGAGGATAGTTCTATGAAACGAGCGCTGGTTAGCGTGGTTGTTTTGACAATTGTTTGTGCCGAGACGCATCTCGCCTTCGCCGCGGACAAGCTCGATTTGTCAACCATCATTACGAAATCGGACGCGGAAGCGATTTTGGGTGACCGAGTCAACGATCCGAAAGTGAGCAAAAAGCAGGATGCGGATGGCTATGACTCGTCGTTCCAGTATTACACGGAGAAAATGGACAAATCGCTTATGTTCGATGTTTCGCAGTTCACGCCGGAAAAGATGACCGCAAAGGAGCGATTTTCTGTTCTTGGGTCTGCGGAGAGCAAACTGGAACCGGTAAAGGGCATCGGCGAAGAGGCCGTTTTTATTGAACGCGGCAGCGGCTCCGACATCACCCATACGACGATGCTTTATGTGCTCAAAGGAAACGCGATCGTGACCGTTGCCATAGGCGAGGTCACCGATCCGAATGCGGCACTCGAGCAGGAAAAAACGATCGCAAACAAGATTCTGGCGCGCCTGTAGCAGGCGCGTTTTTCTTTCCCGCGAGCCATGGTCGCCAAACTCGATGGGCCTCAGTTTTCAGGCGGAGCGAATATTGCGATCAAATGCCCAAGTCACACATATGAGCAGACGGTTGCGTTTTATCGCGATACGCTTGGGCTGCCCCTGATCGAGGAAGAAAAGGATGGCTGCATTTTTCAGTTCGGCCCGAACCGGCTTTGGATCGACAACGTGCCGAACCTGAGTCATCCAGATATTTGGCTGGAACTGGAAACAAACGACACGGAAGCAGCCGCGTCATTCCTGAAAGTGCACGGCGTCACGCGGCGCGACGAGATAGAGCAATTACGCGAAGATTTTGATGGTTTTTTCGTCGCCGCACCAAACGGCGTGATTCATCTCGTCATCGGCCACGAAGAAGCGTAGCAGAATGTGAAAGGTTAAAAGCATTACAAAGTTACAAGGAGTGAACCGTTTCAACCTCGTAACTTTTTTAACGAATAACTGAGGCAACGCGCCGGCGCCACCGACCCACCCACGTGCTCCAACCGTAAAAACCGAGCGGCTCTAGGCAACCAGCTGCAACCAGCGCATCCACATCCGCGCGGGCCGGTGTTATTTTGGCATCTGGGGCGGGTCCGTAATAATCGTCGATGACCATCCAACATCCATCCGTGAGTTTGTCGCCGTAGCGGCCGATGTCGCGCCGCTTGGCGGCATCGGCATCCAGGATCAGCAAACCAATTTTATCCGAGCCGAGCGCTTGATGTACCGCCGTTATCGTCGCGGGCTCAGAAGAATGGCCTTTGATGACGGTCACCATTTCGGACACGCGCTGCCTGGCGAGATCGCCAGAAGCTTCGTTCGCTTTCCGGAATCGCGAATGCCGAGCGCCGCGGCGATCGTAGCTCCGCCAACAAACGCGCCGATCTCAAGGATTTGTCCGAAACAAATTTTCGCAAAATGATAGATCAGGATCAGGACGTCCAGATGCAGCATCGAGTATTTGTCGCGGATTTTGAGTAACTGGGAATGAATCGGCTCCTGCCGATATTGCATGAGAGTATGCATCAGGTTGAGGCACTCGTTAAGCTGGCTGTCGTTTCCCGCGAATCCAGATGCGTGCAATGCAGGCCGGGTGGCCCGCGCTGGACAGTGTTGTCCCACCACGATGAGGTCTCGCTCTACGCCCTCGAGCCGTGCAATACTTGGGAGCAGCCCCCAGCGTTGGAAGCCGAGCCGCTCAAACAATTTCAGGCTCGGCTGGTTGTGTCCGAAGATCAGGCCGACAATTGCGTTGATCCCGAGCGATGGCGAACGAGCGATTGCTTCCTCTAACAATCGCCGGGCCACGCCGCGACGCCGGAATCTTTCATCGACATAGACGCTGATTTCCGCCGTGCCGCAATACGCGCAGCGCGGCAGGAATTTCTTGAAATCCAGCCAACCAATCACGCAACCGTCGGATTCCGCTACCCAGAACGGATGTTGGTCCGGCGAATGTTCTCGGAACCAGGGCAAACGCGCTTCGACCGTGGTCGGCTCAAGCTCAGCCGTTACCATGCGCGTCGGCACAGTTGCGTTGTAAATGTCGATGATGGCCGGGAGATCAGATTCTAGCGCCTCGCGGATTATCATATCTGTAGCGGCGGGTCTGTGACCGCCGATTCTCTGACATTACGGCAGTCATAGACAGCCGCTACAGGATAGACGCGGTTCGAAAAAACTCGGTTTCGAAAGTCGGCTGAAACGGGTCGGGCTTCGTCTCGCCGATCCGAAATCGCGGACTAATTTCCGATTGGCTGGCGCAATGGAGTTCCATGTCGATGTTGCCGCATTTTGCAAGCGACGCACGCACAGCATTCAAAGCGAGCTCAGGCGTATTGCAATCGCGGCTGAGATGTCCAAGCATAATCCGATCGATTTTGCCTGGTAGCAATTGCTCGATCACACTAGCCGCCGCGGCGTTCGACAGATGACCATGGCGCGATTGAATTCGCTGCTTCACCGGCCACGGTCGATGCGTGTCGTTCTGCAAAAGTTTTTCGTCGTGATTGGTTTCGATCACTAGCGTCTGCACTTCGCGCAATCGTTCAATGATCAATTTTGTCGGATAACCGAGATCGGTGACGAACCCGAGGCTGCCGGATCCCGCGTGGAAAGCGAACCCAAGCGGATCGACGGCGTCATGCGGTACCGGGAATGTTTGCACAGTGACATCGCAGATCGAAAACTCAACGCCTGTCACAAAAATTCGCCAGTTAGTAGCCGCGGCGACTCGCTTAAATGGACCATCACAAGACATGGTCGGCGTGTTCGTGAGTCAAAAGCACCCCATCAAGCTGCTCTGGCGCAATACCGCACTGCTCCAGACGCAAAACCAGCTGCCGCGCACTCAGTCCGCCATCGACGAGAATCTTGCAATGATCGGTCGCAACCAGTGCGCTGTTCCCCGCGCTACCGCTGCCGAGCATGGTCAGGCTGAACACGGGTCTTAAGGTAGCCGAGTTACTTCATCTTACGCAAACGGAAACAGCCAAATCAATCCGCGCTCGGTCTGAAGAGAAGCATGCATAAGATTAGGATTTGCCAGCTTACTCGACACGATCCAGAGCCAGAACTAGATTCGATCCCCTTGAAAACGCGCGTTCTGATTTTATTCGCAGCTGCTACCCTGGTTTTTACAAGCGCAGGTTGGAGCCAATCTGATCTGCCCGCTGCGAATGGCGGCAGCATGAATTTCAAGCAATTTGGACTCCTCGCGATCCAAGATGGAGGACGCCGGAAACCAATCGACACCTTTGCAAGGGAAACGCTGACGCGCGTTACCGGAAGATCGACCTACACGGATAAAGCACGCCGGAAATGGCAGGCGAACGATTTCGTCTTGTCAGCGCTGCTTGAGACGCACGATTGGAAAAACGAGCCGATGGTGCTGATCTCGTTCGGCAAACTAAAAGAACAGCTAGGGCTCGATAAAACGCAGCGTAGATTTTCTTTTGCGCAATTAAGCGAGTCTGCTGCATTGCAGCGCCTCGTAAGTGACGCGCAGGCGCTAAAACGCGCAGAAAAACCGCTGGACCGAATTCAGCAGGAAGCCATCGCCGTCAGCGATCGATTGGCACTACTCGGGAATCTGATGAATGGAAGCGCGTTCCTCATAGTTCCGTCGCCAAAAAAGGAAACAGACGTCTGGGTAGTGCCCGATCCGGCGGCGGCTGCGATTTATTACAATGAAACGCAAGTCGTTCCGGCGTTCACCGACCTGACAAAAATGATGCGTGCTTATATGCAAAGCGACGCGTTCAATTTCAGTTCTGCCGGGCGTCAACTGCGGGAAAATTTGCGAGCGCTCAGCCCCTCGATTTATCCGCAAGAACGCCAATTGCGACTTGAGTATTTTTACAATCATTTCCAAGGTTTTTATCGCGCGATCTGGTGTTATGGGATTGCACTCGTGATTCTAATCGCGGCGCACCTCCGCAAACGCGGATGGAAATTGCAGAATGTCGGCGTGACGATTGCGCTCGTCGGTCTCGCGTTTCACGCGGCCGGGATCACCATGCGCTGCATGATTGGCGGCCGGCCGCCGGTCACGAACATGTATGAATCGATCATCTGGGTCTCGTTCGCGGTCTCATTTTTCGGAATGATCTTTTTCGCGCGTTATCGCACACCGATCTATCTGCTCGCAGCGTTGCCAGTAACGCTCGTTGCGCTGTTGCTCGTACACCAAATGCCGATCGCGATGCCGTCGAGTATCGATCCACTCGTCCCGGTGTTACGCGATAATTTCTGGCTTACGGTTCACGTGCTTACGATCACGTTGAGTTATGCGGCGTTCGCGCTGGCGATGGGGTTTGGCCACATTCTGCTCTGGCAGTACGCGCGCAATCCGACAGCGGCCAGAGCGGATGCGCCAATGCATTTCTGGCTTTACCGCGTGCTCCAGCTCGGCGTGCTTTTGCTCGCTGCCGGCACGATTCTGGGTGGTGTCTGGGCAAATTACTCCTGGGGACGGTTCTGGGGTTGGGACCCGAAGGAAACATGGGCGCTCATTGCGCTGCTTTGTTATATCCTGACGCTCCATGGGCGGCTCGCCGGTTGGTGGAGCGAGTTCGGCCTAGTGGTTGCGAGCGTGGTCTGTTTTCTCGCGGTCTTAATGGCGTGGTACGGAGTGAATTTCGTGCTGGGAAGAGGTTTGCATAGCTACGGGTTCGGCATCGGCGGCGAGACTTACGTCGCAACATTTGTTATTCTCGATCTTTTGTTCGTCGCGTTTGCGGTCTGGCGGTATCGCACGAGCAGGCCCGCAGTTAGTCCTGCCGGTGAAATTGAGAGCGAGCGCGTTGCGGTGTAGCTGCAGCTGGCATCGATGATGCCGATATGCCGCGGTCAACGCCCGCGGCTACAAAGTATCCACGGTGAGCGCGTCCAGAAATTCGCGCGGACTTTCGGCTTGGAGCAGAGCGGATCGTATCGCATCATCTTTGACCACACGGGCCAGCGTGCCGACGCAGATCAGGTAATCATTTACCAATTGCTGTGGTACGCCGATGACGAAAATCAACCGGGCGCGCACTCGATTTTCGCCAAAGGGAATGCCGGCGCGGCTGCGTCCAATGCCAAGGATGATTTGATCAACCAAATCGGTCCGCGCATGAGGGAAGGAAACGCCGTGTTCTACCGCGCTGGGGTGCACTTGCTCGCGAGCGAGCACTTGTTCGAGAAATTTTACCGGCTGATCTATCTTCCCGTTCTTTGCAAGCAACTGAACGATCTCGCGCAGCGCGTTCGCCGGTTTGCGTGAGCGCAATCGGAGAATCACCTGCTTTTCATCGAGTAGATCCGCGAGCGCGATAGCCATTGGGGAAGCGAGATTTATTGGATTATCCGGCAAAGCCAGTTATCCAGTTAAGTAACGGGCCGTGGCAACTGAAAACACAGCATTAGCTGAAAACGAGGAGAGAACGGTCTCCTTCCAGCGCAGCATTTACGATCCGGGCTACGTCAACGCGATGTCGCATTTTTATCGCGGCGAAATGGGTCGGATCATGGTCTGGCGCCAGCGGCTCGACGTCACGACCAACTGGGCGATAACCAGCACCACCGCCATCATTACCATCGCATTTTCCACTCGCGAGGTGCCGCACATCATCTTCTTTTTTAATTTGGCCATCGTTTGGGTACTTCTCTGGATCGAGGCGCGGCGTTATCGCTTCTACGACGCGTTCCGCGCGCGTGTCCGGATGCTGGAAGCGCATTTCCTCGTCCCCATGGTAATGGAAAATCGCGAGATGCTCCAAGGCGAATGGAAAAAACTCGTATGCGAAGATTTGATTTTGCCCTGCTTCAAAATCAGCAAACTGGAAGCGGTTGGGCGGCGATTAAAACGCAATTACGTTTTCATTTTCATTCTCAGTTTGCTGGCATGGGTAACGAAGATTTTCCTGCACGCCGAGCACGCCATGGACAGTGTAGGCAGTTTCTATCGTGCATTGCGCGTTGGCCACATTCCGTCCTGGCTGGTGGCGTCCATCTTTGTGGGCACCTTCATCGGCGTCATCTGCATCACGATTTACGTCAGCAAGAAATCCTCCGGAGAAATTTCGGAGTTCGGCACCCATCGTTCGCTCTGGCGAATTTGAAAGAAAGTTGATAGTTGAGAGTTGATGGTTGAGAGAACCGCAATGACGGAATCTTCTGAGTCTCTCAACTCTCAACTCTCAGCTTTTAACAAATTGTGCGAAATTGTTGCAAAGTTGCGCGCGCCGGGGGGCTGTCCATGGGATCGCGAGCAAACGCACGAATCGCTGCTGCCGGCTTTGATTGAAGAGGCTTACGAAGTAGCCGGGGCGGTGCGTGCCAATGACGACGCAAATTTTCGCGAAGAACTGGGTGATCTTCTCCTGCTCATCGTGATGCACGCAGAAATCGCGCGAGGAGCCGGTCGATTCAATATCGACGACGTGCTCAGTGATGTGAGGAAGAAACTAATCCGGCGTCATCCGCACGTCTTCGGCAAGAGCGACGCGCGGGACAGCGGCGCGGTACTAAAACAATGGGAATCGATCAAGCGCACGGAAAAAACAGGCGAACATTACCTTGATGGTCTGCCGGCGGCGCTACCCGCGCTGATGCGCGCGCAGAAAGCGCAATCGAAAGCAGCGCGGGTGAATTTCGATTGGACAGTAGTGAGCGACGTAATCGCAAAGGTTGAAGAAGAACACAGCGAACTAAAGCAGGCGATCGCGTCGGGAGATGAACAATCAATCGAAGACGAAGTCGGCGATCTGCTGTTCGCGGTCGTCAACTTGGCGCGAAAATGTAAGCTCGACGCAGAAAGCATGCTGCAAACCGCGACGGACAAATTTGTCGCACGATTCAACCGACTAGAGGACGAATTGCAGGCGCGAGGCAAGCGGCTTGGTGATGTCGATCTCGGTGAGTTGGACGCCATCTGGAATGAGATCAAGAAAATGGCGAAATCCGAATGGCGGATGATGAATTAATGACGAAGCCAGAATGACGAGCATTTCACTCACGCGCTTCGTCATTCGACTTTCGTCATTTAGCCTTGATATTGCCGATCCCGATGAACATCCTGCTCAATCTTTGCCTCGCGATCTTCGTGCTCGTGGCGCTGCTCATGGTGCTTGTGATTTTGATGCAACGCCCGAAAAGCGAGGGCTTGGGCGCGGCATTTGGCGGGGCGGTTACGGAAAACATTTTCGGCGCGCAAACCACCAACGTGCTGGTGAAGTTCACCGCCTGGCTCGCTGGCATTTTTTTCGTCATAACCTTTACACTATCGATCCTTTATGCCCATAAGAGCACTGGAGGCGAAAGCGCCCTTCGGCGTGAGCTGATGAAATCGCAAGCAGCGCCGCAGACTTCTCCTGCGTCGACAGCTGCTCGGCCTTCGCCCAATTCTTCTCCGGCACCGGATTCAGGCGCTGGCGTTTCGCCGACACGAAACGTGGCGCCGACAGCTCCGCCGGTGTCGAGCGCACCGGCTGCTTCTGCTTCCCCTGCGGCCTCATCGAAACCAGAGCCGTAGGGAACCAAAGGTCGCCTATGACGGCAGACACGATAATAATACGATATGAAGGTTTGTTGGGGAGCGATTGGCTTGCTCATTGCGATTGGAGCATCGAGCTTTGCCAACTCCTTTTCTGACGACTCGCATTATGTTTCGTTGGGGCCGCGCTCCGGCTACTATATTGTCCGGCCCGATTCGCGCTTGTCTCGTCAACTCGGTCTCTATGAAGCGCCTTACATCGATACGGCCGATCCACTGCATCACGGCTACGGCGCGGACGTGCTCGCGTTTCGATTCAATCAAAATGGCGTATTGATTGCGCCGCCGGCTTACATCGCACAGGAATCAGCTAACGATTTTTATATGCGCCGAATCGGATCGCTAGCTCGCGGCCATGCGACCGTGCATGATGTAGAGGCATTTTTTGGCAACGGACACAATGTCGCAAAGCGTCCGGACGGGTTCATTTACTATTACGCGCTGCCGGTTTACAACCCATTCGAAGATTTCGGCGGCGGGCGGCGTTGAGTTTGGGGTGCGCTAGTGGTTTCTCGCTGTCGTTTGGCATGACTAAAACACCGCCAGAGTGCTCCTGGCGGTCGATGCACACATGTAGTCGCGCGCAGTAAGTCTCTATGCGAGACGGCTGCCATTGACGTCTAGATTCAAGGAGGTTCCGGCAAGCCCGTGGCCGGAGGGAGCGCCGTTACATCGATTGCGAGTTCACGCAATTGTTACTTCATCGACATACGCCCGTAACAATCGGTTTCTAGCTTCCATCGTGTTTACTGGAAGCGAATCCCCTCAGACAGCCAAAAAACCTTCACCACAAAAGGAGAAAACGAATGCTCATCAAGAAGACTATCCTACGGGCAGCGGGCGCGGGCCTGGCTGCAGTTATTTCGCTGGCGGTGCA
>WNGD01012619.1_pt1 | contig 13221 bp, 10 predicted proteins | sample 5400671 | NCBI WGS metagenome assembly WNGD01 (sample SAMN13153369, study PRJNA577476) | soil metagenome | isolation source: 40 cm soil or saprolite under grassland replicate 2 | place: USA:California | collected 2016-06-15
TCTGCTGCAATGCCTGATTTCCAAGCCGGCGCTCGCAAGGGAACTTTCCGCGGAACTCCTGGACCAAGGTTCCCTTGAAGCGCGCGCTCTGGTCGCCGTTACCGAATTCTGCCGCGAAAACCCGGAGGTCGAAGGGAATATTGTCGTCGACCATTTCCAGGGAACTGAATTCCGCAACCTGCTCGAATCGGGTCAAGCCGCTCTCCTGGATACGAAGCTCGAAACCGAGCACATGGAGGTCGATTTCCGCGGAGCTCTTGAGCGCTTGCAGGACAAGCGGCGCAAGCAGCGGTTCGAGGCTCTGAGGGTGAAGCAGGACCGCTCGCCGGAAGAAGAAACCGAAATGCTTCGCCTGCTGCGGGAACGCAATCAGGTCCCGGCGAGTCCATCAGATAATGCTATAATTTCAGGTTCCCGTTCGACACCATGAGGGTAAGGAAATCGTGGCGAATCATAAGCTTAACCTAAAAGCGCGCGCAAAAGCCCTGGCAAGGCTCAAGGCGCAGAAAGCCAAGGCTGCCAAGGAAAGAGAAAGGCTTCGCCGGAAGAAATTGAACGAAGCGGAGCGAGCGAAGGCGGCGCGGGAGAAGGACAGGGCCCGCAATGCCGTGAATGCGGCGCGGGCGAAAGCCGCAAAGGAGAAGGAACGTGCGCGCCTCAAGGCTGCGAAGGAGAGGCAACGCGCGCGCAAGGCGATAGAGCTGCAAAGGAAGCGCGAGCGGATCGCAAAGGAAAGATTGCGCCTCAAGGCTGCCAGAGAAAAACGGCGGGAGCGCGAGCGCCTCGCGCGCGAAAAAGCCAGGGCGAAAGAGCTTGCCGCGCGTGAGAAGGCGAAAGCCAAGGAACTCGCCGCGCTGGAGAAGGCAAAAGCGAAGGAAGCGGCACTCCTTGCCAAGCAGAAGGAAAAGGAGCTCAAGGCGCAGCTCAAACTTCAGGCGCAGGAGCTCCTCAAACTGCGCAGGGCCGGCCGGCCGCGCCGCAACGGCGACGCCGAACGCGCGCTGCTGTTGCGCGCTGAGGCCCGGCCCGAAGACGCCGAAGCTCGCCGCACTCGCCTGAAGAACCTCATCAAGCTTGGAAAAGAGCGCGGCTTCCTCACCTACGCCGAGATCAACGACCACCTGCCCGACGACATGGTGGACGCTGAGCAGATCGAGTCCATCATCTCGACGTTCAACGACATGGGCATCCAGGTCTACGACGAGGCCCCGGATGCGGACACCCTGCTCATTTCCGAGACCGCGCCGGCCGGAGTGCCGGACGAAGACGCGGAGGAGGAGGCGGAAGCGGCGCTCTCGACGGTCGACCCCGAATTCGGCCGCACCACCGATCCGGTGCGCATGTACATGCGCGAAATGGGATCGGTCGAGCTCCTCACGCGTGAAGGTGAGATCGAGATCGCAAAAAGGATCGAGGACGGTCTGAAGCACATGATTCAGGCGATCTCGGCCTGCCCGACGACCATCGCCGAAATCATCGATCTTGCCGGCAAGGTCGCCCGCGACGAAATGCGCATCGACGAACTGGTCGACGGTCTGATCGACCCGAATGCGAAAGACGAGCCGATCCAGGAACTCGCCGACGACGTCGAGCCCGAGGAAGAGGAAGAGACGGAGGGCGAGGACGACAGCGCCGCGATTTCGGCCACCCTGCTGCAGCTGAAGGAAGACGCGCTCGCGCGCTTTGCCAAGATTCACCGCCTCTACGAAAAGATGAAGCGGGCCCTGGTCGACCACGGCCACCGCAGCAAGGAATACATCAGGGTGCGCGACCATATCGGCAACGAGCTGATGAACATCCGCTTCACCGCGCGCATCATCGAGAAATTGTGCGACAGCCTGCGCGGGATGGTGGACGAGGTGCGCAGCCACGAACGCGAGATCATGAACCTGTGCGTGAACAAGGGCGGCATGCTGCGGCCCCACTTCATCAAGGAGTTCCCCGGCAGCGAGACCAACATGCGCTGGGTAAAGAACGAGATCGCAGCGGGAAGGCCGTGGAGCAACCTGCTCTTGCGCTTCGAGCCGAACATCCTCGAGCAACAGCAGAAGCTGCTCACGATCCAGAAGCGGATCGGCATCCCTCTGAAAGACCTCAAGGACATCAACAAGCAGATGTCCACGGGCGAGGCGAAGGCGCGCCGCGCGAAGCGCGAAATGACGGAAGCAAACCTGCGCCTGGTGATCTCGATCGCGAAGAAGTATACCAACCGCGGCCTGCAGTTCCTCGACCTCATCCAGGAGGGAAACATCGGCCTGATGAAGGCGGTGGACAAATTCGAATACCGCCGAGGCTACAAGTTCTCTACCTACGCCACCTGGTGGATCCGGCAGGCGATCACGCGCTCGATCGCCGACCAGGCACGCACCATCCGCATTCCGGTGCACATGATCGAGACCATCAACAAGATGAACCGGATCTCCCGTCAGATCCTTCAGGAGACGGGGCAGGAACCGGATCCCGCGACGCTCGCCCAGAAGATGGAGATGCCCGAGGACAAGATCCGCAAGATTCTCAAGATTTCGAAGGAGCCGATCTCGATGGAGACGCCGATCGGCGACGACGACGATTCGCATCTGGGGGACTTCATCGAAGACCAGGCGACGCTCGCGCCGAATGATGCGGCGATGTACGCATCCCTACGTGAGGTCACCAAGGACGTTCTGGACTCGCTCACGCCGCGGGAAGCCAAAGTGCTGCGCATGCGCTTCGGCATCGAAATGAACACCGACCACACCCTGGAAGAGGTCGGCAAGCAGTTCGATGTCACCCGCGAGCGCATCAGGCAGATCGAGGCGAAGGCGTTGCGCAAGCTTCGCCACCCGTCGCGCTCGGAGCGGCTGAAGAGTTTCCTGGACAACAATTGATATTGCGGACGCCTTCGGCGCCGCAATATCCGCTCGCGTTGCAGCGGTGCTGCGCGCCGCTGAACGCTCGGTCACATAATAAGCGCTCGTAGAAAATGGCGAGACGGTTCGGCGGGCCTGTAGCTCAGCTGGTTAGAGCAGAGGACTCATAATCCTTTGGTCCCTGGTTCGAATCCAGGCGGGCCCACTCAGAATGGGTAAGCAGTCTTGGAGGAGGGAATGGTAAAGCGCTTCATTTTTTTCGCTGTGCTGGCGGCGATTGCGACCCTGTCTCAGGCTGCGACAATGGAAGACGAAGTTCGCGCAGTCTTCGACAAATACATAGCAGTCCAGAACGCGCATGATTTGAAGTCAATGCGGAGCCTTTTGGCGGACTCCCCGGACCTCCTCTGGATCAGCCGAGGCAAACCTATCTGGGGCCGTGAGGCCGCGCTCAAGAACCTCGAGGAGCGTTACAAGGGCACCTGGCACATCGACGTCGAAAGGAAAGAGCTGCGAATCATCTCGGTCAGCAGGCGCGTAGCGCAGGTCTACGCGCCGACGCAACTCACTGTCGGAGATCCGGGCGTCGACCCCTCCAAGACCCGTCTCTACATCAACCTCGTGATGGTCAAGAAACCCGAAGGCTGGCAGATTGTGAGCATCTTGCCCATCATAGTCCCGCCCCAGTAAGCGCGTCGGCGGTCAGAACTGGTAGTAGAGAAACGGCGAGGTCTGTTCGCCCGCGATTACCAGGGCGATGATGATCAACGCGGTGAATGCGAGACCCCGAGCGTCGAGTTTCCATCGCCAGCTCAGGACGCCGCTTGTTTTTTGCACCGAATCGGCGCTGATACTCCAGCCGTCCATGACCTGTGGCGTATTGGGCGCAACCAGACAGGCTACCGTCACGAGCAGGATCATCGCGAGCGTTTTCGCAAGCACGAGCTGCGACGGGACCATCTCCGCGCCCAGCCCGGCCATGGACGCGAGCACTGTAGCGCAGGTGTGAAGATCCGGGGAACGAAACATCACCATGCCTATCAGAGCCCCCAGCATGGTGAACACCCAAGCGAGCCATACGGGCAACCTGACCAGGCGGGCTTGACGCCAGGCGTGGTTGATGACGAGAGCGATGCCCCACCAGGCCCCAAACACCGCGAAAGTCCAGTTCGATCCGTGCCAGAGCCCGGCCAGAACAAACGTCACCATGACCGGCATCGCGTAGACTCGAACGAAACCGATCACGCGCCCCACCTTCCGAGTGGCCACGTAGCGGGCCTGCCTCACGGAAAGCGGCATGAAGAGGTAACCGGTGAGGAATCGGGTCAATGTCATGTGCCATCGCTGCCAGAATTCGATGGCGCTCGTCGCCCGCAACGGGGAATTGAAATTCAGAGGAAGGCGCAGCCCGAGGAGCACGCCCAGGCCGAGCGCCATCTCCGAGTAACCCGAGAAGTCGAAATAGAGCTGCAAAAAATAGGACCATGATCCCAGCCAGGCGTCCCAAGTGCCGACCGCGCCGTTCCTCTGTGCTTGCTCGAAGAGGTGGTTGGCGTACGGGGCAAAGCTTTCCGCGATGATGACTTTCTTGAGCAACCCGATCGAAAACACCGTGATGCCCACCGCGAAGCGGGAGGGGGTGAGCCTGCCGATCTGGTCTCTTTGCGAAAAGAATTCGCGCGCCCCCACGATCGGGCCGGCGGTGACGTACGCGAAGCACGACACGAAGAGCAGGTATTCCCAGAAGCTTTCCGGCGGCTCCATATCGTTCGCCACGGCGACCAGATAGGCGATCTGCTGAAAAGTGAAGAACGAGATGCCGATCGGAAATGCGATATCGGCAAACGGGACCGCAAGCCCCGTGATCGCATTGACATTGTCGATCAGAAAATTTGTGTACTTGAATGTGATCAATACGACCAGGTTGGCGGCGATGCCGAAGGCGAGCCAGCGTCTCCTGGAGGTGGCGGTGCTGCGAAAGATCGAGTACGACACCCGGTAGTTCAGGCCGGCCACGAGGATCAAGACCGGAAGCAGTTTCCATCCCCAGAGGCCGTAGAACAAGAGAGAAGCCGCGGTGAGGGCGAATCGCGCTCCGGAAGAACCGTAGAGCCGTCTGCCCAGCAATACCGCGGTCAGCGTCAACGGCAGGAACGCCAGGACGAAAGTCAATGAAGAAAACAACACGGCTGCTCTCCGATTTCTCGCTGATTTTCCCGATCCGGTGTCAAGACGGCTCGGCGGGAACCGGTCCGTCAAATTTGTCGAGGAAGTCGCGCGGAACGTATTTCAGCAGCAATCCCTCGATTCGCAGCAGGGGTCGACCGCGTTCGTTTCGGATCTGGAGATCGGCGAGGACGTCGTCCGATCGAAAGACGGCGGATGCCCGTGGGCACCAGCAAGCCGCCGGGTCGAATCGGTTTCTCCGAATGCTGCAGCAGGCAGAAGACCGCCTGGATTGCGCCATCCAGGAGGGCCGGGTTCATGCTCTCGCTGCGGCAGTCCCGATGATTTCCCGCGGACAAGTTGAACAACATGCCGTCCGCCAACTTGAGCACGGAGCGAATCACTTGCAGGCCGGGACCGTAGCGATAGCCCAGCCGGTCGAGGTCCGCGTACAACAGCCGAGGTTCGACCGGATCGCCGCGCGCAGCGACGTCGAACATCAGGATGTTTGCCTTTGGCGCGCTCTCGCGTTCCTCCAATCGTCCGATGCACAATAAGTTCCTGCCCTCGTGGATGGTGAAGGAGGAATTTCCCCATCTGACCTCGACTTCCAGTTGTACGCGCGCCACGCCCGGCCGGCAGATCAACACATCCTTGAGTGCGAGGCACGGCCGCTGCCGTGCCTGTGCCGCCGCGAGCGCCAGATCGACCATGCTGGCGCCGGGCAGAATGGACCGTCCGCCGATGACATGATCGGCGAGGAGGCCTTCAGACACTCTGTATGCAGCCCTGTAGACGGCATCGTCCCGGGCGCGCGTGCGTTCCTTGTCGGCGTGGAGCATGGCTTTAGGACGCCGGCAGCCCCGGGGCTGCCGGCGTCGTCGCCGCGGTCGGCGGTGTTTCCTGACGGCTTTGCCGGCGGTTTTCCGGATCGGCAAAAATCATCAGCACGTCGGTGAACGACGCCGACGGGGCGTCTCGCGCCCGGCTGACGTAAAGACGGGTGTTCTCGGGCCGGAACTTGTTCTTGAACTGAAAATTTCCATCGTTGTTGAAAATGCCGGAGGCGTGCAGGCCGCGCAGCATCTTCCCCACCCGGGGATCCTCCTCCGCACAGGCTTCCATTTGAGTCCCGAAGGTGGCCCCCAGGCTGAAGGAGCCCACACCCTCTTTGGCGAGGGTCTCCTGGATGCGGGAAATGGCGAATTCCAGCCCTCCCAGCGGCATGTCCGCCCCGTAGAACTCGAGATCCATCAGGTAGCCGTCCGCCGCCGGGAGCCGGCTGATCACAATGGCGCTGTCGAGCTGCCCGTCGCGGTAGGTGAGGAACAGGCGGCAATGACCGGGCAGCTCCCCGTTTGCGATGCGGCTTTTGAAGTGCTCCACGTACGGGCCTATCTGCTTCTTGCTCCGCTTCCATTCGTCCACCAGGCCGGCCACCGCGCGGTCGGTTGCCGGATCCCTGCCGGCCCGGTATTCACGGGTCTCGCATTGCCCGTGCTTTTCGTAATGACCGATCTGATAGCGCAGGCGGCGCATCTTGGTCCCCTCCAGCGAGAACCCGGCCAGACGGGGCAGCTTCTGCATCACCCCGAACGGGGTTGCGGTATAGCCCAGAGCCGCAAGTTCCTTGGCCTTCGGCTCCTCTTCGAGAATATTGGCGACCCGGTTCGCCTGCGCGGCATATTCGAACAAGTCGCCCGCGGCATCGGCGAAGCGCTCGTCCGGGCCCGCGTAGGCGAACGCGAACACGGTGCTTGGGCGACGGTTGACGAAAAAGACCCCCTTTGCGTCGCGGGACACGAACAAGTGCGGCGCCAAGCTCGAGCGCGCGACGGCCACACTCAGCTCCCTGCCGAACCGCGTCACCAGAGATTGCACGAAGTCCTGCATGGCCGGGTCGCGGTTCAGTTCGTCTTGCTCGACCCAGCGGGGCGCTCCTGTTTCCATGTGATGGTGTCGCGCCGACCTCAGTCCTTGAGCGGGATGTCCGTAAAGACTTTTTTCAAGCAGACTTCGTCCGGGTGGATGAAGTCCCTCATATTCGACGCCTGGCATCCGACGCGGTCCGGATCCAGACTGCCCACGACCGTGGCCCCCTGGTTCGCCGCGATTGCGCGAACGCGCTCTTCCATCGAGACGAGGCTGTTCCCGTAAGGGGAGCCCATGCTGCCTTTCCAGTACGCCGGGTGGAACGGCGTGATGGCAATCGTGACGTGAGTGCCTTCCTTCTTGAGGAACGCGAGAAGAACGCCGAGTCCCTCGAGGCGCTTGGGATCGACCGGCCACGCGGCCCGCTTGCTCATCTTGGCCGCGCGCTGTTCGGAATCCTGGTCTATGGTGTCCGCGCTGGAAAACATGTTGGTGACGCCGCGCGACAAGAGAATCGTGCGGAACGAGGCGCTGTGTTCTTTCGAGAAGACCATCGAACCGTCCGCATGAATGACGTCCATGTCGTCCAGGGTCGCCGCGTCGACGGGACCTTGCCGTTTTCCGGCGAGCCGGTACGAGACGTGCCTCAGGATATTGTCCACGGACAGCAGATGCGACCAATAGCCGAGCGGAAAGACGTTGAGCAAGGACTCTCTTTCGATGCCCAGACGGTCCGCCATCGATCGGTACTCTGACCAGAACAGCTTGAACTCGTCGGTCTCGCGCAGCACCGGGTCGATCGGCAGGAAGGTCTTGAAACGGACGGTCAGCACGAGGTTTTTCGGCAGACGCTTGTGCTCGTAGAGCAGCCCGGAGAAGGCGACGAGGTCCTCGAACACGTCGTTGTGGACGAAGGCGTTATAGAAGCTCTTCCCGGGAAAAAGATCCGGTGTCGCCAGCTCGAAGCGGCTGCCTCCGAACACGATGACCTCCGGCGTCCGGGTCATCTGCGCAATCGCCTCGCGCCGCAGAGCGCGAAAGTCCATGTTCGCGTCGAACACGGCGTAGTTCTTCCCGGAGAGCAGCACGGCCGCAACCTGTCTAATGCCGGAGGCGCTGAAGTGGAGCGGATCGAGAAAGTAGTTCGCTCCTGCGATCGACAAGACGCCCGCGCCGACGACTGCAGCGAGCGCGGCGAGAAAGCGCTTTGCCGAGAAGCCGACTGCCGCACGGCCCGAATCGGCGGCAGACATGCCACCGGGAGCCTGCTGGGTTATTCCATCTACAGTCGAACGCACGCTTGACATGATTTCCTCCTGATTGGCATTGCGAGCGTCGCGGCCACGCCAATTCGCTATCTCAATTTCTTGAAGCGGTCTCCATGGATATCCTCTGACACGAGAAACACCTTTTGGGGAATCTTGAAGCGCGGCAGTCTCTCGCGGCAGTATGCAAACATCCGGTTTCGAAACTCGGAAACGGTTTCGCTCGTGCGCAGCTTCACTCGGGCGGCGACGATCTGACCCGTGATCGGGTTGCTCTCGCCCTTCACCGATGCGTCTTCCACGCCCTCCATCGCCTGAAGCACGCTCTCCACTTCGACCGGATAGACCTTCTCGCCCCCGACGTTGATGAGCTCCGATTTCCTCCCCAATATCCGGAAGTATTCGCCGTCGACCTCGACGGCGTCGCCGGTCTTGAACCAGCCGTCGGCGGTAAACGGGCTGGCCGCATTCAGGTAGCCGAGCATCGCGGACCTTGCCTTGATCTCGAGCATCCCGTCGACCACCCGGGTCTGGAAGCCGTCACCGCCGACCTTGACCCACAGTGAGTCGCTGGACCTCGAGGTCGAGCGCAGGATGCCGACCTCGGACAGGCCGTATGTCTGCAACAGCCGGACCTTTGGAAACAGCTCGTGAAAGCGCTTCAGCGTGCTCTCCGGCATGACCTCGGTTCCGTAGGTCACCAGCTCCAGGCTGGAGAGGTCGTGACGCCGGTACGCCTCGCTTACCAGCAGGAGATTGAGGAAGGTGGGCGAGGTCGGCAGGAGTTGCACCTTGTGCCTTTCGATCGCGGCGCAGACCGCGTCCGGCAGGCGTTCCTGCACCGTGACGACGCAACCCGAGTTCGAGAGGCTGTAGAGCAGGGTGTTGATGCCGCCGATGTGGTCGAACAGCAGAAACGTAATGGTCCGCAGCGTCTTGCGCGGCAGCGTGAATTTTTCCAGCAGAGGCACCAGATCGTGCACCACCGCCTTGCTCTTGCCCGTCGAGCCTGAGGAAAACAATATCAGGCCGGGGCGTTGTTCCAGCCGGAGGCGCAGGAGCAGTTCGTGCTCGACGCGGGCGCCCGTGCGTCGGATCTGCGAAGTCTCGCCGTCGGCGAGGCCGATGACCGTCTCTACCTGGGCGATTTCCCTGAACTCGCTCTTCTTGACCTCTACCGAGGCAGTCAGCGGAACCACGATGCACGACCGGCGGATCAGGGCCAGCAGCAAACCGATGGCGTTGGGCGAAAAATCCGCTTCGACACTGACCACGCTGCCCGGTTTCACCCCTTGCTCCTCCAAAAAAACGCCCCAGCGGGAAACCGTCTCGTAGAGCCAGGCGTAGCGGTAGGCGCGGCCTTGCCAGATCACCGCCTCCTTCTCAGGATTGGCGCGAAGCACGTTCATCAGGTGCTCGAGGGAATGCATGGATCAGACACCCCCCAGGTAAATGGTCTGGCCGGTGACGAACCCGCTCTCCGGCCTCAGGAAGAAGTCGACGGTGTTGGCGACATCGTCGAAGGTCCCCATCCGCGGTATCGCCTGTTGCGCGAGAAGCCGATCGATCGTCTGTTTTGGAACGGAGCGAATCAGATTCGTGGCCAGAGGTCCCGGACCGACGCAATTCACGGTGATTCCGAAGTCGGCGAGCTCTCGCGCCAGGACATGGGTCAACGCGACGACGGCGGATTTCGAGGCTACATAGGCCGCCTCGCCCGCCAGCTTGAGGGGCACGGCCACCGAGGAGAAATTCACGATGCGCCCGTACCCTTTGCGTTTCATCAGCTTCGCCGCCTCGCGCGAAAGGAGGAAGGTTCCGACCACGTTGGTCGCAAGGATTGCGCTCACCGTCGACGTCGGCGTGAGCAGCGAGTGATTCATGGAGGCGATGCCGGCATTGTTGATCAGGTGGTCAAGGCGTCCATACGAACGGCGAATCTCGGAGAACATAGCTTTGACGCCTTTTTCGTCGGCCACGTCGGTTCCACAATGCTTGTAACCCTCGCGAGTCCAGTCGACCGGGGCGCGGCTGCAACCCACCACCCGATGGCCGAGCCGGAGATAGTGCTCGGCCAGGTGCCTGCCGATGCCGATCCGTGTTCCGGTGATGAGCGTGACCGGCGCGTCCATACGCCTGCCGAAGGCGGATCAACCGGCCCGCAGCCGCTGGAGCGCATAGTCCGCCAAGGCGCCGATCGTACGATACGGGCTGTGTTCCTGGGACATGGCGCCCGGGTCTGCGAGGCTCACGTTCGTGCCGAACTTTTCCTCGATCGCCTGCTCGACTGCCACGACCAGCGTTACGAGCGCCATCGAGTCCAGGAAGCCGTCGCCGCCGAAGAGAGCCGTCGCGGAATCGAGCTGTGCCGGCGCCTTCAGTCCCTGGGTGTCCTTGAGCTGGTTGACGTTGTCGATGATCAGCTCGACGACCTGATGCACCTCGTGGTGAGTCACGTCGGGTGGTGCTTCTAGTTGCGCTTGGTCCAAACAGAATCTCCTTCCCTCAAAAATATCGGCACCCTATTTCCTTTTGGGTGACTGCCCTGGCGGGATGAAAAGTGAAGCGCACTGAGCCTATGGAACTAAGGCGGGAGTGTCCATCGGGGGAAACCTGATCGTTGTCATCGGGTAATACCCGATGGTCATGTCAGGCAAGGGTTGTCAGGAAACACCTACAGGAAAGACTGCCTGCACAAATCGAAAATTTGCGCCGAATGGGATAATCGTCGTGACCGTGGAAACGAGGGAGATTGCATGAGCACCACGACCTACGAACTGCGCGGCGCGGTCGCCGTGATCACGATGAACAACCCGCCCGTCAACGGGCTGGGTTTCGATCTGCGGCGCGACATCGTGGAAGGGCTGACCCGTGCCGAAGCCGATGGGAACGTGAAAGCCGTGGTACTGATCGGCAGCGCTCGCGCGTTCTCAGGCGGGGCGGATATCCGGGAGTTCGGTTCGCCCAGGGCCTCCGCGGAACCCGATCTCAACACCGTGATCCGCATGCTGGAGGGAGCCAACAAACCCGTCGTCGCGGCCATCGGTGGCGCCTGCATGGGCGGCGGGCTGGAACTGGCCCTGGGTTGTCATTACCGCGTGGCCGTCAAGGGGGCGCAGATCGCCCTGCCCGAAGTGAAACTGGGGCTGATGCCCGGCGCGGGGGGCACGCAGCGCCTGCCCCGGCTCATCGGGGCGGAAGCGGCGCTCAACATGATCGTCTCCGGCAATTCCGTGCCTTCGGAGCAGCTCAAGGACGGCGCCCTATTCGATGAGTTGTTCGAGCGGGATCTGCTGCCGGGGGCGATCGCGTTCGCGGACAAGGTCGCCTCCGAGAAACGTCCTCTGAAGCGCGTGCGCGACCTGAAGGTAAGCCTTGCCAACGCGGACGGATTCTTCCAGTTCGCTCGCAATACGGTCCGCGCGGCGGCGAAAAATTTCCCCGCGCCGCTCAAATGCGTCGACGCCGTCGCGGCCGCTGTCGCGATGCCTTATGAGGAGGGGGCTCGATTCGAGCGGGAATCGTTCCTGCAGTTGATGCAGACCCCGCAATCCCGCGCGCTGCGCCATGCTTTCTTCGGCGAACGGGCGGCGGCGAAGATTCCCGATGTGCCGGAGGACACGCCGCTACGCAAGATCGAGAAGATGGCGGTCGTCGGCGCCGGGACGATGGGCGGGGGCATCACGATGAATTTCCTCAGCGCGGGCATTCCCGTCGCCTTGCTGGAGATGAACCCAGAGGCGCTCGACAGAGGGCTTGCGACCATCCGCAGGAACTACGAGGCGAGCGCCAGGAAAGGAAGGCTTAAGGCGCAACAGGTCGAGGAGCGCATGGCGCTCCTCGAGCCGACCCTCTCCTACGACGATCTGAAGGACGCCGACATGGTGATCGAGGCGGTGTTCGAAGACATCGCGGTCAAGGAGGCGGTGTTCAGGCAATTGGACGAGGTGATGAAGTCCGGCGCCATTCTCGCGTCCAATACCTCCACGCTGGATGTGAACAAGATCGCTGACTTCACCAGGCGGCCCCAGGACGTGCTCGGCACGCACTTCTTCAGTCCTGCCAACGTGATGAAGCTCCTTGAAGTCGTGCGCGGCGGGAAGACCGCCAAGGACGTCCTCGCCACGGTGATGAGCCTCGCGAAAAAAATCAGGAAGACCGCGGTGGTTTCGGGCGTATGCGATGGCTTCATCGGCAACCGCATGGTCGAGCAGTACCTCCGCCAGGCATTGTTCTTGTTGGAGGAAGGGGCCGCGCCCAGCCAGGTGGACCGCGCGATGGAAAGCTGGGGCATGGCGATGGGCCCTTTTCGCATGTCAGACCTGGCGGGCAACGATATCGGCTGGGCGATTCGCAAGCGGCGCTACCGCGAGCGGCCCAACTTTAAGTACTCGAAGATCGCCGATCGGCTGTGCGAGCAATTCGGGACCCCGCCGTGGAGCAGATGATCGTCGACTACCGCGAGGAGATCGGAGCGCAGCGCCGCGGGATCGACGATGACGAAATCGTGCATCGCTTGATCTTTGCGCTCGTCAACGAAGGGTCGGCGATCCTGCAGGAAGGCATTTCATCGCGCGCCTCCGACATCGACATGGTCTACCTGACCGGGTACGGTTTTCCCCTGCACCGGGGCGGGCCGATGCTCTATGCCGACGAGGTGGGCCTGTACAACGTCGTCGATCGCATGAAACGCTTCGCTGCCAATCCCCACGGGGATCCGGGTTTCTGGAAACCCGCATCCCTGCTGGTGAAGCTGGCGAGCGAAGGAAAGAAGTTCAACTAGGAGTCCTGGAGACCGTCAATGAGCGAAGCCGTAATCGTTTCCACCGCACGCACGCCCCTTTGCAAATCCTGGCGGGGCGCCTTCAACATGACCCACGGCGCGACCCTGGGCGCGCACGCCGTCCGGCACGCGGTCTCCCGCGCGGGCATCGATTCGGCGGAGGTGGAGGACGTGATCATGGGCTGCGCCAATCCCGAAGGCGCGACCGGCGGGAACATCGCCCGCCAGATCGCGTTGCGCGCCGGCCTGCCCGTCACGACCGCCGGGATCACGGTGAACCGCTTCT
>WNGD01005210.1_pt1 | contig 13215 bp, 10 predicted proteins | sample 5400671 | NCBI WGS metagenome assembly WNGD01 (sample SAMN13153369, study PRJNA577476) | soil metagenome | isolation source: 40 cm soil or saprolite under grassland replicate 2 | place: USA:California | collected 2016-06-15
CCCGCTGATGGAGCCAGACAGCGTCGATCCGGCGGCGATCGGCGAGCGCGCGCAGGCGGCCGGGCTCGACGTCGTCACGTCGCTTGCGCTGCCGGAGGAAGCCGATCCGGCGCACGAGGACGCCGACGTCCGGCGGCGCGGGCTTCAGCTGCTCGTTCGTTGCATCGACCTGACAACCGGAATGGGCGCGACGAGCTTCTCGGGCGTCGTCTACTCCGCGATCGGCCGGCGCATCGAGCGGCGGCCGGAGGAGGCCGACTACGAGCGCGCCGCCGAGGTGTTGAAGGAGGCGGCGCGGTTCGCTCAGGACCGCGGCGTTACGATCGGGATCGAGCCGATCAACCGGTACGAGACCTTCCTCGTTAACACGGCCGAACAGGCGCGGGCGCTCGTCGAGCGGATCGACGAGCCGAACGTAGGAATCCACCTCGACGCCTACCACATGAACATCGAGGAGGACGACTTCTACGAGGCCACGCGCGCCGCCGTCCCGCACCTCGTCCACTTCCACCTGAGCGAGAGCCATCGCGGCGTCCCCGGCTCGGGCACCGTCGACTGGGAGGCGATCCTGCGCGCGCTCGCCGACGGCGGCTACACGGGCTTCGTCGGGCTCGAGTCGTTCGTCGAGGCGTCCCCCGCGATGCAGGCGGCGACCTACGTCTGGCGCGCGGTCGCCCCCGACAGCGACACGCTCGTTCGCGACGGGCTCGCCTTTCTGAAAGACATCGAAAGATCTATTGACACGAATCGAAAGGAATCGTAAAGTCGCCTGATCGTCGGCCCGGCTGAGCGCATGGAGCACGTGCTCGAGCTCCTCGAGAGCCGGGACGGCGTGCGAGTTTCGGAACTTGCGGAACACTTTGCGGTCTCGGAGGTCACGATCCGCAGCGACCTGGCCGAGCTGGCCCGGCGCGGCCTCGTCTCGCGGGTGCGGGGCGGCGCGCGCGGCCTCTCGCCGGCGCGGTCGGAGCTCGGCTTCGAGGTCCGCCTCCGGATCCAGCCGGCGGAGAAGCGCGCGATCGCGAAGGCGGCCGCGGCGCTCGTCGGCGACGGCGAGGCGATCGCGCTCGACTGCTCGACGACGTCCTACTACACCGCGCTCGAGCTGCAGGGGAAGAAGGAGCTCGTCGTCGTCACGAACGGCCTCCTCGTCGCCTCCGCGCTCGCGGACGCACCCGGGATCAACGTCCTCCTGACCGGCGGGATGCTTCGCCGGGCCGCGATGTCGACGGTCGGCGATCTCGCCGCGGAGGTGCTGCGCCACACGCACATCGACAAGGGCTTCTTCGGGGCCCGCGGGCTCAGCCTCGAGCGCGGCCTGATGGAGCTGAATCCCGACGAGGTGCGGTTCAAGCGCGAGCTCGCGGACGCGTGCGAGCACGTGATCGGGATCTTCGACCACACGAAGTGGACGCGCACGGGGCTGCTTCCCTTCGTGCCGACCGAGCGCGTCGGCACGATCGTCACGGACGACGAGGCGCCCGCCGAGCTCGTCGAGGCCTGGCGCGCCCGCGGCGTCGCCGTCGTGACGGCGGCGGCGGAGACGTCCAGGCACGGGCAACCCGACCTGGAGCTGCGAACCCTGACGAGGGGCGCCGCCTGATGGCGACGATGGTCTCGATCGACCTCGGCGCCCAGAGCGGCCGCGTCGCGGTCGGCCGCTTCGACGGCGAGACGCTCGCGGTCACCGACCTGCACCGCTTCGCGAACGTTCCGGTGCGGGTGCACGACACGCTGCACTGGGACGCGCTCCGGCTCTACGACGGGATGCTCGAGGGCCTGCGGGCCGCGGCGCGCGAGTGCGGCGGCCGGGCCGACTCGGTCGGCGTCGACACCTGGGGGCTCGACTTCGCGCTCCTCGACCGCGCCGGCCGGCTCGTGCAGAACCCCGTCCACCACCGCGACCGCCGCACCGACAGCGCGATGGAGCAGGTCTTCGAGCGGGTCCCGGCCCGCGAGCTCTACGAGCGGACGGGCATCCAGTTGATGGCGATCAACAGCGTCTTCCAGCTCCACGCGATGGTCAGGGCCGGCGACCCCGCGCTCGACGCGGCCGAGACGCTCCTGATGATCCCCGACCTCTTCCACTACTGGCTCAGCGGCTTGCGCGTGTGCGAGTTCACCGAGGCGACGACGAGCCAGTGCTACGACCCACGCGCGGGCACGTGGGCGACCGACGTGCTCGAGCGGCTCGGGGTCGCCGCCTCCCTCTTCCCGGAGGTCGTGCCGCCCGGGACCGTGCTCGGCCCGCTTCGCCCCGAGGTCGTCGAGGAGACGCGGCTCGAGGGCGCCGCGGTCGTGGCGCCGGCGAGCCACGACACCGGCTCGGCCGTCGCCGCCGTGCCGTTCCGCCGGCCGGGGTCGGCCTACATCAGCTCGGGCACGTGGTCGCTCGTCGGGGTCGAGGTGGCCGAGCCGGTGATCGACGAGCGGACGTTCGCCGCGAACCTGACCAACGAGGGCGGCGTCGAGGGCACCTTCCGCCTGCTCCGCAACGTCACCGGCCTCTGGCTCCTCCATGAGTGCAGGCGCACGTGGGCACTCGAGGGTCGTCGCTACGAATTCGGCGAGCTGGTCGAGCTGGCGGAGCAGGCCGCGCCGCTGCGCTCCCTCGTCGATCCGAACGAGCCGGCCTTCATGCCCCCGGGCGACATGCCCGCGCGGATCCGCGAGGCGTGCGCGCGGACCGGCCAGCCCGAGCCGGGGGACGAGGCCGCCGTCGTTCGCTGCGTGCTCGAGAGCCTGGCGCTCAAGTACCGCCAGACGATCGAGCTGCTCGAGTCGGTGACGGGCGTCGCGCCGCCGGAGATCCACGTCGTCGGCGGCGGCGCGCTCAACCGGCGGCTCTGCCAGTGGACCGCGGATGCGACCGGGCTGCCCGTCCTCGCCGGGCCGGTCGAGGCGGCGGAGATCGGCAACCTCGCTGTCCAGGCGATGGCCCTCGGCGAGCTCGCGTCGCTCGAAGAGGCCCGCGAGCTCGTCCGCAACTCGTTCACGCCCGAGGTCTACGAGCCGCGTGACCGCGGCCCGTGGGACGACGTGTACGGGCGCTTCAGCGATCTCGCCACGGCGCCGGCCCCCCAGCCGGAGCCGCTCGTCGGCGGGAGGGGGTGATACGCGGGTCGAGACCAGCCGGAGGGCAAGCAATCGAGACATTCCACCAGGAGGATCGATGACGAAGAAGAAGACAGTGTGGGCCGCAGCCGCGATTGCGATCGTCGTCGCGGCCCTCGCCGCAGCCGCTGTCCCGGGCGGAAGCAATGCGACGCCCAAGAAAAACTACAAGATCGCCTTCGTCCCGAAGCTGATCGGGATTCCGTACTTCAACGCGATGCAGAAGGGCGGCAACGCGGCCGCCAAGGCACTCGGCGTCACCTTCATCTACCAGGGGCCGACGACGGCCGACTCGGCGAAGCAGATCGAGACGATCGACTCGCTGATCACGCGGCACGTGGACGCGATCGCCGTCGCGCCCGACGATCCCGTCGCCGTCAAGCCGATCCTCGCGCGCGCCTCGGCCGCGGGGATCAAGACGCTCTCGTCCGACACCGACGCGGCGGGCAACCGCTCCGTCTGGGTGAACCAGGCGAGCACGGCGGGGATCGCTCATTCGATCTCGGACGCGCTCGCGTCGCAGATGGGCGGCAAGGGCAAGTGGGCGATCGTCTCGTGCGGGCCCACCGCGCAGAACCTCAACTCCTGGATCGCGATCCAGAAGAAGTACATCCCCAAGAAGTATCCGGGGATGAAGCTCGTCACGGTCGTCTACGCGGGTGAGGACCAGGCGGCCGCGGTCAAGATGGCGAAGGATCTGATGACGGCTCATCCGGACCTGAAGGGCCTGATCGGCGAGTGCACCACTTCGGCGCCCGGCGTCGCGCAGGCGATCACCGAGATGCACAAGATCGGCAAGGTCTTCGCGACAGGGCTCGGCACGCCGACGGTCATGGCCCCGTTCATAAGGAGCGGCGCAGAGGCGAAGGTCGTCCTCTGGGATCCGGTCAACCTCGGCTACCTGACTGTGTGGGCGTCCAAGTACCTGCTCGACGGCCACTCCTTCAAGCCGGGCAAGTACAAGGTCGGCGGCAAGGTCGGGACCGTCACCTACTACGCGGCCAAGCAGGAGCTCCGGCTGGGGCCGCCGCTCACGTTCACCAAGGCCAACATCGGAAAGTACGCCGGTCAGTTCTAAGTGACGGCGACGGTCGCACCTGCCGAGCAGAGGGAGGGGAGCCGCGTGCTCCTCTCCCTCCGCGGCATCGACAAGCGCTACTTCGGCGTGCACGCGCTGAAGAGCGTCGACTTCGACGTCGGCACGGCCGAGGTGCACGCGCTCGTCGGCGAGAACGGGGCCGGCAAGTCGACCCTGATCAAGGTGATCGCCGGGGCGGAGCAGCCGGACGAGGGCGAGATCTTCGTCGACGGCGAGCAGGTGACGATCCACTCGACCCAGGACGCCTTCCGGCTGGGCGTCGCCACGGTCTATCAGGAGCCGCAGGTCTTCCCCGATCTTTCGGTCGTCGAGAACGTCTTCCTCGGCCGCGAGCTGCGGGACGCCGTCGGCAACGTCGACGCCGCGGCGCAGCGGCGGCGCGTCCGCGAGCTCCTCAGCGAGCTGCATCTCGAGCCACGCCTCGCCGGCCGGCGGATGGGCGACCTCAGCCTGGCCGAGCAGCAGCTCGTGCTGATCTGCAAGGCGCTCGCCCAGGAGGCGCGCCTGATCATCTACGACGAGCCCTCGGCGATCCTGACGCAGCGCGAGACCGACACGCTCTTCGGCGTCATCCGCCGGCTGAAGGAACGGGGCGTCGCGACGATCTACATCAGCCACCGACTCGAGGAGATCTTCGAGATCGCCGAGCGTGTCACGATCATGAAGGACGGTGAGGTCGTGGCGACCCGGCCGCGGCGCGAGCTGACGGTCGGTCAGGTGATCGAGCTGATGGCGGGTCGGCAGCTCCACGCCGCTCACCCGCGCGAAGCTCCTGCCGGCGCGGCGCCCGCCCTCCGCGTCGCCGGTCTGACGCGGTCGGGCCACTTCGAGGACGTCGACTTCGAGGTCGCCCGCGGCGAGATCGTCGGCTTCTTCGGGCTCATCGGATCAGGCGCGACCGACGTCGCCCATGCGATCTACGGGATCGATCCGGCCGACTCGGGGACGATCGAGCTCGAGGGCCGCAAGATCCGAGTCGGAAAGCCGAAGCAGGCCGTCCAGCACGGGATCGCGCTCCTCCCGAAGGACCGGAAGACCCAGGGGCTCTTCCTGCCGCTTCCGATCGACTTCAACATCGCGGCCGGGAACTACCGGCTGCTCTCATGGCTGCACGCGATCGTCTTTCGCTCGCGCGAGCGTGCGGCGGCACGGCCGCTGATGAAATCGCTCGGCGTCAAGGCTCCCGGCCCCGGGACACAGGCCGGCGCGCTCTCGGGCGGCAACCAGCAGAAGGTGCTGCTCGCCCGGCTGCTCGTCGGGCGGCCGAAGGTGGTCATCCTCGACGAGCCGACCCGCGGGGTCGACGTCGACGCCAAGGAGGAGATCCACCGTCTGATCTTCCAGCTCGCCGACGGCGGCACGGCCGTGATCGTGATCAGCTCCGAGCTGCCCGAGGCGCTGAAACTCGCCGACCGGCTGATCGTCGTCCGTAGCGGGCGCATCCACAGCGTCTATCGGCGCGGCGAGGTGAAGTCGGCCGCCGTCCTCGGCGCCGCGATCGGCGACGAGGGAGCCGTCAACGGAGGGAGCCCGGATGGCGGCTCCTAATCAGACGGCGCCGGCGGTCGCCGACCTCCTGCCCCGGATCCGCGGCTACGGCTGGCGGGAGGCGCTCGAGGCGCGGGAGGCCACGATCGCCGTCGTTCTCGTCGTGATGTGCACGGTGATGAGCATCGCCTATCCCCAGTTCCGGACGCTGGGCAACGCGCAGAACATCCTCCAGGCGGTCGCGATGACGGCGATCGTCGGCGTCGGGATGACGATGGTGATCGTCAGCGGCGGCATCGACGTCTCGGTCGGCTCCGCGCTCTCGGTCTGCGCCGTCGTCGTCGGCATGCGCCTCCAGGACGGAGCCGGTGTCGTCGAGGCGATCGCGGTCGCCCTCGCGGTCGGCACCGCGATCGGCCTCCTCAACGGCCTCCTGATCGGAGTGGGCCGCATCCATTCGATCATCGTTACCTTCGGGATGCTCAACATCCTGCGCGTCGTCAGCTTCAAGGCGACCGGCGGCAAGTGGCTGTCGGGCGTGCCGGGCAGCCTGAGTTATTTCAACGACGGCACGCTGCTCTGGCTCCCGTTCGCGTGGTGGATGGCGATGGCTCTCGGGGCGGTCGCGACCTACTACCTGTGGCGGCGGCCGACCGGGCGTCACCTGTACGCGCTCGGCGGCAATCCCGAGACGGCGCGCCTGGCGGGCGTCGCGGTGCTGAGACGGACGATCTTCGTCTATGCGATCACGGGCCTGTTCGTCGGGGTCGCCTCGATCGTGTACGTCGGCGGGAACACCGTGATCCAGACGAACGTCGGCGTCGGCTTCGAGCTTCGCGTGATCGCCGCCGTCGTCATCGGCGGCACGAGCATCCTCGGCGGCAAGGGAACCGTGATCGGGACCTTGCTCGGTGCCCTCCTCGTCGGCACGATCGAGAACGCCCTCGTCGTCGTCAATGCAAAGGCCCTCTACACGGGTGTGATCCTCGGCGGCCTGATCCTGCTCACGGTCGGGCTCGACATGCTGCGTCGGAGAGCGAGGGAGACATGATCGACGTCCCGGCCGTGCGGCGCCCGCGCGCCGACCTCTCCGTGTCGGCGGTGCTGCGCTTCCTGCTCATCGAGCGCTGGGTGCTCCTGGTGATCCTGCTCGGCGGCCTGATCGCCTTCGACGGCGCGAGAGTGCAGGACTTCCTGACGTACGACAATCTCGCCGGGTCGACGGCGTTCGCGGTCGAGGTCGGGATCCTTGCGCTCGCGCAGCTGCTCGTGATCGTCACCGGGCGCGGCGCGATCGACCTGTCCGTCGGCTCGGCGGTGAGCCTGGCGAGCGTCTTCTTCGGCGAGTGCGTGACGAAGTTCGGGCTCTCGCTCTGGCCGGCCGTGCTCCTGACCGTCCTGTTCGGTCTGGGCCTGGGCGCCGTGAACGGCTTCTTCGTCGCGGTGGTCGGGCTGCCCGCGCTGATCGTGACGCTGGCCACGCTGTTCGCGTACAGCTCGCTGGCGCTCGTGATCACCAACACCGTGCCGATCTCGGACGTGCCGCCGAAGCTCTTCGACCTCGCGCTCTACTGGCACGGGATCCCGCGGCAGACGCTGCTCGTCTACGTGCCGGTGATCGCGATCGTCTGGCTCCTGATGCGCTTCACCGTCTTCGGGCGGCACCTCTACGGACTCGGGACGAACGCGGTGGCGGAGCGGTTCGCCGCCGGGCCGGTCGTGCTGGCGCGCTTCTCGGCCTTCGCGATCTCGGGCATGCTGGCCGGGATCGTGGCGCTCGTGACCTCGGCGCGGTTCGCGAGCGCCCGGCCGGACGCCGGTCTCAACCTCGAGCTGCAGTCGATCACCATCGCAGTCCTCGGCGGTGTCGCGATCACGGGCGGAGTCGGGACGGTGCCGCCCGTCGTACTCGCGACGCTGCTGATCACGCTCGTCAACAACGGCATCAACCTCGCGGGCATCGACCCGATCTGGCAGCAGGCGGCCCTCGGCGGAATCCTGATCGGGAGCGCGTTGCTGAACAGCTTCGCCGGGCGGCGCTACGGAGCGACGTGAGCGGGCCGCTCGAGGAGCTCGTCGCGCTCTCGCGCCGCCTCGGCCGGCCCGAGAACGACTACGTCGTCCTCGCCGAAGGGAACACGTCGGTCCGGCTGGACGACGGCACGTTCCTCGTCAAGGCGAGCGGCGCGCGGCTCGGAGAGATCGGGCTGGACGACTTCGTCCGCTTGCGGCTCGAGCCGCTGCTCGAGGCGGTGGAGGCCGGCGACGAGCGCGACGTGCGGGAGCTCTTCCGCTCGGCGCGGGTCGAGCCCTCGCCGGGCGCGGGCGACCCGTCGATCGAGACGTTCGTGCACGTCGTCGCGCTCGGGCTCGGCGGCGCGCGCTGGGTCGCGCACACGCACCCGACCGTCCTCAACGGCCTGCTCTGCTCGGCCGCGGCCGAGGCGGTGCTGCTCGCCGGCCCGCTCTTCCCGGACGAGGTGGTCGTCTGCGGGCCGGCGCCGCTCTACGTGCCCTACTTCGAGCCGGGGCTTCCGCTCGCGCGGGAGCTCGCCCCACGGCTGCGCGCGCACGTCGAGCGACACGGCGAGCCGCCGCGCGCGATCTTCCTCGGCAACCACGGGCTCGTCGCCCTCGGGTCGTCCGCCGCGGACGCCGAGGCCGTGACGGCGATGGCCGCGAAGGCGGCGCGCATCCGCGCGACGGCGCTGGCGGCCGGCGGGTTGCGGACGCTCCCGGCCGCGAGCGTGGAGGAGCTCGCCGGCCGTGCCGACGAGCGGGAGCGGCGCGAGCGGCTCGTCGGCGGCGCGACGTGAATGGCGGCCTCGACATCGTCTTCCTCGACGTCGCCGGCCCGATCTACGACGACGGCGTCTATGCGCGCGCTCTGCTCTCCGCCCTGCGCGAGCTCGGCGCCGACGTCACGGACGAGGACTTCTGGTTCGAGTACGACGTCCGCCGCCGCGAGCAGGCGGGCCTGACGCGGCCGCTCGTGCGGCGCTTCCTCGGGCCGGACGCCGACCTCCGCGCGGTCGCCGAGCTGACCGAGCGCGGCTGGCGCTATCCCCCGGAGGCCCTCTACGACGACGTCCTGCCGGCGCTCGACCGGCTGGCGGGCCGCTACCGGATCGGAGTGCTCGCGAACCAGCCGGAGGCGACGCGCGCGGCGCTCGAGCGCGACGGCGTCGCCCGGTACGTCGACGTGTGGGTCGTCTCCGAGGAGGTCGGCCTCTCGAAGCCGGACCCGCGCATCTTCGCCCACGCCGTCGACGCGGCGGGCTGCCCGCCGGAGCGGGCCGTCTTCGTCGGCAACCGGCTCGACAACGACGTGCGCCCGGCCAGGGAGGCGGGCCTACGCACGATCTGGGTGCTCCGGGGCGAGGCGCCCGCCGAGCCGACGGCGGCGCAGCTCGCGGAGGCGGACGTGGCGATCCGGACGCTCGCCGAGCTTCCCGACGCGCTGGCGCGCCTGGCGCCGGCCGTGGCGACGTGATGGAGCTCGTCGCCGGGATCGACGTCGCGACGCAGGACGCGCGTGTGGTCGTGGCGGACACGCGCGGGCGAATCGTTGCATCCGCGGCCGCGCCGCTCCCGCCCCCGTCGCGCCCGGGGCCCGGCCGGGCCGAGCAGGACGCGCGTGCGTGGTGGCCCGCCGTCGCCGAGGCGCTCCGCAGCGCGACCGGCTCGGTCGCCGGCCGGATCGTGGCAGTCGCGCCGACCGCGACGTCCGGGACGATCGTGCCGGTGGACGGTGCGGGCGAGCCGCTTCGCCCGGCCCTCCTGTACGACGACCGGCGCGCGGCCGCAGAGGCCGAGCGCGCGCAGGAGCTCGGGCGCGAGCGCTGGGACGCGTACGGCCTGCGCATCGGCCCGTCGTTCGCGCTGCCGAAGCTCGCCTGGCTCGCGCGCGAAGGCGCGCTCGCGGGTGCCGCGCGCGTGTGGAGCGCCGCCGACCTCGTCGTCGCGCGGCTGACGGCCGGCGATCCGCCGACGGACTGGAGCCATGCGCTCAAGAGCGGCTACGACCTCGTCCGCCGCGAATGGCCGGCCGAGGTGCTCGAGGCGCTCGGCGTCCCGTTGACGCTGCTGCCGCGCGTCGGGCGGCCGGCGAGCGCGGCCGGACGCGTCTCGGCCCCGGCCGCCGCGGAGACGGGGCTTCCCGAGGGCTGCGAGGTGCGGCTCGGGATGACCGACGGCTGCACCGCGCAGCTCGCCGGCGGCGCCGTTTCGCCGGGCCGCTTCGTCAGCGTCCTCGGGACGACGCTCGTGATCAAGGGCGCGACGAGCGAGCCCGTGCGCGATCCGAGCGGTGTCGTCTACAGCCATTTGCATCCTGACGGCTACTGGCTCCCGGGCGGTGCGTCCAACACCGGCGGGGAGGCGCTCGCCGCGTTCGGAGACCTGCGTGCGCTCGACGCCGCCGCGGAGGCGCGGGGGCCCGCGCGCTGCGTCGTGTACCCGCTCGCGCGCGCGGGCGAGCGCTTCCCGTTCCTCGAGCCTGCGGCGCGCGGCTTCGTGCTCGGCGACCCGGCCGACGAGGTCGAGGCCTATCGCGCGGCGCTCGAGGGCGTCGCGCTCGTCGAGCGGCTCGCCTACGACCACCTGGCGGCGCTCGGCGCCGCGCCGGAGGGCTCGATCGCGACCGCCGGCGGCGGGAGCCGGAGCCGGGTCTGGAATCGGATCCGCGCCACCGCGCTCTGCCGGCCGCTCGTCGTCCCCGAGACTCCGACGTCGGCGTTCGGCGCGGCGCTCCTGGCCGCGGCCGGTACGGCGCACGCCGACCTGGCCGCGGCCGCGGCGGCGATGGTCCGCAACCGCGAGGAGGTCGAGCCCGACCGCCGCGAGGAGGGAGCGCTCCGCGAGTCGTACGGACGGCTCGTCGACGAGCTCCGGGCGCGTGGCTGGATCCCGCAGGTGCCGAATACCGTCGAGATAGCGAGTGCGAGGTGAGGAGATGAGCAAGTCCGGGACGAAGGGCGGCATCGAGACTCCCGCCGACCTGTGGGACGCGGCCGCCGCCGCGGGCCGGGAGGGCGTCGAGGAGGTCGTCTACCGCTCCAACCTGCTGGGCAGCGACCGTGCGATCGCCAACCAGGGCGGCGGCAACACGTCGATGAAGGGCGTCACGGTCGACCACGCCGGCCGCGAGACGCCGACGCTCTGGGTCAAGGGCTCGGGCACCGACCTCGCGACGATCACCGCCTCGGGCTTCGCTGCGGTGCGCCTGGACGACGTGCTGCCGCTGCAGGCGCGCGAGTCGATGGACGACGCGGCGATGGTCGACTACCTGCTCCGGAGCGCGCTCTCGCCCGCGCAGCCGCGGCCCTCGATCGAGACGCTCCTCCACGCGTTCGTCCCGGCGCCGCACGTCGACCACACGCATCCCGACGCCGTGATCGCGCTCACCTCCTCGCCCGACGGCCGCCGCCTCGCCGAGGACGCCTTCGGCGACGAGATCGTCTGGCTCGACTACCAGCGCCCCGGCTTCGACATGTCGAAGGGGATCGCGGAGCTGCTCGAGCAGAATCCGGGCGCGCGCGCCGTCCTGCTCGAGAGGCACGGGCTCGTGACGTGGGCCGAAACGAGCGAGGAGGCCTACCGGAGCACGCTCGAGTTCGTCCGCCGCTCGGCCGAGGCGCTCGAGGCGGCGGCCGGCGGGCGCGTCGACCTCGGCGGCCAGCGCGTGCGCGCGCTCGACGACGGCGACACGGACGACCTGCTCGCCGCGGCGCTGCCGGCGCTGCGCGGTGCGCTCCTCGCGGACACGGGCGGGCTCGTCCTCGAGGTCGACCGCAGCCCGGAGGCGGTCTGGTTCGCGTCGTCGGCGCGCGGCCCGGAGGTGAGTCAGGTCGGAGCGCCGTGTCCGGACCACCTGATCAACACGAAGCACCGGCCGCTCGTCGTCGAGTTCGACCCCGAGCGGGACGGCGCCGCCGAGCTTGCCGAGGCCTTCCGCCGCGGCGCCGGCGAGTACGCGGAGTGGTACCGCGGCTACTACGAGCGCAACCTGACCGACGAGAGCCGCCCGTTCCCTATCGATCCGGCCGGCCCGCGCGTCGTGCTCGTGCCGGGCGTCGGCGTGATCACGAGCGGGGCGGACGCGGGCAAGGCCCGCTTCTCCCGCGATCTCTACCACCGCGCGATCGCTGTCGAGTCGGCGGCCGACGCGGTCGGCGGCTTCCGCTCCCTCAGCGAGCCCGAGGCGTTCGCGATCGAGTACTGGCCGCTCGAGCGCTACAAGCTGACGCAGGCGCCGCCGCCCGGCGAGCTCGCCGGGAAGATCGCGCTCGTCACGGGCGGCGCGAGCGGGATCGGCCGCGCGACCGCGCGCCGGCTCGCCGAGCTCGGAGCGCACGTGGTCGTGGCCGACCTGAATGCGGACGGAGCCGGCGAGGTCGCCGCCGAGATCTGCGCGGCCCGCGGCGAGCGGCGCGCCGTCGCAGTCGGCGTCGACGTCACGAGCGAGGAGGCGGTCGCCGAGATGGTGCGGCACACCGTGCTGGCCTACGGCGGCCTCGACATCCTCGTCAGCTCCGCCGGGATCGCCACGAGCGCGCCGATCGAGGAGACCTCGTTCGCCGACTGGGAGCGCAACTACTCGATCCTCGCGCGCGGCTACTTCCTCGTCGCCCGCGAGGCGTTCCGCGTCCTCGCCGAGCAGGGGCGCGGCGGTTCGCTCGTCTTCGTCGGCTCGAAGAACGCGCTCGTCGCCGGCAAGAACGCGTCTGCCTACTCGTCGGCGAAGGCCGCGTCGCTCCACCTCGCCCGCTGCCTCGCCGAGGAGGGCGGCGCCCACGGGATCCGCGTCAACACGGTCAATCCGGACGCGGTGATCGAGGGCTCGAGCATCTGGTCATCCGACTGGAAGGCCGAGCGGGCGGCGACCTACGGGCTGACCGAGGAGGATCTGCCCGCGTTCTACCGGAGCCGGACGACGCTCGGCGTGACCGCGCTAGCAGCGCTCCGGGGCCTCGAGCTTCCCTGCAGACATGTCCGATCCGTCTCGACCCGTTGCCTGGCACCGGGCCGTGGCTGCGGGAGCCGGGCTCGAATCGGACACCCCCGCGGCGTCCGCCGCTTGAAGGCGGGCGTGGGAACCGTGGGGGGTCCGGTTCGAACAGCGTTGCCCAGGCCAAGTCCCGGTGCCAGGCAACGGGCCGTGGCTGCGGGAGCCGGGCTCGAATCGGACACCCCCGCGGCGTCCGCCGCTTGAAGGCGGGCCTCGTGACCGTGAGGGGTCCGGTTCGAACAGCGCTCCCCAGGCCAAGTCCCGGTGCCAGGCAACGGGCCGTGGCTATTTTGGACGGGAGCGGCCTCCTCGGGGACGGGGGGTTTCGGGCTCCCCTGAACGACGGGCCGAAGACTCGCCGTCCGTCTAGTACGCGCGTCCGCAAGTTCGGTGGTCATGCTGTGAGTTGAAGCTTTGGCTCTTGGCTGTCGATCCGGTCGAGCAGTCGGGCGAGGTCGTCTTTGGTGAAGGTCCACTCGAAGGGTTGGGCGATCTGCCGGTAGTG
>WNGD01004830.1_pt1 | contig 13214 bp, 10 predicted proteins | sample 5400671 | NCBI WGS metagenome assembly WNGD01 (sample SAMN13153369, study PRJNA577476) | soil metagenome | isolation source: 40 cm soil or saprolite under grassland replicate 2 | place: USA:California | collected 2016-06-15
CCGGTCTGAGCACCGCGACGTCCAGCTTGGGATCGGCGGCGGCGACAGCCGCCGACGTCGTAGCGCCGTCGAAGTACGTGACCGTGATCCGGGTGGCGCCGGCGATGACGTGGTTCGCGGTTACGATCGTGCCGTCATCCGCCACGATCACCCCGGAGCCGAGGTCGTCGTTGGTGCGGATGACGACCACGGACGGCCTGACACGCTGGTAGATGGCCGACACCGACGGGCTCGCGGTCGCGGTCGCGGTGGGTCTGGGCGTCGCGGCGGGACTGGCATTGCTGATCACCACGCGGCCGGTCGTGAGCGCCACGATCACCGCTACCACCGCTGCCAAGACAACCGTGACCACGACGACGGCCGCGCGACGGCCGCGCTGGCGGCGGGCCGCCGCCGGGCGCAGCTCGGCGTCCGTGACACCAGCAGGCTCGCGATCCATTACCCCACGCAGAGAACAGGTTTACCTACAGGATAAGAGCGGATCCTGAAACTAAGCCGAGTAGACCCGGAAGCACGATTGACGCTGCGCCGCACGTTCCGCCTGGGACGTCAGGCGGATGAGAGCGGCGACCGCAGCCCGGTGCGCGTCCGCCAGTATTACCAGGACCTGATCGCCACCGGCGAATTCCCGCAGCTATCCAGCGTGGGCCCGCCCGAGCCGACATCCGCCGCCGATCGCGACTGGTTCTTGGTGGCGAAGAACATGCAGTGCTCCCCGCCGACGGCCCAGCGGGCCCGGTACCAGCCGCAGGCGAGATCCCTCGCCTGTTCAACAAGCGTCTCCACCACGGAGAAACCGCGTGACACCGAGAGTCAGTCCGTGAGGCTTACTGCCAGCTTTCTACGTCCAGAACGACGGTCAGCTGACGGTCAGATGATCTTGAAGATGCCTGACGCAGCCAGAAACCCAGGCTTGACCTGCTGGTTTGCGGAGCCCCCTTACGGAATCGAACCGTAGACCTTCTCCTTACCATGAATACGGCCGGGTGCCCCCAGCGCTCTGCCTGCACGGATAGGCCTCGCTTCAGTGCTCGCAGCGCGCCGATTGCACGCGGCGCTCACTGCTGTCGTTCCACGACTCGTTCCGTGGCCCGGCCGGTAGAGAGGCATAACCCTTAGTGGCCCGTTGGCGCGCGTCCCTGCTTGCGAGGGGGCGGCGTTGCGCTACCGGGGACAGCACTTGTGAATAGCCGGGTCAGCTGGCGGTGCTGAGCGGCCGGATCCCGTCAAGCGCGTCGCCGAGTCGGTCTTTCTCGGTCTCCAGGTCGCACCGGGCTCGCCTTCACGCCTGAGTCCGCCGGGCCCAGACACCTCATATCCGTGCAGACAACTCAGGAACCGCCAGGCCGACCGTCAGCACCCGGAGAGATGTTCCGCGTTCCATGCGGTCAAGGTGCAAGACCGCCCGGGCCTCCGGCGAGCCCGGGCGGTTCCGGCTGTGGGCAGCTGGGCCGGGTGACTGCTACCTGGGGGTGGTGGCACTTCCGTTGATGAAGTCCTGCGCCATGTTCCAGTCGTCGTAGCCGACGACCTTGCCGAGCGCCCGGCCGTCCATGTCGCCGGTCTGGAAGTGGATGCCGCCCCATCGGCGCGACATGCCCGCCTGGTCGGCCGCGTCGGTCAGCGTCTTCCACGACAACACCACCGGCTTGCGCGGGGTGACGCCGGGCTCGAAACTGGAGCTGCCGGCCGGGATGGTGACCTGGGCGTTGAAGTTGTCGGTCCCGTAGAACAGGGCCAGGATCGTGCGGCCGGCGGCGGTGAAGGTGCTGTGCCCGGACACGTACTCAGGGAACGGCGGGGTGACCACGTTGAGGGCCTGGTAGGGCTGCCAGTTCTGGCCGAGTACGTGCCCGAAGCCCTTGCCGGGCCCTAGCCACGACGTGACCTGCTGGTTCTTGTACCGCTCCCGGATGGCGGTGATCGGCCGCACGGTGTCGTCCAGGTACTTAACGTTCCAGGCCGCGATGCCGGCGTCCATCACGCCGTTGCCAAGCTCGAAGAACAGCTTGACGTCTTGATCCAGCGTGTCGCTGCGCATCCGCGACAACGCCTCGGCGAAGGTCACCATGTGGCCGGGCGGGAACGCCGTGCCCGGCCCGTCCGCCCAGTACTCGGCGGTGACCTTCTGGGCGTCGGTCAGGTTGGAGGTGTCCCTCAGCGCCTGGTCGATGTCGGTGGTGTCGTAACTGCCGTCGGCGTTCTTGCGCAGGCCGGGCATGGTCGGCAGCTCGTACGGCATGTGGGTCTGCGGGTTGAGGCCGAACGGTTTGACGTCCCCCCACTGCGGGGTGTACGGCTGCTGCACCGCGCTAGGGCTGGTGCAGGGCGTCCCGTACGGCACCAGCGGCACGCACAGCGGCTGCCACTTCCACGGGTCGTTCACCTGCTGCCAGGTGTTGACCGGCTGGTAACCGGTGGTGTCGGAGTACGGGACCCCCGTGAGGCTACCGGGGTCGTTGCCAAGCTGGTTGGACCCGTCGGTGTGCCGGAAATCGATTTCCGCCTGGGCGGTCACGTTGCCGATGCCCTGGGGGGTGGTGGTGTCCGTGGTGGTGGTATCGATGGGGTAGCCCAGGTCGGACATCTGCTGGTTGTAGGCGGCGACACTCGTCGGGTCCTTGAACAGGTCGTTCAGCACCTGGTAGGCGGCGTAGCTGATCGCCTCGTTCTTGTTGGCCAGGGTGTCCTCCGCAGCAGGCCGGCGATACTGGCCGAGCAGGCGGGTACCGACGGCCACTGGGTCGTAGGGCGCCCAGGCGTCGTAAATGGCGGTGTTGAGGATGCCGATGGCCCGCGCCGCTATGGTCGGGCCGGTCGTTTTCGGGTTGCGCCGGATGGTGTTGAGCAACTGCTCGTTCCACTTGAGGATGACGTTGTCGGTTGCCCGAGGGGTCCCCCAGGTGTCGATGGGCCAGGCAGGGCCGTTGGCGGCCTTCGCCGCGGGGGCGTTGCTCGTTACGGCGGCGGCGGTCGCCGCTACCAGGGTCGCGACCACGATCAGGGTCGCTGCCAGCTTGTTCTTCACGCGCGTCAGCCTTTCCGCGGCGCGCCAGACCCCCGACGGCCACGATCGCATGCCGCTCGAGCTTGAGGCGCGGGAAACCCCCCTGTTGCGCGCGGGCAGGCGTGTGACCAATTGAAGGGCCGACGGCATTGCCGCTCGTCCCGGTTGAGAGCTACAGCTACCGCGAGATCAAGTGCGGGCGCCGACACAAGAGTCCACCACAAAAGTCCAGCCCAGGTTGCCGGATCGGCAAATCCGCTCGCAGACCTTCTAGCCCGCTTCTCACGTGCATGCGGCTACCAGGGCAGGCTGGACCAGTTCGCGGGATGAGTTGAAGCCTTTATGTCGAGCGGCTCAGGTCCCGGCCGCCAGCAACTGGGTGGTGGCGAGCCGCCGGTAAAGGTCGTCGGTGCCGGCCAGATCGGCGTGGCAGCCGACGGCACGCACCCGGCCCGCCTCTATAACCAGGATCCGGTCGGCGCTGATGACGGTGGACAGCCGGTGGGCAATGACCACCACCGTGGTGGTGGGCGCAACGGCCTCGATCAGGGCCCGCATGGCGAGTTCGTTGACCGCGTCGAGCTGCGAGGTGGCCTCGTCCAGCAGCAGCACGCGGGGACGGCGCAGCACGGCCCGGGCGATGGCGATCCGCTGCCGTTCCCCGCCAGACAGGGTGGTGCCGCGGTGGCCGATCGGCGTGTCGAGCCCGTGCGGGAAGCGGCCGAGCAGATCCTGCAGGTGGGTGAGGTTGAGGACGGCGTGGAAGTCCTTGTCGGTTGCCCCGGGACTGGCCAAACGCAGGTTGTCCCGCAGGGTCCCGGCCAGGATGGGTGCGTCTTGCTCCACGTAGCCGATCGCGGCCCGCAGTTCCGCCAGAGGCCACGCGCGGATGTCCAGGCCATCCATGCTGATGCTCCCGCTTCGGGGCTCGTAGTAACGCTCGAGCAGAGCGAAGATCGTCGACTTGCCGCTGCCCGACGGGCCCACGATCGCGGTCATCCCGCCGCACGGCAGCTGGAAGGTGAGGCCGCGGTGCGCCCAGGGGCCATCCGGGGGGTAGCGGTACCTGAACCACACATCGGTGAACGCGACCGAGGCCGGCCCCGCGGGCCACGGCGGGTGCGTGCTCCGCCGGGCGACCGACGGTTCGACGGGCAGACGCTCCAGCTCCTGCAGCCGGACCACGGCAGCAAGGCCGGCCTGGAGCTGGGTAGCGCCGTTGATCAGCGAGGTGACCGGGTCGGTGAGGAGGAACAGGTACAGCAGGAACGCGACCAAGGACGACACCGGCAACGCCCCGCTGGCCACCCGCGCACCGCCGATCCCAAGGACGGCCAGGAACGATACCTGGACGGCGAGCCCGGCAGACGCCTCCATCAGCGCCGTCCAGCCTGTCACCTCCACTCCCCGCCGCCAGGCCTGGCGGGCCGCCGCGCTGACGGTCGCGATCTCCCCCTCCTCGGCGCCATGGGCCTTGATCGTCCGGAACCCGCCGAGCGCCCGTTCGAGCACCGCACCCATCCGGCCGAGGGCCGCCTGCGACCGCTCGGTGGCGAGCCGGATCCGGGGCACGACCACGAGCACCGCCACCGCGTTCACCGCCAGGACGGCGACGGTTACCAGGAGGAGCACCGGGTCCAGCCTGGCCATGAGCACAATCGAGCCGGCCAGGAGGAACGCCGCGTTAACTGTGTGGACCAGCCCATAGGTGCTGACGCTGCGCAGCAGCGTGGTGTCGGAAGTCACCCGTGACAGCAGCTCGCCCGGCTTGAGCCGGTCCAGGGCACTCACCCGCAACCGCAGCAGCCGGGATATCAGCCGTTCCCGGGCGGTCAGCACGACGCTCTCCGCGGTGCGTCCCAGTACGTAGATCCCGGCCATGCTCAGCAGCGCCGAGCCGATGGTCACTCCGGCGAGGAGCGCGACGGGCCCGGCCAGGGACCCGTGCTGGCCCAGGGTGTCGACCGCCAGCTTGGCGACCATCGGCTGGGCGAGCGACGCCAGCCCTCCGAGGAACCCGAGAAGTCCCCCGCACAGGATCGTCCAGCGGTAGGGGCTCACGTGCTCGAGCAAGAGGCGCCAGGCGGATCGCTGGCGGACGCGCCGGCCCGGCATGTCATCGGCCAGTGCGCTCGATTCGACGGCATCGGCCATACGGCGTCGTCAGGGCTCCTTGAACAGCAGGCGGAAGTAGTCCGCCGGGTAGTCCTCGCCGACCATGATCCCGTCGGCTTCGACCCAGGCGTGGGCGGCGAAGGGCGGGAGCCGCCGCGCCCCCACGCACCAGGTCGGCCACTGGCCCCGCAACCGGCAGAGCAGAACGGTCGCCAGCGACCGTGGCACGCATCCTTCCCGTGACGCGCACGCAAGGCTCACCGCCACCACCGTGTCCCGTGCGGCCTTCGCCTGCTCGAAGCTGGCCGGCCTTGCTCCCCGGCGAAGCCAGCCGAGCACGGTCCGGATGCGCCGGGGGGGCTGGGTGGCGAGCAGCCGGGCGGCGGCGACCGCCACGCGTGCCGCGATCCGGCGCGGCAGCGGGACCGACCTGGGCCGATGGAACACGGCCTCCGGGGTGGTCACGGCGCCCTCCTCGAAGGTCGCCGTCGGCGCCGGACCGTCCCGGTGCACATCACTGGGCCACCAGGCCGGCCGAGCGGAGCCCGCCCAGCAGGTCCTGGACGTCCCGGCTCGCCGTGTCGGCGTCGACGTCGTAGCTCTCGACGAGCGCCAGCGCCGCGTCCGTCGAAGTGCCACCCTCGAGCAGGGTCCGCAACACCAGGGCACCGGTGGGATTGAGGTTCCAGTACTCGCCGCTGTCCTCGTCGAGCACCGCGATCCCGTAATCGGTGTCGGCGGTCGACACACCATCACGCAGCTTCAGCGCCATGCCTCTCTCCTCACGACGTTACGGTCGAACGTTCCAGCGTCCGCAGCCACACCTCGCACGCCACGCTCTGGTAAAGCACCCCGAGCTGCAGGTGGGGCGGGATCGGCCGGGTGCACAGCTCGCGCAGCGCCGCCGCGTCAATCAGGCCCAGCCGGCCGAGCCGCGAGTCCTCCCAGAGTGCGAGAATCTCGGCGCGATGCCGCCGCAGGCCGGACTCCTCGTCCCCGGTCCCGTTGGCCTTGGTCTGGCGGGTCAGGCTCTGGTCGGGCACGATGCCATGCATCGCCTCCACGATCAGCGGCTTGTAGCGCCACGGGGTGACCCGCTCCTGCGGCCGGACCGCCAGGCCCGCCTCGATCACCCGGTCGTCGTAATAGGGGGCGGCGAGCATGACTCCGGTCCGCATCGCCATCTGGTCAACCTGACGGGCGATGCGGGAGATGAACCGCATGCTCTCCAGCTCTCGGTGCTGGCCGCGCCCCCCGGCTAGCGGCTGGACGTTGCGCGCTTCGGCGCGGATCAGCCCCTGCACCGCCGCGACGGCCTCGGGCGTCGTCCACGGCGGCAGCCGCGGCCGGAACCCCCAGTCGACGAGCGGCTCGTCGATCGGCGACCCTTGGACGGTGAGGGTGTCGGCGACGCTTGCCAGCCACGCGGGGTACGGACGGTTGTTCAAGAGCAGTCGCGCGACCTGCCCGCGCGGCCACCGGTACTTGGCGGCGAAGCCGCGCAGGTGTCGCAGGGCGACCCTGGGGTTGGTCCGCAGCAGGTCATGGAGATGCGCGATCGAGCCGTACAGCAGCTCGTCTCCGCCGAAGCCGGTGAGGTGCAGGCTGGAACCGCGCGCCGCGGCCCGCTGGGCGATGATCAGCCACCGGTCACGGTCCACCGTCACGGCGCACGGCTCGTCGAGCTGGTCGTCCAAGTGCAGGAGCCCGTGGTAGACCAGCGGCATCTCGTCCGCCGGGAGCACGTGGTGCTCCACGTTACCGAGCCCGGCGACCGTGCGGGCGGCCCAGGCGACGTCGTCGGCCAGCGGATCCGGGCTGGCCCCGGTGTACGCGACGACCTTGGCCTCCTGGCGGGCGGCCAGCGAGCAGATCGCGGTCGAATCGACCCCGCCGAGGTCACAGCTGACCAATCGCCGCCCGTGAGTGCGCGCGGCGACCGCAGCCGACAGCGCCTGCCGCAGCGCCGCCGCGCCCTCGGCCATCGGCATCACCGGCGCAGGCGGTGTCCACCAGCGGACCGACCGGTGCTCCCCGTCGCCGCCGATCACCAGGTAGCGGTCGGTTGGCAGCAATGCCACTCCACGCCACACCGGCTGTCCGGCGAGCGGGTACAGGATGGAGGGCTCAAGGAGGTGGACCGCCAGCCGTTGTTCGTCGAGGCCGCTATTCAGCAGATGGGCAAGCACGTCGGCACGGTCGGCCGCGACGGTCGTGCCCGCGACCCGGGCGTGGAAGACCCGCCGGATGCCGGTCACGGTTCCCTGCACCCGTACCCGACCGCCCACCGAAGCAAGCAGGTGGGCGCTGCCGGCCAGCGATCCTGCGAGCCGATCGAGGTCGGCGACCGTCCGGACGCGGCCGGCCGCGCTGGCGAGCTGCTCGGACGTGAGCGCATGCTGGCCGATGACGGCGATCTTGGTGTCACCCGCCTGGCCGCTGCTCAGCACGTTCTCGGGCCAGCGCCCAACCAGCCACGGACGACCGGACGGGTGGCTGACCTCCCCGGCCGCGTGGCGCTGCAGCGCCTCGCCGAGCGGACCGGCCGAGTCGAGGTCAGCGAGCACGACGAACCAGGAGGGCAAGGCGCCGAGATCGGCCTGGCCCGCCACCTAAGCGTTCTCCTGGGCACGAAGGTCGAGCAATTGGCTTCCTCGCGTATTGATCATGCTGCCGGTTGCATCAAGTCGTTCACGGCCCGCGCCGCCCGATGGCCTTGTCGGTCACTGCCACTTCGACCTGAACGGAGCACGCAGGCCAGCGTCAGACCCGCCGACTGACAAGCCCAGTCCCGGCCCAACCGGCCGACGTTCGAGCCTGGCCAGCCGGGCCGGGACTGGGCACTCGGTCTGCGAGCTGCGTGCTCAGAGCGATTGGTGCCGGAACATAAAGTCCCGCGGCCCCGACCCACCGAGGCCGGTGACCTTCTTGAACGAGCCGGCCTTGGTCAGCGTCGGACGCTCGTAGGTTCGCATCTCTGCACCCCCTTTCGGCGTCATGCGGTCGCCCCGCCCTGACGGACGGGGCTGATCGTTTGGTCACGCTACCCCCTTGATCTTGTTCTATCCCCCGATTCGGCAGGGCTGCGGTGTCCGTGGGTGCCGTGCAGCCGCGTACGACGATCGCCCGGCGGGCCAGGTCGCGGGTCGGCCAGGCCTGGAGGTCGATCAGCTCGCCTTTGAACTATTGGCTTTACTCAGTCACATCAGGACCGGCGGAGGAGCACCCGCAGACCCGCGGGCAGCGCGGTGGCGCCGGCCGCGAATTCACGCCCCCCGCAGCGCACAAGCACACCCGGCCCTGCCTCACATGCGTGCGGATGCTGCGACCGGTAGGGGCGCAGACCCGCCAGCGGGCCGGATTCGCGTCACGGCGTATGTGGGCCGAGCAGTCCGGGCGGGCTCGGCGCCGCGAACTCGATCCGCAGCACGTTTCGGCCCCCGGCGCGCGGCACCGTTTGGATATGCGCGGCCAGATAGTGGTCCCTTTGCGCGCGCAGGAAAGCAACCATCGCCCGCATGCGGGCGGCCGGGCCGGCGCTAGCCGTGGCGCCGACCGGTGCCAGGTCGGCGGAACGGAGCGGGATGCCCGGGCTGGCGCCCGGGGCGAGGTCGCCGAACGCCGCGACGGAAACCGGCCACCGCGCCGCCAGCCCTGCGATGACTATCAGCAGCCGCGAATCGGCCTCACCGTGAGCGAGCTGCCTGCGGGCCGTTGCCGACACGATGATCCGCCGATTGTCTAGCAGCTGGGTTCCGGACGCTTTACGGGCCAGCATGTCTGCCCTCAGCGCGGAGATGTACGCGGCAGCTCCCCTCGGGGCGACCACCCGAACGGAAATTTGCCTGCTGCCGGAGCCGAAGCTGGCGATGGCCGCGGGCGCATATGCGGAACTGAGACGGGGGCCTATCAGGCCGCGGACCGCCGCCGTGGCGACGATGATGCTGGAACGCAGCGGATCAGCCTCGCCGGGCCCCAGCTCAAGCAGGGACGCAGCAGAAACGCCGCGCGCCTTGAGTGCTTGGCACATCACCGGGTCGCAGGACACGATGGCAGAGCGGCTGACTTGGCCAGCCACCCATGCTGCGGCCCGGTTGCGAATCGCTATTTCAGCGTCGGCGCTGATCCGGTGACCGCTGACTGTGGCCGACGGGGCCGCATGCCGGGAAAGCAGGAAGCCCAGCGATCCGGCGCAGAGGAGGACCACCACCAAGATCACCCCGCTGGTGGCGCCGCGATGCCGGCCGCCCCCTGCCTGCAGCTCCGCGAGCTTCCGCGGGCGGGTCAGCGCTTCCGCATGACTGGCCTGCGCCTTACTCGCGCTGGCCTGCACGTTATCCCGCCGCTGTTTTGCCGGAACCGGCAGAGCAGGGATCACCTTGCCGCTGGCTGGCGCGGCGGTGACAGGCCCCGACTGCGCCGCGATGTCCGGCTCTGCCGTGTGCTGTCTTGTGACCCCCCTTGCCCGGGATGTGGCGATGGCCGTGAGCGGCGCCGTTGGCACTTCCTCCGACCGCAAGCGCAGAACACAGGCCGGCGGCACCGGATGCGCTATCGGCGCGGGCGGCTCCCGCACGGTTCCCGTGCCCGGCACCCGCCGGGGCAGCGATGCTGGCCGCGTAGCGGGACCTGGGTGGTCCTGAGCTGGCCGCTCGGCCCGGGCAGGGCGGCAGTGAGGTGATGCCTCTGCCTTGATGGCGTCCAGCACGCTAAGGATGTGCTGCACCACAGGCTCGGGCAACACCAACGGCCCAGCCGACGGCCCGAGCCCCAGCCGCGGCGTATCACCTCGCGCACGCCGGGGCAGCGGCGGAACGTGGCTGTCTTCTGCCATCCGGCCAACCCCCTTGGCCCGCACACGCCTGCGCGACCCTTGCGGGCTAGATTGACACACGACGCCTTACGAAACAATTGACAAGCCGAGTTGTTACGGACCAGCGATGTAGGGCATGTGGGACTGGGTGTTGCTGGCGGCGGACGAACCTCGACCCCGGCAATTGACAACGGCCAAGTTGCGCTCCCGCCAGTGGCCAGCTGAACGTCCCCCCACCTAACGCAGATGCTGGGATCTCTCCTGCATCCGGCACTGCCCGAGCTGGGCCCACGGCAAGCGGCTCGCCTGCCCGCCGATGCCGTGGTTGTCTGACTGTTGGAACGGCAAACAGGGGCTGTCCGTTGCGTGCCTGCCAGCCACATTGTCACGGAATGTAGTCATCCGTAGCGAATTTCCGTATTTCGTCGAAAGCGCCGGTGTTTTTGTGCTGTTCTACCTCCGGCTTGGGGGTGTCCGGTGACTCGGGCACAAGGGGGGTGGGTCGCATGGGCAAGGATGAGTGGGCCAGGCTGCCGGGCCCGCTTGCTGCGTGCCCGCGGTCCCGCAAGCCGCTCTTGCGCGTCTCGCCTGCCGGCCGCCGGGAGCTGGCCGCCGGGCAGGTCGATACGCGCCTGCTCAGCGCTATCGGGGCGCTGGCCACGCCGTATCACGGCGATATCACTGGCTTCGGTGCGCCCGCGGCTGGCGCGAGCACCGGCGTACCACTGCGTTCGGCCGACATCTCGCTGACTCGGCCACGTCGCGGGCGTGACGCGGCGACGCTCAACTGCGTGAAGAGGTTCCAGCTCGCCCAGCAGGCGCCCTTCCGGCCTGCAGATGTCACCACCGTGCGGCTGGCTGGTGGCCAGGCCGTGCTGCATGTCGAATTCACCACGCCGAGCCCGCTATGGCTGCTCGGGGCTCTCAACTGAAACAAGGAGACCATCATGACGCTGCGGACAAACGCGCCGCACCGGTGGCGGTTGCGCCATCACGGCTCCGGCGGCAACGATGTCAGCCGACTCAGTGCCCGGCTGGGGATGCTGCTGGGTGCGGCCACGCTGTCGCTGGGCACGTTCGCCGGGACCATTGCGACCGCGTCTGCGGACTCGATGCCGTCCGGTACGGGCTGGGTGCGGTGTGCTCACCTGTCGCCCAACACCGCCCCGGTGGACATCTACATGTACTCCTTCGGTGATCCCAAGGCGATGGATGTGCTCAGGCATGTCCCCTACGGGGACGTGGGCATGTACATGAAGATGGCGGTCGGGCAGTACACGGCCGCCATTCGGCCAGCTGGCGCGCCGGCCAGCACTCCCCCGGTGCTGTCTGCCACCCTCATGGTGCATGCCGGCCGGGCCTATACCGTGGCCGCGATGGGCCCGGCGAATGGCCTGCGCCTCCAGGCGCTGAACGACCGGATGACCACCCCCCACGGCAAGTCGCTGGTCCGGGTCATCCAGGCATCGCTGAAGCAGCACCGCGTCACAGTGCAGGCGGGCAGCGCGACGCTGGCCAGCAACCTGGCTTTTTCCACCGTCACCCCCTACGGGACGGACCAGCCAGGCCAGTGGATGGTGCACGCCGCGGGCGGCAGCGAGACCTGGTCCGGGCCCATCAAGCTGACCGCAGGCTCGATTCATACCCTGGTAGTGCTGGACTCCCCCGGCGGCCTCAAAGTCACCGACCTGATGGACGCCGCGGGCAGCGCCATGATGCCCCACGGCGGCGTTGACACCGGCTTCGGCGGCGCGGTCCCGGGCCCGGCGCCCTCGCCGCTACCCTGGCTGGCCGGGCTGGCGGGCGGTCTGCTGATGGCGGCCGCCGCGGCGATCCGGCTGCGCCGGAGCAGGGCAGTGGCGCGGCACGCGCGCTGATGCGGGCGGCTCCGCCCGCATCAGCCACCAACGCTGAGCCAGGCAGGCACACACGACACAGCCCGCCCTGGCGCCGGGTGGCACGGCGGCCGCTCGCGGCCGCCGTGCTGCTTGGCGGCGCGCTGACGATCGCCGTCACGGTCGTCGGACTGCTGGTGCTGACTGGCCGGCCCGGGGCACCCCCGGGGTCGGCCAGCGCCGCTTCGGCCGGCCTGACGCCGCTGGGCACACCGGCCCCGCTGCCCAAGCCCACCACCCTCACCGCGCCACAGCCGGTCGCGCTGTGGATCCCGGCCATCGGGGTGCGCACCAGGCTGATCCGGCTGGGCATCACCCACCGGGGCACGATGCAAGTGCCAAGCAGCCCATCCGTGGCCGGCTGGTATACCAGGAGCCCGCGCCCGGGCGAGATCGGCTCCTCTATCATCGCCGGCCACATAGATTCCTACCTCGGCCCGGGGGTCTTCTACCGGCTGCGCCAACTGCACCCGGGCAACCGGATCTATGTGCGGCAGGCGGGCGGCAGGCTCGCAGTCTTTCGGGTCACCGGGGTGCATCAGTACCCGAAGGCCCACTTCCCCACCGCCGCGGTGTTCGGTCCGGTGCCCGACGCCGAGCTGCGCCTGATCACCTGTGGTGGCACGTTCGACTACGCCACCCGCAACTACCTCAGTAACGTCGTGGTCTACAGCACGGAGGTCCGCTGAACTGGGCCGAGCACACCGGGCCGGGGATTTCCGTCGCTGACCAGCCGTTTTCAGAGCACTCGAGCCGGGTGCCGTGATCCCCCGGGTTGCCTGGCTGCTTGCGCGCCCCCTGATGCACTGCCAGGAGCACCGGACGCCCAGCCCGGGAAGACGCTGGATGTGCAGCTTGCTCAGTTGGTTTAAGGCGCAGGCCTGTTGAGATCCCTGGTGATCAAGGAACCAGGTTCTCCGATAAGTGCGGTAGGGAAGAAGATCGTCGGCTTCCGCAGTCCCGTGCGATTCGGTGTCGGCCTCGACGTCTGCGACTACGAGGGCATAGTCGCTCCCAGCTGCGCGCGCTCGGTCGCGCAGGTAGCGGACCTCTTTGACCCGGAAGTCGGGCCAGCTGGCGTAAATGTCGTCGTAGCGCTGTGGGACAGACGCGTCCCGTCCCACTGCGCGTCATGCATGACACGGCGGCCCCGGCCACGGCAACCGCGGGCCGACCCGCGGCCCGCAGAGACTCTTCCAGACCGCTCGCGACTCCCGGTCTCCTACCCGATCAGCGAGGACTCCCTGTCAAGTTCCGGTACCTGGGCGACATCGGGGTTCCGGTAGCTAGGCGACATCGCCGGTGGCGGAGTTCTTCCGCCTGGGGCGTCCTTTGGGGTTGGCGAAGGCTCCGAGTTCTTTGGCCCGGTCGTGGCGGATGGGGT
>WNGD01005932.1_pt1 | contig 13211 bp, 12 predicted proteins | sample 5400671 | NCBI WGS metagenome assembly WNGD01 (sample SAMN13153369, study PRJNA577476) | soil metagenome | isolation source: 40 cm soil or saprolite under grassland replicate 2 | place: USA:California | collected 2016-06-15
GATGAGTTCGAAATCACGGCGCTCTCCACCAGTCGGAGCGTCTCTGCCGCCGCTGCGGGCAAGCTCTTTGGCGTGCCGCTGGCGTTCGACAATCACCACGATCTGGTCAAGAGTGCTGCCGTCGATGTGGTCGCGATCACGGTGAAAGTGCCGTCTCACTTCGCATTGGCGGCTGACGCACTCACTGCGGGGAAGGCTGTCTATTGCGAATGGCCGCTGGGCAACGGGTTGGAGGAAGCTGAGCGTCTGGCCGCGCTGGCAGAGAAAACAGGCGTGCTGGCCGTGGTCGGGTTGCAGGCGCGGTCCGCGCCGTCGGTTGCGTATGTTCAGGATCTGATCAAACAAGGGTATGTTGGGGACGTGTTGTCTACCACCTTGATCGGCTCTGGAATGGGCTGGGGCCCGGCAATGCCACAGAGCGAAGCCTACACCGCCGATATCAAAAACGGTGCTACCATGCTCTCGATCCCACTGGGCCACACCTTGGATGCGCTGTGTTACTGCCTCGGTGAAGTGCGGGAACTCTCTGCTACCATGGCTGTCCGCCGCACATCGTTCGCGATCGTGGAAACTGGCGAGATCAAGCCCATGACCTCTCACGATCAAGTGAGTGTCAGTGGTCTGCTTGATGGTGGCGCAGCGCTCTCGGTCCATTATCGCGGCGGCATGTCACGCGGCACCAACCTGCTGTGGGAAATCAATGGGACTCAAGGCGACCTGCAAATCACCTCTTTCGGCGGCCACGCCCAGATCTTCGAACTGACGGTGCATGGGGGGAAGGGGAAAGATCAGGCATTGCAGGTGCTGCCTGTGCCAGAGCAGTATCGCTGGTCGCCACCGCAGCAAGGCCCTGGCTCCAATCTCGCCCAGGCGTATGTACGCTTCGCACGTGACTGGCGTTCAGGCACACATGTCTGCCCGACCTTTGATGACGCGGTCACGCGCCACCGCATGCTGCACGCTATTGAGATCGCGGCGGCGACCGGCCAGCGCCAAACGCTCGGCTGATGATGGAGGGTAACTCATGAAGTTTGATTAGCAACAAAAGGCTATGCTCTAGGTCCCCAGAGAATAATCCCATATTCATAACCAAACGAAATGAGTTAATGTACATAATCACTGCGAGTAAAAGGAGCACATTTATGTTGCGGAGGATGACGCCGGAGGCTCCATTGGTGTGGCAATGGGAGGACCAGAACGCTCTAACCATCCCTTCTATACTGTTGTTAGGGTTCATCCACGACTTTGGTGAACCTAAAGCGTGCATACTGGTGCCTTTTCTCCTGGAAAAAGCGTAAAGGACTTTCATCGTTTATCAAGAGTATATCTCCTCCATTCCATGATGCGATGGACTCGCTCCGAAAGAGCATCAGGAGCAATTTTTAGCAAGCCGTAGCCCAAAGAGGTGTAGGTTTCTTCATGGATTTTCTCGAAGACGAGAGATTCTTCAAACGTGATTTTTCTCGCCTCAGTGGGCTGACAGAACCCAAGATTTTCGATGAAGAAAACCCTCCTTTGGTAGATCCCCTCGCGCTCAATTCTCTCAATTTCCTCTAACAGAGAAGGAGACGCAGGATATCCCAGATAACGGCTTAAGGCAAGCGTGCAAATTGGCGAACGGTCATACCATTGCAGTTCATCAGGCGACATTGACACTTCAAGTTGCCTCTGCTTTTGCAGACGGACAATGGTATCGATGAAGTCGGGCTGCAACCACGGCTCAGGATTGCCAAGCATCTGCTCACCTGCAATCACATCGGTTGCGGCTTCCTCCACAACCCAATAGCCCTGGCGTTTCAACTCATGAAGAATTGAGGTTTTTCCCGAACCGGGTGTACCGGTGAGAATATATCGTTTCATAAAAGAAGTCCTCTCGTAACTTGTTTCAAGTACACAACCGTTTCCCTTTTGCCTTTTCCCCCGCATTCCTCAATGACACATCTGCTCTTGTGGGTTCGTTCACAGAGTGGTATCGAAACAGTGGGAAAATTTACCATGAAAGGATGGGGAGTTTGCAGAGCCGTGATGAAACTGGAATCGCTTCGTTCGTCCTGGTCTATCCAGCGTGAAGAGAGCAGGACTACAGCGCGTGCAAGACTCGTTGACGACCAGGAGTCACGGCTTGTCGCCACTCGTTGCCTTCAAGAGCGGGAGACTCCGGAAAGAGGGACAACTCCTTCCTCAGTTGTTTGTAGCTCTGTGCCACAATCGGCTCGATTGCCTCAACGAGTTTTTTTGTGAGGTGAAAGCGATCGGCAATCGCCATCGCTTGTGGTGCCCCTCACGGATTGCCTGTGCATAGTCGTTACCGCGATCTCGGCTGACGTACTGGATTTCTGGATGGCGACGCATCCACGTAGCAGCGCTCTCGATTTTGCGTTCTGGAAGCACATCAATCACTCGATGGGTCTTCAAATTGACAAGAAGTGTGCCGAACCTGCGCCATCGTTTGATCGAGAAGTCGTCGATGACCCAGTGCGGTTACGGTAGGGCCAAGAGCTTCAGGTAACTTCATGATCCGCCGCAAGAGAGTCATAAAGGCAAGTTTCCATGCCAAGCCGAGCGGCCAATCGCGCTCCCAGACTTCCAGATGTAGTCAGGCCGAGAGCGGCGAGGGTCTGACTCAGACGAAGGGTCATGTGTGCCCATGGTTCTACAAAGGTCGGCAGGCGCTCCGTGAAAATCTTGCGCTGGCACTCTTGATTGAGGCAAAAGAACTTGTGAACCGTCAGTTGGAGACGAACCATCTGTCCACCACAGGGAACATCCTTGAGCTATCGAAGATCTCGACTATGCACCGAGCTTGACTCCTGAGTACACATCGGGCAACGGGCTGGCGCCTGTTCTGAAAGCACTTTAATCAGCAGGCCAGTCCTTCCTGGCAGACTTCTGTGATCAGCAATCCTTCGGGGAGAGGCAGAAAAACAGACCATTCCATCACCAACTCCTCATGAATATGGTATGAAAATCTCTCACGAAAAGTGTATCATTGCACATCAATCTATGGCAAAACAAGTAGGCGTTGTTTCACCAAAGTCGTGTATGAACCATTTATGTGTCAGGGCCATTGAACGGCGAACTGCCGTAAACTCACGCGGTAGGTTGCGTCACGGGTTTCCGGGCAGGTGGGCTATCATAGCCATCCTCGCCTTTCACCTGCCACCACGCGGCCTGCATGCATTGTTTTAGCAGCATTATGTTCGTCAGTGGACCAACACCGCCCGGGGTTGGAGTGAGAGCACTGGCTACCCACTTTACAGAGGCGAAATCGATATCTCCTACAATTCCACCACCGGGCAGCGCATTGATACCGACATCGATGACCACCGCGCCTGGGCGTACCATATCCGCGGTGACGAGGTTGGCATGACCAACTGCCGTGACCAGTACATCGGCCTGGAGTGTATAGCCTGATAGGTTCTTAGTTCGTGAATGGCATACGGTGACTGTAGAGTTTTTTTGCAGGAGCATCATTGCCAGCGGTTTACCCACAACGTTGCTGCGGCCCAGGATGACGACGCGTTTGCCAGCGAGAGGGACCTGCAAGCGTTCAAGTATTGCCATCACGGCAGCGGCGGTCGAAGGCAACAGGCTGGGAAGGCTTAAAAAGAGGTTGCCTGCACTGCGCGGGCTGATGCCGTCGATATCTTTAGCAGCAGCGACGGTATCGGCCACCATTTTCTGCGAGAGGTGCGCAGGGAGTGGCATTTGCACGATGATGCCCTGCGTGTCATCGTCATTATTCAATTGTATCAGGAGCGCACGCAGTTCATCCGAGGAGGTGCCGGCAGGCAGTTGTTCCAACCTGGCACGCATGCCGACTTCCCCGGCCAGGCGCAGGATTGCTTTGCTATAGACGCCGGAAGCTGCATCACCGCCAACGCGCACAATCACCAGACCTGGCGCTTTCCCCTGTTCTTCAACGTAGCGACTGACATCTTCGCGTAACTCGGCTTTGATCTCCGCTCCCATTGCGCGTCCATCAATAATGTGTGCAGTCACATCCGCCCCCCCATAGTGTTTGTGACCTGCTGACTGTACACGGAGATGCGTTCCAGGGCCACGTCCAAGCGATTACTCAGGGCGCTGACCAGTTCAAGGTCCTTCATGGCACGCAGGTTGATACGCACCAACCGTCCGGCGCCGCCTCCCGCGCTGGAGGCAAACATTGCACCTATTCCTACATCGCTCAATACATTAACGTTGCCGATCTCAGCAATTCGCTGGCAGAGTTGCAGGAGTTCGGCAGAACGTTCTGCTATTTCAAGTGGCACAAGCGCCGCTTCAAGCAGCCGCGCCTGAATAGCGGACGTGCGCGCTGCACGCTCTTCACCGGTCTCGTGGGGCATTTTGAAACTTGCCGAGAGGCGTCCATAGGCATCTATATCTTCTTGCATGAGCTGCTGGAAGCGCTCGCGCAGTCCTTCCGTCTGTTGCATTAATGCCTCGATCTCCCGCTGTACACCGGCATACTCGATTTTCCCCAGCGTGAGCCGGGCCACCATGCTGGCGAGCCCTGCACCCAATGCGCCGCTCAAGGCAGCAGCAGAGCCACCACCCGGTGTGGATTTTGCCGAGGCCAGGTCATCGAGGTAGATTTGTAGAGGTTGTTCCAGGTACATGGTCTTTCCCTTACTAGCCCGATAGGTTCTTTTCTCTGCATTCTAGCACCTGGCACAAGCGGCGTCGATAGTGAGAAAAAGACGGCATGTTGTTTCCCCTGCTTCCTGCTATGGCAAGCAGGAAGCAAGGAGGGCAGGTGCGAAGGTTCTAATAGCCGCTCGGTGGTTTACCCTGCTGCTGCAGATCAGAGGTAACCACGAACCACACGCCTTTAAAACCCTCGCCATTAGTCTGGCCGGGAGCCGTATCCCCGGTGTAGGTATACAGGGGATGGCCGTTGTATTCGACCTGGTAGCCGTTGGCAGTTGAAAAAGCGCTCAACTTGCCGGGAAGCGCACCTGGACCTGTGGGGATTCCTGAACTAGATTGCAGCAATGGAGGCCAGATCTTAGCGCAATTGCCAGAGCAGGCAACCTGGGTCGCGGTATCCGCCTTGAGGTAGTACAGTGTAAATCCCTTGTCGTTTGTGAGCAGGGTCACCGTTTTACTGCTCACAGTGGCTGTTGCTGTTTTGATGACTACATTAGCATTGTTGGAACTGCTGGTTGTGGCTGCCGGTGTTGAGCCACTGTAAGGTCCAGCACCTGTGGCGCTGCCACAAGCCGCTACGATCACCGTCAACAAAAGGATGATTGCAAAGGGAAAAATCTGCTTTGGGATTTTCATCGATTATTTTCTCCTGTGAAGCTATTCCGGGTCTACTTCCATTAGGGTGATTGACGAGAGCGGGCCGATAAATCGGCGGTGGCGGCGATCAATTCGCGCCATACGGTTCACTCAGACATTTTCCCCGCAAGGATGGAGAGCCGCTATTCCTGCGTGATTGACTCTCACCATCTGCTAGTGTATACGTCCAGGAGTTACAGGCCCGGTATAGCTACATGCCAGGTACCACCGAAGCTGGTTATACCTTCCCCGTTGGTCTGGCCAGCAGAAGGATCGCCCGAGAAGGTATATAGGAGATGACCATCATATTCAACCTGCCTGCCATTCGCATCTGCACGAGCGCTTAGCTTATGAGGAAGAGGATCGGAACTGGTGGGGAGGCCAGAAGTTGTGAGCGGAGGCCAGAAGGTGGTGCATTGACCGGTGCAGGCAACATGCGTCGCAGTATCAGAGGTGAGATAGTACAGCGTCTTACCAGCGGCATTGGTGAGGACCTTCTCCGATTTACCGCTCACGGTGGCCGTTCCGACGTGAATGGCGACTTTGGGAACGCTGGATGGCTCGGTTGGAGTGACTCCAGGCGTCGTAGGCGCCGTGGTTGGAGCGCCAGCCGTGGTCGGGGTTGAGCCTGGGGCACTGCTCGAGCTACTCGGGCTACTTGTGCCACCACAAGCGGCAACGATGAGCGCTACAAGTATGACGATGATCATAGAAAAAGTGTACCTGGAAGATTTCATATGTTGCTTTACTCCTTACATTCATTTTTGCATTGTAGACACATTATATTGTCTTGCTAGCTATGAGGCCAATTAATCAGGGCGGGCAGTAGAATTGTACCAGAACGATCGGAAGACTCGCCCTTACGGGAACCGAATTTCCCCCGGAAGGATACTGGTGGCGAAGTCTCAAACGGCGTGCCCCGCCCCACCCCCGGGCGCGATAAATCGGGCCCCTACGCACTGGACAACGCTTCGCTCGTCCGGCAGCGGCACTTCGCCACCAATATCCGGAAGGATGGAGAGCTTTGCAGAATTGGCCTTGATTCTGCACTAGTACAGGCTGCCGCAAATGCGTTCCACCCTCTCAAACCAACTGGCGACCTTGTCGACACAGATTGAGAGCATTTCTTACCCGAAAAAAGAGAGTAAACTGATCCAAAACGAGGATGGCTCCCTCTTGATGGAGAGGCGAGGGTCGCCTAACACTTCCCCTGATCGCACCACCACTGCCAGATGGTGGTGTCTCCCTCAAAGGGGCCGGGCTGGTAGTTGTGCGTCCCTTTGCTCACAATAGATATCCCTGATAGACTGTAGAACACGATGAATGGCAACTGCGTCAGGTAGATGTCATGGATCTGGCGGAAGATCTGCTGCCGCGTGCCCGGATCTGCTGTCGCCAGTTCCTGTTTGTAGAGGGCATCGATGGCATGGTTGCAGTAGAAGGTCAAGTTTTGGCCATTGCCATTGGGTGGGATCTGGTCGCATGAGAGCACCGTGGAATCGTCGGGGTCATACCAAAAGCTGTACGCAACCTCGGCGATGTCATACCTGCCCGCGACGGCTCCCGTGGGTGGTGAGGCCTTCCCCCCAGGCAAAAAGGAGCCAAAGAACGTGCTACCCGGATAGTTCTGGATATCGAGCTTGATCCCGATCGCCTGCAAGTTGCGCTGCACGACCGCTTCAGTCGCGATGCGCCATGGCTTGTTGGTCACATTCGTCGAGTACTCGAACTCCAGGCGCTGCCCTCCTTTGGCCCGTACGCCATCAGGGCCTTTCACCCAGCCGTTGTCCTCCAGCAGTTTATTGGCCGCCGCCGGATTAAAGACTGGACAGGGGGCATTAGGCTGATAACCTGGATGATAGGCCGAGGGATGGTCGGTGCACAGAGGGCTGGCGAATCCCTGGCGCGCCTGTGTGATCAACGCCTGCTGATCAATCGCCATCGCCATCGCCTGGCGCACTTCCAGGTGGCTGGCCAGCACCGTGTTGTGGAAGTTGAAGATTATCCCCTCGACGGCAGCATTGGTGGGAGGAGCGACGAGCAGATAATGGGAGAGGCGCCGGTAGGCCTGCGCCTGGCTCACATCCAGGTCGGAGGCGGAATCGATGGTCCCAGCCTCGAGATCCTGGAGGACGACGTCCTGATCGACGGGACGGAAGACGATCTTGTCCAGGTAGGGCAGCCCTTCGCGGGCGCGGTAGTAGCGGGGGTTGCGCACCACGGTGAAGTGATCGCTTGGCATGCTCTCAGCCATCATGAACGGGCCGCTCGTGACGCTCGGATTCAGGAGATCGGGCGACTTCTCGATAGCCTGGGGAGCCATCGCACTGAAATGGTGCGCGGGCAGCGGGGCATAGTAGCCACTCACCCACTCCGCGAGAAACGGAGCGTAGGCTTGCTTGAGGTGGAAGGTGATCGAGAGATGGTCTGCCGAGACATTTGCCGAACTGATCTGGCTGACGCTATCAATATAGTTGGCCCCGAACTGGGGATTCTTCCAGAGCTGCCAGGTGTAGTCCACGTCACGGGCATCGTAGGGCGCTCCATCCGACCACACCAGGTGGGGCCGCAGATGGAACGTCCAGGTAGTGGCGTCGGCGCTGATGCCGCCATTCGACACGGTGGGGATCTCGCTCGCCGCCCCAGGGCGAATCACCCCTTGCGTGTCACCGTAGAAGAGCGGCAGGTACAGCGCCTGAATGATCGCTGGCCCGTAGCCCTTATTGGGAATGAGCGAATCGGGATCTCCAATGAGATCCTCAGTCCAGGTGCCTCCGCGGACTGCGGTGGGCATGGGGGCACCACTGCGTGCGCCTATCACACCAAATTGAGCGAGCAGGCTGAGGCTGCCCAGCACCCCTGCTGCGATGACCAGCACCGCCAGTGCGATGAGCAGTCCTACACTCATTCTCGACAGGCGCCTGGCCTTCCGCTGGATGGGTATGGTGGGCTCCAGGGGATGAGGCAGGACAGCCGCGGTGGGTGCCACGACCTGGCCCGGCAAGGGTGTCTCGCCTTCAGCCTGGCTCTGTGGCGTGGTGAGGTCGCCTGGCGGCAAGGCACCCGGGTACATGGTCGGCTCCAGTGCCCCTACCAGCACATCGGCGGAGGGGGTCGCCTCCGCCGTGGCAGAGCTGGGCGCGGTTGCCGCACCTGGAGCAGCCTGCTCGGAAGGAAGCAGCACTGCCTGGGCTGGGGCAAGCTGGCTGGCTCGCTCCAGGGTAGCGGCAAAGTCCTGTACCGAGGCAAAGCGCTCCTTGGGCTCCTTGGCCAGCGCGTGCAGCACCACCTGCTCCACCTCGAGTGGGATGGTCGCCACTTTCTCATGCAGCGGCGGCGGCGGCATCGTCAACTGCTGCACCATCACCTCGGTCGCTGAGCCCTCAAAGGGACGGCTTCCACAGAGCCATTCGTAGACCACCACTGCCAGGGCGTACTGATCACTGGCGGCACGTGGGTGGCCCTCGATCTGCTCCGGGGCCATGTAGGATAGGGTGCCAATGGCCTCCTGCGTGCTCAGCGAGGCGCTGCTGTGCGCCAGGGCCGCCAGCCCAAAGTCACTGAGCAGCACCTCTTCGCGCCGTCCCACCAGCATATTCTCCGGCTTGACATCGCGGTGGATGAACTTCTGGTCGTGGGCGTACTGCAAGGCGGTAGCGACCTGTTTCACGGGGGAGACGATCTGGGCGAGGGGAACGAGACTGCCCTTGGGATAGCGGCGCCGCAACGAGCCATTGGGGGCGTAATCCATCACCAGGAAGGGCACGCCGTCCTGCACATCGTAATCGAAGACACGCACAATCGCGGGGTGTGTCAACTTCGCGATGGTCTGCGCTTCCTGGTAGAAGTGCGCGGCCTCCTGGCCGGTCAGGTGGGTATGCAGCACCTTAATAGCTGCTTGCAACTCCAGTCGCACATGCTGCCCCAGATACACCTCGGCAAAGCCACCCTGCCCTAGCAGGGCGACCAGCCGGTAATTGCCGAACTGTTGTCCAACCCGATCTGCCATGCTGCACCTCCTGTGCAGTGAGAGGCAAGAAGAGACTCGCAGGTCGATCTCTTGTTGAGGTGATGCTAGCGGCATTGTAGAGCAAACACGCATCCCTGTCAAGGGAACGTGCGCATGCCTGAAACACCCTCACGAGGGGTCAACCAGGTCGTACGCCGGTTTGCACCCGTCTCCCATGAAAGGAAACGGGAGACGGGTGCAACACGCCTCCTTGGGGAATAGCAGAGAAAGGATAGCGCGTTGTACAGAGAGGGGTCCTACACAGTTGAGCAGCTGGAACGCAAGCCTGGAACGAACTTGCGGTAGCCTGTACTAGGGTCCACTTTCGTGTAGCCCCGACACAACATCTACGATGGGGGGATGCGGGGCAGGCAGTTCCCTGGCGAGCGCATCCAGCAGGCGCCGCGGCGTGCATACATATTCGGGCGTGTAGGGATTGATACTCAGGGCAAGGATGCGCACAGGTTCCGCCACGTGCAGGTGCAGGCTCCTGGCAGCCAGACGCTGCAAGACGACCGAGTGGCAAAAAATTTTTGTAGCATCTCCAACCACGATCTCAGCTTGAGTTGGAAGAGTTTGGCGGGACAACTGCACAAGCAGCTCGCGAGATAGCTCCTCTGTGAATGCACCCCGCAGCAAGAAAACCGGTTGTTGATGGGTTAACATGCGCACCACGATCCATTGAGCCCGGGCAGCAGGCTCTGCTGCTCCCTTGAATGCTTCAGCAGACTCGTCGCTATCGCTAGCAGCGGGAAACACGAGCAAGCGGGCCTGAGGATAGCGCTGTCTATAAGCATCCTTCCACCTGCTCGGCTGTACCGTGAGCCGGGCAAAAATACCGGCAGTACGCCGGGCCACCAGTTCTGGCGTGGCAGCCACGCTCGCCCCGGTACAAAGGATGCAGGCGCCGGTGATACCAGGAGAGGCTGCTCCAAGCCTGTTGATCGCACCATCAACGATGCCCAGGCGCGCGCCATACTGCTGCACGCGGTCAAGCGCGCTGCGCAAGTCACGCAGCAACACTGGCCCCGCAATGACGATACGCCCGGGGCGCAGTACACGTGCCAGCACGACGGATCCTAGCGCAGTTCTCCCTGCGAGCTGCGCCAGCCACTCAACCTGTATTCCTTCCTGCTCCGCCTTACGCAATAAGTTTGCGGTGGTTGCCACCAGTATCCCGGGTTGCGGAACATAACGCGGCTTGGCGAGTCCTGTCAGAGCATCAACAGCTTCGCCATCTAATCCCAGCGAGGTCAGCGCCAGTTCTCCAGCCTGGTAGAAGCCCTCGTCAATAAGTGTTTCCAACAGGTGGTTCGTCGTCGTCGTTTTGCCCACGTTCTTTGTGAGACCAACCAGCGCAAGGCGCTGAATGTTTGCCCGGGCCACGATACCTGCGAGGAGACGTGTCATAAGCTCTGCCCAAAGCGCCGGGTGAATATAGCGCGTAGTATGGAGTAGTCGCGCAGCAATTGCAAAGCAATAGTTCCGTGATCCGGCATATAGCCGTTGCCGATGTGCATCTCTACCTGGCGTGCCATGCCTTCGGCGCCCAGCGCGGCAACCGTAAAGCTGGTGGCCATACTGAAGAAGAGAACGCGTCCATCCAGCCTGGTAAGCAGGATGGCTGCGAATTCGGTGTTGGGGACATTGACGACATTGATGGTAAGATCGGCCTCGTAGTCGCGACTTCCGCACGCCGCACGTACCCGTTCAACAAGTTCAAGTGGGCGTGTTGCATCACCTTGTACGATTACATCGGCGACTCCCAGGCTAACGACATCCTGCAACGACTGCTGGTTATATTCTACAGCGATGATTTCACCGGTAGCACCAAGGTGTTGGTGCAGGGCGCACAGGGTCAACAGACCGGCTGTCCCTCCTGCCCCCAGCACGGTGACGCGTTGGCCCGGCTGCGCCAATGTTACCACGCGGGCAGGCGCGCCTGCTACGTCCAATGCCGCGACTACGATGGTAGGCGGCAGGTCTTGCGGCGGCCTGGCGACGGGGTTGCCGCGGAAGAAGATGGCCTTCCCTTCAACCTCTAGCTCGCAGCGCTGCGGGTGTATTGCATGAATCCGCTCGAGGTACAGCGGCAACCAGCTCAACGAAGTCAGGCTGACGATAGTATCTCCCCTGGCAAGGCCATGTTTTGCTGCAAAGACCTCATCCAGTTGTTCAATCGTACCGACCAGCACGCCGCCCGAACCGGTGACGGGATTATGCATCTTGCCGCGCTGAGCTACGATTTCCAGGACATGTTTGACCATCCTGGCTGTATCTCCTTCGCACGCCTGCGCAATCTGTGTGAAGCTGGCAGAGTCAATGTGCAGGGCGTGTACATTGACGAGTGTCTCACTTGCGCGAGCAACTGGAGTATTATCGAGCTTCCATGCCGGCTGCGGCAGGCTGCCCTGCGGCTCGATGACACGGTGGATACCGAGGCTGGAGATGATATTGTGAGTAACACTCAGAATTATCAAATCACTGCGTAAGACCCTGTGGCTTTAGCCCTGGCGATATAAGCAGCGTTCCTTTTAAGGAAGCTTGAGAGGCTGGATAAACCCACTCTATTGACAATATATGGCTTAAAGCTGTATGCTGTTTCTATGAGTACAATTCGATACAAATCGAACCGAAACGTTTACTACTCCTGTAAGTACCACGTCGTCTGGTGTCCAAAATACAGACGCAAGGTACTGACAGAGGAAATAGTGCAACGCTTGGCCGTAATCATTCAGGAAGTGTGTCTGGAGCATCAGGCAGAAGTATTGAGCTTGGAAGTCATGCCCGATCATGTGCATCTGCTGATTGAGTGCGATCCACAATTTGGCATTCACCGGCTGGTACGGCTTGTCAAAGGCCGCTCGTCACGACTTTTGAGACAGGAGTTTCCGGTATTGAAGCAGAAGCTTCCAACATTGTGGACCAACTCGTATTTTGTTTCAACGGTAGGGGGAGCGCCACTCTCAGTCATAAAGCACTATATCGAGAATCAGAAACATGTCTAGCCTGAAAGCTTACAAGTACAGACTGTACCCGAACAAGAAACAAGCGGAGAAGCTCCAATGGACCCTGGATAGATGTAGAGAATTGTATAACGCAGCCATCCAGGAGAGGCGTGATGCGTGGCAGATGTGCCATGTAAGCATCAACTACAACCGACAGGCGGCCCAACTGCCAGAGATCAAAGAGATCAGGTCGGAATACAACGACATCCATTCTCAGGTGCTTCAGGATGTGCTTCGGCGGGTAAAGAAAGCGTTTGATGTCTTCTTTCGTCGAGTCAAAGAGGGACAAGCGCCGGACTATCCGCGCTTCCAGGGCTACGGGCGCTATGACTCCTTCACCTTTCCACAGTCGGGCTTTTCTTTGACCGAGGATAACCGGGTGTGTCTCTCCAAGATTGGGTCCATTAAAGTCAAGTTCCCCAAAGGCAAGAAAGCCCGCCCGCCGATGGGTGAGATGAAGATCTGCATGATCAAGCGAGAAGCGCAGAGCTGGCATGTCATTTTCACCTGTGAGGTGGAGCAAGCAATCGTCTTCCATCCGCGAGAAGAAGCCGTGGGCATTGACCTGGGTTTGCTCCATTTTGCCACCCTCTCAGATGGAAGCACGATCGAGAACCCGCACCATTTGCGCAATAGTGAAAATAAACTCAAGGATTTGCAGGAGGCTCTCTCACGCAAAAAGCGGGGATCGAAACGACGGAGAAAGGCCGCACAACGAGTTGGCAAGGTTCATCGGCATATCCGTAACCAACGCAAGGACTTTCAGCACAAGGAAGCCCACAAGCTGGTGAGCAAATATCAGACTATTGCCTTTGAAAAGCTTGCTCCATCGAATATGAGCAAGCGTCCAAAGGCGAAGCAAGATGAAGAAACCGGGCAATACCTGCCAAATGGAGCCAGTGCGA
>WNGD01012117.1_pt1 | contig 13210 bp, 12 predicted proteins | sample 5400671 | NCBI WGS metagenome assembly WNGD01 (sample SAMN13153369, study PRJNA577476) | soil metagenome | isolation source: 40 cm soil or saprolite under grassland replicate 2 | place: USA:California | collected 2016-06-15
CCGCGCCCGCCCAGGACCAATCATCAATGCCTGCTAGCTGAATGGCGTCCGGCCCGCGACGAATTGTCGTGTTCGCGTTGTTGAGCACGGTGATGTGGTTTTTTTCCAGCGCGCGAGTTGTCAGTTCCGGGTCGGTGTAATGATCGTGATTTCCGAGCACTTCCCAAACACCTTCAGGAGCCTTCAATGTGCCGAGCGCCTCCACGCACGGCTCAATGAAACGCCGGTAGGTGGTCGTGTAATCACCGGTCAACGCGATTAGATCCGGCTTCGTCCGTTGGGCCAACCCTACGACGTGCCGCACGTCATCGAGGTCAACGATGCGGCTGTGATGCACGTCGGTGAGTTGCGTGATGCAAAAGCCCTCGAAGCTCTCGGGCAATCCGCGTATGAAGATGTCTGTTTCCGTGACTTCGTAATTGTACGGCGCAATCAAACTCGCATAAGCAGAAGTGGCCGAGACTGCCACCAGCGGCGCGGCGGCGAGTCCCGAAAGAAATTGTCTGCGGCTGAGATTCAGTCGTGGCATTGCTCCCAACCCTATTGTAGCACCGCGAAATTCGGGCGTTCAGAGTGTCGCTCTTAATAGTTCAGAAAAACCCAACTGCAGCTGGCACTTCCAACACCAGCAACACAGTCGGCCGTCTTGACAATAGGCTGTGGCACACTAGAATGAGACTTCGCTGCAGTCTGAAGCGGAGATGTGGCCGAGTGGCTGAAGGCGGCGGTTTGCTAAACCGTTAAGGGTCAAAAGCCCTTCACAGGTTCGAATCCTGTCATCTCCGCCAGTTTCCAATAAGCAAGGTTGTCCGATCAAATGTCGGGCAGCCTTTTTTTACTGGGGTCCTGTCTGCAAGTGGATGGAGCGCTAAAACTAACGCGCCGCGTATGGCAGGCAGGAGCCTCCCAATTTCAGTTTCAGATTATGATCCCGCATGGCGCTCCCAGGATACTGCTTTTGGACTCGCTCGGTTTATAGTGCTGTCTTCGACCGTTCGTTGATCATTCGCGAAAGGAGAAATGCAAGTGCACTTATTACTGTTGAACGCTCTTACGCAAGACCTACACTGGCTCATCCCGACGCTGGCCGATTTCCATGACCTATTTCTCAAGTTTCCTCCGGTGCTCGAGAAGATGGTGCGGCCGGTAATCATCTACGGCTTTCTCGTCGTCGGTCTCCGCCTGGCCGGCAAGCGCGAGTTGGCCCAGCTCAATCCATTCGATCTGGTGGTACTGTTGACGCTATCGAACGCGGTGCAGAACGCGATCATTGGCGACGACAATTCGATCACCGGGGGAATAATTGGCGCCTCGACTTTGCTGGCTGTGAATTATCTTGTGGTACGCTTTGTTTTCCGTCATCGCCGCCTCGATGAGATTCTGGAAGGCGACCCAACCGTTCTGATTGAGAACGGCAGACTACGAAAGAGAGCGCTGGCAAAGGAACTGATCACGCAATCCGAGTTGTTAACCGTGGCGCACCGCCAGGGCTTTGCCAGTCTCGATGAAGTAGAGACCTTCATTCTTGAATCCGGCGGCACGTTTTTCATGAAGGGCAAGACGCCGCTTCCCGATGAAACCCGGCATAGCGAGTTATTGGAGAAACTGAATCAGATCAGCAAGCAACTCGCGGCGTTACAAGCTCGCTCGTAAATGGTAATGACAGTTCGCGTACGTTTTGCACCATCACCTACGGGCTATCTGCATATCGGCGCAGCGCGCTCAGCGCTGTTCAATTGGCTCTTTGCGCGCAAGCTGGGCGGGAAGTTCCTGCTGCGCATTGAAGATACTGACTTGCAGCGTTCGACTGAAGAATCGACGCGCTCGATTCTCGAAGGACTCGCATGGCTTGGTCTCGATTACGATGACGAACCCATCTTTCAATCAGATAATGCGCCGAAGCACAAAGCTGCCGCGCAACGCCTGGTTGAAGAAGGCAAAGCGTACCGCGACTTCACCCCAAAGGAGCAACGCGATGACGCGACGGTCAAACAAGGGATCGCCGATCGCGCTCGAGCCCACTCGGCGGAAGGTGTCGATCAACGAGCAAACCCGTATCGTGATTTATCGAAATCGGAATCTGATCGGCGCGCGGCGGCCGGCGAAGTGTTTGCTGTTCGCTTGAAAATCGAGCGCGAAGGCAAAACACACTTCGAAGACATCGTCTATGGTCCGCAGGAGCGCGACTATGCGGAGATCGAGGATCTGGTGCTGTTGCGATCCGACGGTCATCCGCTCTACAACTTGTCTGTCGTGATTGACGATATTGAAATGGGCATCACGCACGTGATTCGCGGGCAGGATCATCTAACGAACACGCACAAGCAGGTGCTGCTGTATCAAGCGCTCGGCGCCCCGGTGCCCCGGTTTGCGCACTTGCCGCTGATCCTCGCGCCCAACAAGGGCAAGCTCTCGAAGCGCAAGCACGGTGAGGTTGTTTCATTGACGACTTACCGCGATCGCGGTTTTGTGCCCGCCGCTTTCCGCAACTTCCTGGCGCTGCTCGGTTGGTCGCCGCCTGACGAGAAAGAGATCTTGCCGCTCGATGAATTGGTTGAGAAGTTCTCGCTCGAAGGCATTGGTCGCGCAAATGCGATCTTCAATTTTCAAGAGAACGATCCGCGCCATTGGACCGACGACAAAGCGCTCTGGATGAATGCCGAGTACATCCGCGCGATGCCGCTCCAGGAGCTGTTGCCGATGGTCAAGGCTGAGTTGCGGGCGAGTAAGCTTTGGCGCGAAGAGTATGAAGACGATGAGCGCGAATGGTTTGAAAAAGCCGTCGAGCTGATCCGGCATCGCTTCTTCACGCTGAAAGACTTTTCCGCCCAGGGTCGCGCTTACTTTTCTGAAGATTTTGATTTCGACGAGGCGGCGGTAAACAAGAATCTTAAGAAGGAGGCGCGTTTGAAAGAACTTTTGCCGGCACTGGCGGACCGTCTCGAGCAAGTCGAGCCATTCACTATCGAAGCGGTAGAAGGTGCGTTGCGTCAGTTCGCTGACGCGGTCGGTGTAAAAGCCGGCCTGCTAATCAATGCCTCGCGCACAATGTTGACAGGCGAGGCCGTGGGACCTTCAATGTTTGAGGTGTTCGAGATCATGGGGCAAAAAAGATCGACTGAGCGTTTGCGCAGCGGCATGCCATGGACTTGACAACAATATGACAGCGCGGCTTTGCCGCCGCCAGTGCGGAAAGGCCAGGCCTTTCCGTGCGGCCTGTACTTATGAAAGACTGAGGCTATGCCTCGACCGAGAGGCGCAGCCTCGTCGACTTAACTTGAGAGCTGGCGGAAAGGCACAGCCTTTCCGCCCTGAGCCGCGGCAAAGCCGCACGTTGCAATGGTAGACGAAGGCTCGGTAACGCAACCAGTAAAAGGAGCACATCATGGCAAGATTAATTCTTAGCTTTTCACTTCTCTTGGCGGTTTCAACCCTTTCATTTGCGCAGAACTCGAATTCGTCCACGACAAAGGTGCGGCCGCGCGCGACGACGGCGAATACGAATACCGGCGCGCAAAAGCCCGCACCAAGCCCGCCGAGCGCCAAGCGAACGAACACTCCGGAATCTGAAGTGCTGACGGCCTTCGACAAACTGATCGGTGGTCTCGTTCATACAAATGTCGCCGAGGTTACCGGCGCCTATTGGAACTCGCCGCGCCTGATCCTTTTTAACTATAACGGGTCAGTTACGAAGGGCTGGGAACAGATGCGCCAGAACCGCGAGAGTGCTTACCGAGATATCAAGGATGTAAAGCTTGACGTGCGCGATCGACACGTAGTCATGCTCGGGCGTGACGGCGCGGTGGTGACGTGCCTTTGGACGCAATCGCAAACCTACAAAGGCGCGCCTGATAGCGCCTCAGGCCGCATGACACTGGTGTTCATGCGCGTCGGCACCCAATGGAAAGCCGTTCACCTGCATACGTCGCAGGACAAACCCGATGCTTCTCGCATACCGGCTTCGGAGCAAACGCCGTCGCCCTCACCAACGCCCAAGCCACAACCAAAACTCTAAAGCAGGTTGCGAAGCCATGATGCTCGAGTCGACTTACCTGCAATTTGGTAGCGCACTGAACGCCTAGCACGTCAACCTCAACTCAGCTACAATCGCGGCTACATCTGAGTTTGTGGCCCTCGGATACAGGTTCCTATCAAGCAGGACGCCAGCACCTTTTTAAGAAAGTCAGCAAGTAAACATGCCGATTTTGCCTGGCACTCGTCGATTCGCGAAGACGATAACATCCAGTGCGCCGCGGCGGCCTGTCGAAGGGATTTGAACTTAAAGCAACGACATGAAAACTTGCCCCGCATGCAAACGAGTTGAGGCCGACGACACGCTCGCCTTCTGTCGCGCCGACGGCACGGCTTTGATCAGTGACTCCGGTCCGGTCAGGGCCGAAATCGGTACTGTGAAGTTCGGTTCTGCGCCGGTGTCGAGTGAGACAGAAACAAGCATCCTGCCCCCGACAGTTACTGATGCAGACATGAGCCGTCCCACTGCGCCGACGACTGTGCTCGATCGACAACAGACGATTGGCAAAACTCATGGACTGAGCAAAACGAAATGGCGCAAAGCTACTGTTCTAATACTCGTCGCCACTGTCATCGCGGCGATTGCGGGGCTGGCTTATTACTACTACGCTCACAAGAACAACGCAGCAATCAATTCAATCGCGGTCCTGCCTTTTCAAAACAAGAGTGCTGCTGCAGACACGGAATATCTTTCCGACGGATTGGCGGAATCATTGATCTATCGTCTGTCGCAACTACCGAATTTGAAAGTCAGTCCGACGAGTTCGGTAATCAGATACAAAGGTAAGGACACCGACGTGGCAAAGATCGCGAGTGAACTCGGAGTTGATGCCATTATGTCGGGCCGCTTGGTTCAGCGGGGCGACAATCTGACCATCAGCGTCGAACTCGTCGACGCGCGCAGCAACAAATTGCTTTGGGGCGAGCAATACGATCGCAAGATGTCCGATCTGCTGGCCACGCAACGCGAGATTGCCGCGGCCATCATGCAAAAGCTGCAATTGAAACTTGAAGGCAATGAGACGAAGGGCATCGCCAAGCGCTACACAAACAATAACGAAGCCTACCAGCTATATCTCAAGGGACGATTTCATTTTGCTAAAAGAACAAAAGACGACCTTGAGCACAGTATCGAAGAGTTTCGGGAGGCGATAAAGCTTGATCCGAATTTCGCCCTGGCATATGTCGGCGTGGCGGAATCGTATGCGGTTATGCCGTCGTTCTCATATATGTCTCCCAGGGAGGCGATGCCACCGGCAAAGGCTTCCGTGGCAAAAGCCCTCGAGCTGGACCCGGAACTCCCCGAAGCTCACACGGTCCTGGCCCTTATTGCCTCGGTCTATGATTGGAATTGGGCGCAAGCCGAACGCGAATTCAAACGCGGGCTCGAACTCGATCCGAATCTTGCGCTGACGCATTATCGTTACGCGTGGGTTTACTTAAGCCCGATGGGCCGTCACGAAGAGGCGATCGCGGAAATGAAGCGGGCAATGGAATTGGAGCCGCTTTCTCTCCAACAAGGCGCGAATTTCGCAGCGGTCTATATGTACGCTCGGCAGTTTGACCTTGCGGTCGAGCAGGCCAGGAAAACCTACGACCTCGACCCGAACTTCCTCGGAGGCCAGAGTTGGCGTTGCCATACATATAATGCGAGAGGAATGTACGCGGAATCGCTTCTAATTTCGGAAAAGTCCTTGCAGCCAAATGTGTCGATCCTTGCCGCAGCCGGTTACGCCTACGCGAAAACCGGCCGACGCCAGAGAGCTGAGGAAGTAATAAACAAATGGAGGGAAAACGCGAGAACCCAATATGTGATGGCTTACTGGATTGCCATAACCTATGTCGCGCTTGGCGAGAAGGACGCGGCATTTGCCGAACTTGAAAAAGCGTATCAGGAACACGATTGGTACTTGCCGCGCCTGAAGACTGACCCGTTCATGGACCCCTTGCGCGACGACCCACGCTTCAAGGATCTGGTGCGGCGTATCGGTCTGCCGGAATAGTTTTGATCGGATGAACAACGAACTGGACAGCTAACACAAGCCTTGCGCATTTACCGCATCGCCTCCGCGGTTGGAGCGGGCGGGAGGGGGCGAGAACTACCATTAACAACAGCCTTATTTGCCTTTCCATACCGGCTTGCGCTTTTCGAGAAACGCCTTTACGCCTTCGTCTTTGTCTTCGGTTGAGAAACAAAGGGCGAAGAGATCCACTTCCCGGCGCAGGCCTTCGTCGAGATTCGAACGAGAGGCGATCTTCACCGCTTCTTTCGCGAGGCTCAAAGCAATCGGACTCTTCTCCGCGATGCGACTGGCAATCTCCATTGTTTTCGCTTCCAGTTGATCGAGCGGGACGACGTGATTGACCAGGCCGATGGCGTGTGCGGACTTCGCATCGATGATTTCGCCGGTCAGGATCATCTCCATCGCTTTGCCTTCGCCGACAAGCCGCGTCAGACGCTGTGTGCCGCCGCCGCCGGGAATGATACCGAGATTGATTTCAGGTTGGCCGAACGAAGCATTCTCGCTTGCGATGCGAATGTCGCAGGCGAGCGCCAGCTCGCAACCGCCACCCAGACAGTAGCCATTGATCATCGCGATCACGGGTTTCGGAAATGAATCGATCGCGTTAAAGAGCGAGCGAGACACCATCACGTCGCGTTGCATCATCGCGGTGCGCCCCGCAAACTCGGCGATGTCGGCGCCGGCAATGAATGCTTTATCGCCGGCGCCGGTGATGACAACTACTCCCACGGAATCGTTACCGCGCAGTTCTTCAATCAGCGCTGCGCCTTCCTCGCGGGTCTTGATGTTCAGGGCGTTTCTTTTTTCCGGACGATTGATTGTGATGATCGCGACTCGCTCGCGCCGCTCGAGCAGAAGGGTTTCGAAAGATTGCATGGTTGCCTCAGTTTCCATAGCAACAACTTGAGATCAATTACCACAAAGGCACAAAGGCACTAAGGCACTGAAACAATTCAGCAACTCTGTTTAGTTTGCTTAGTGTCTTTGTGTCTTCGTGGTTGGAAACTCATTGTGACGCAGAAGTATCCGGATCCGTGGACGCGGATTGTTCGTCGGCAACCCATGAAACGAAGAGTCTTAACCAGTTTTCCGTTGGGTCGGCAATCTGCACACCGACACGCGCCGTCCCATAGACGGCTGGCGCCACCCGAATCACGATCGCCGTTGCCTCCAGCGGCGCGCCGTCAGGACGGTGCGCGCGCAGATAGAGCCGTTCGCCGCGACTCACTTTCTGATTGAGGTGAAACAGCGCGCCCGAAGTTGAGATATCGTCCGTCTCGGTCGGCTCGCTCCAGGCCGAGCCGTCTTCCGCGCGCCCGGAAACCACGATTGGCAGACGCAACGACATCCGCAGGGCGAACCGTTTCTCTTCGTTGTTGTAGGGAGTGCTCATAGTATGTAACACGTTGGCTTCACACTGAAAGGTGTGCGCGTCGCGCGTCTTCTTTCTCGCCGTTCCATCGGTAAAAACCTTCGCCGGTTTTCTTGCCCAGCTTCCCCTCGCTGACCATTCGGCGCAATACTTCCGGCGGACGAAACGTCTCGGTGCCAAGCTCTCGATGCAAATACTCCGCGATGTTCAGACGCACGTCCAAGCCGATATGGTCCGTTAATCTCAATGGCCCCATTGGATGGTTATAACCCAGCTCCATCGCTTTATCGATATCCGAGGCGCTGGCCACTCCCGCCAGGACTGTCTCGACCGTCTCGTCGCTGGTGGCTTTACCGACTACGATCTCAACCAGCCGCATGATATGGACGGGATTGAAAAAATGCATCCCCACGACACGGTCCGGCGACCGCGAAACTCTGGCGAGCTCCGTGATTGAGAGCGACGAGGTGTTCGTAGCGAATATGAAAGGGTGCAGAGCAATCGTCTCCAGCTCGCTGAGTATTTGTTGTTTTAAGTCCAGGCGCTCAGGCGCCGCTTCGATGATCAGATCCGCGCTCTTCGTCTCCGCGAGACTGGTCGTGCCGCGAATGCGCTGGAGCGTCTCGTCGCGATCGGCCTCCGTTAGTTTGGCGAGTTGTATGCCCTTCGCGAGGTTGCGCTCGATAGCCTGAACGCCGCGCGCAAGCGCGCCGCGATCCACATCGCGCATGATCACGCGATAGCCGGCAGCGGCGGCCACTTGCGCAATGCCATGGCCCATCGTGCCCGCTCCGATCACGGCGATGGCTTCAACTGTAGGAGCGATGGTTTGCAACGGTATGCGGAAACTCTCCCTGCCTCGCTCTGGTAAGTCTGCGAGGCGCGCGTTCGACTACTCAAGAGTCAGTAGTTATACTATACGCTCAACCGAAAAGGCTAACTTTCAGAGCGCCGGATAGCAAAATTTCACTTTTAAATGACAAAAGGACAGAGCTTTTAATGGACAAACAGATACTTCAAAGGGACGTGGTAATCATTGGCTCAGGCCCGGCGGGATTGACGGCCGCAATCTACGCCGGCCGCGCCAACCTCAGGCCGCTTTTGATCGACGCGCCGGCGGACGCCGAAAAGCAGACGGCGCCCGGCGGCCAGCTGATGATTACGACCGACGTCGAAAACTATCCGGGTTTTGCCGCGGGCATACAGGGTCCGGAACTGATGGTGGAGTTTCGGAAACAGGCAGAACGCTTCGGCGCCGAGTTTCTCGAGTCCTGGATCACCAAAGTCGAACTAAAGCAACGACCGTTCACGTTCTACACCGACGACCAGGTGATCAAAGCGCAAACGTTGATCATCGCCTCAGGGGCTTCGGCAAAATGGCTGGGCATTCCCGGCGAAGCAAAAACGCCGCACGGCTTCGGCGGCCACGGTGTTTCGGCCTGCGCCACATGCGATGGACCGCTGCCGGCATTTCGCAATAAGGTCCTGGTCGTCATAGGCGGCGGCGACACCGCTATGGAAGAGTCGACGTTTCTCACTCGCTACGCGTCGCGCGTTTATGTCGTCCATCGGCGCGACAAACTGCGCGCGTCAAAGATCATGCAGGAAAAGGCGTTTGCAAACGAGAAGATCGAGTTCATCTGGAATACCGCGGTCGATGAGATTCTTGGTACGCAGGAACATGGCGTGACGGCTGTGCGCTTGCGGGATTTGCAGACGAGCGCCGGGCGTGACTTTCCCTGCTCAGGCGTGTTCGTAGCAATCGGGCACAAACCAAACACCGATTTGTTCAAAGGCCAACTCGAGATGGACGAAGTGGGTTATCTCAAAACGTCGGGACACTCTTCGGCCACCAACGTTCCGGGCGTTTTCGCTTGTGGCGACGTGCAGGATTCGGTCTATCGCCAGGCGGTCACAGCCGCGGGCACGGGCTGCATGGCCGCAATCGACGCCGAGCGCTTCCTGGATCATCTTCCCATTACGCTGCCAACCGGTGAAGAGATTACTATCGAAGGCGAACACATCACGGCTGATCGCAAAACGATCATCACGCCCGATGGCTTCCTGATTCCGAATGAACCAGAAGAAGTAACCGCCCAGGGAGACTGAGGCGCAAGCAACCGTTGGAATTTGCGAGAAGCTCGACTTGTGACCTGAGCGAGCGTTAACTTTAACGCAAAGTCCGCGAAGGAAACTCGCGACGGATCGCAAAGAAGGTTCTTTTCCGCGACCTTGGCGCAAAGGCGTCAACCAAAGGCAAGAGTAAAAGTCCGCGTTCGGTCAGCTCGTAGTCGACCCGCGTCGGCAGGCCCTTATACTCGGTCCGTGTGAGCAGCTTGTCCTTCACCATGTCGCGGAGCCGCGCGACCAGCGTACGGCTGCTAATCGGAAAGAGCCCTTCATGAATCTCCGTCATGTGCTTTGGACCAGCCGCCAGCTCACGGACCACAAGCAGGGTCCACTTGTCCCCGATCATCTGCAGCGCGCTCGCCACCGGGCAGCCATCAATTTCGCGTCGTCGCAATGTTTCGCTACTCTCCTAAATTCCAGACTAGGGTCGCAGACTGATGTTGTAAGTCTTGATCTTTGAATTCAGCGTCGTGGCGTTCATGCCCAGCAGGCGCGCGGCGCGCGACTGGTGACCGCCGGTTTGCTCCAGCGCCCGGCGAATCAGATCGATCTCAAAGCGCCGTACTTCGTCATAGAAGTTTATGCCGCGGCCAATATCGCTGACCGCTCCGGCGCTGGTGCCGTCGCGCGAGGCGGCCAGCACCGATTGCGGATCGTTGATCTCGGGGCGCAAACATTCATGTGTGATTTCATTGCTGGGCGCGATCACCACCGCGCGCTCGACTGCGTTCTCGAGTTCGCGAACATTGCCCGGCCACGCATAGGCTTCGAGCAGGAAGAGCACTTCGGGAGCGATCTGTTCCGATACCTCGCGCCCATTCTCTTCGTTGTACTTGCGGATGAAGTGCTGGGCCAGCGGCAAAATATCTTCGCGCCGATCGCGCAATGGCGGCAGCTCGATCGGCACCACCGATAGCCGGTAATAAAGATCTTCGCGGAACGTCCCCTGCCTGACTGCCTCTTTCAACTCAATGTTGGTGGCGGCGATTATGCGCACGTCGACGCGGCGCGGCGTTGTGTCTCCGAGCGCCGTGAATTCGCGTTCCTGAATCACGCGCAGGAGTTTCACCTGCGTCTCGGGCGGGATGTCGCCAATCTCATCGAGAAATATGGAGCCACCGTCGGCGACTTCAAAGAGCCCTTTCTTCGCCGCGATGGCACCGGTAAACGCGCCGCGGGTGTGGCCGAACAGTTCCGATTCGAGCAGCTCCGTAGGAATGTTCGAGCTGTTGACGGTAACAAATGGCTTGCCGGCGCGCGGGCTGGCTTCGTGAATTGCTTTCGCGATCAGTTCTTTCCCGGTACCGCTTTCCCCCGTGATCAAAACCGTGGAACGAGCCGGCGCCACCTGCTCGATCAAACGAAAGACCTCCTGCATCACGTCCGAGCGGCCGACGATCGCGCCGCGATCGACGGCGCGGCTCATCGCGCGCCTGAGGGTTTTTCGCTCTTCGTCTTTGCGACGGCGCTTGATGCCCGCGGCCACGGTGGCCGTTATCTGTTCGTTCTGAAAAGGCTTTCGGATGCAGCCGAAGGCGCCTCGCTCCCAGGCGGCAATGGCGGTATCAAATGTCGCGTAAGCGGTGATCATGACGATCACTGCTTCGGCATCCATCTTCAAAAACTCTTCGAGCGCGCGCACGCCGCCAATTCCCGGCATCGAAACGTCAAGCAACACCGCGTCGTAAGCGCGCCGTCCGTAGGCTTCGAGGCCCTCTTCGCCGGTCTTGCCCAGATCTACGCGATAGCCTTCCGCCGCCAGCAGCGTCTCTAAAACCTCGCGCATGATCTCCTCGTCATCGACGACGAGTACCGAACCTTTTTTTGCGGCGCGTCTTTCTGTCTTCAACGGCGGATCTCTGGAATTGTCTGCGACTGTTCGAACGGTGACTTAGTTTAGGCGAGATTATCGCATAAGACAAAAGGCGTTCCGCTGGCGCAGAAGTCATCTGACTTTTTGAGGAGCAAGCAAAACGAACCCTGCTTTCTGGTTCGAAATGGCGGTCAGTTATGAGTGCTTCGCGATGCCGCGTTCGCGCATCAGTCTGGCATCGCAGAGTGAGTACTAAGGCGCGGACTGTCGTATGTCCGTCTGGAATCTTGGAAGCAGTGGGTACCTTGAATTCATTGTCGTTTCGTACTTCGTGAATATTGCAGCCGCGTTCACGCGGCTTTCGCGCAGCGTTACTAGACCGGCGCTTTTAGCGCCGGGTCACAGCGTCACAAGAAACTCATTAGCGCGCTTCAGCGCGCTTACCCATTCACCTTCAGCTCTTTTCGGCACCACTATCGATTTTCTCTAATCGATCGACTGTTGTGCCTTTGGCGTGATGCTCTTTCTGATTGCGAACGTACTCGATGACCCACTTCAAATCCTTCGTTCCAAAACTGACGACACCATAGCCGGTTTGCCATTCGAGCACTTTGCGATTGATCAGCTCCGTATTTACGTAGTGCGAACTCGCGCCCTTCAACTTCCCGATCCCATCGGCGATTACAAGCGTTGGCGGAATGCTCACGACCACGTGAACGTGCGTCTCGGTGCCTCCGATTTCGTGAAAGACTACGGCCTTCGCTGGTAGGGCGTAGCTTCGAATGTATCGATGCAAGCGTGGCTCAATCTCGACGCTGATGATCGGCAGACTGCTTTTCACATGCCAGGTGATGTGAAGGTTAATTTCAGAATAGATGTGTCGAGACATGGTCGTTCAGCGGGAAGCCCGTTGAAACGGGCTGGGTTAATTTCTGTCCACGTCACCCGGCCGTACAACGGCCGGTCTAATAACCCTGCGGGCAAGCCGCGTGAACGCGGCAAGGTTGAACCTCAATAGCGCACAACAAGTAGAGCCGTCGCAGTCGCAAGTACATGTAGAACCAGAAGCCCGACAGCGACAATCCTCTCCGTCGCCTTACGTCGGCCAATGCTTAAGAGACTTCCGTATGCCGGAAACTGAAGTGTTGCGATGGTTATCATCACGACGGTGGCATTAAAAAAGCGATCTAAGGTGACCACGGCAAGAGCGGCGTAGGGGAAGAGAACCATTGCCAGAGTATAATTACCGTGTTCCACACCCCCCGAGATCGCAGCAATAGCCAGAAGAATCGGCGTCAGTAATACAGACGTGATGATTGGATGCCGGTAAAGAAACTTCATCCTTGCTGCTCCTCCGAGTAACCTATAGAACAGTGAAGTTGATTTGAACCAACGATTCTCGTAGAACGCTTACAGCCGTGTCTGTATTAATATCGCGGGGCCACGGCAAGAATCAACCTCCTTCGCTCTAGTTCCTCGTGGCTAATATCACGAAGCCTATTTCCAGATGGTGCTTTTAAGAACTCGTTGATCACGGACCACCACGACGGGTCCCATACACCGTGACACCCGCACTTCTTCTCCTTAGCAAACCTATTCAACGCCTCCCAAGTCGCTGCAACCATCCGTTGAGCTTTTTCAATGTCGTTTTCAGTTTTGTCTGGATAATTCTGCATAGTACACCCGTGGCCGCAAACGGGATCTGTGTACCCTTCGTGACTGAACGTATCTTGAAGGTAATGCAAATAGATTCCTAAGCCGGAGAGATTGCCACCGCGACCCATCGTTGCGTTCATCCAATGAGCATCAAGATAAGGCTGATGGCTTCCAGGATGTAAC
>WNGD01004835.1_pt1 | contig 13203 bp, 10 predicted proteins | sample 5400671 | NCBI WGS metagenome assembly WNGD01 (sample SAMN13153369, study PRJNA577476) | soil metagenome | isolation source: 40 cm soil or saprolite under grassland replicate 2 | place: USA:California | collected 2016-06-15
CCAGCGCTTGTCAGCGAGACCGTGCGTCGGGCGCAGGGAGCGTTGAACGCCGCCGGTTATGCCGTCGGCGTGCCCGACGGTCATGCAGGCACGCAAACCATCGCAGCGGTCAGAAGATTCCAGACGGACAAGAGTCTTCCTGTAACCGGGAGCCTCGACCAGATCACGTTGGATGCTTTGGGAGTCGCCAGCGACAGCGCCGGTTTGTCGCCGTCGGTGGGCGCGACTTCATCCATGATTTTGACGGACGCGGTCAATGCTCTGGCTCAGACTGTCGATCCTCAAACCGGAAAGACGAGCATACTGGCGGCCACGAATTCGGGTCTTTACCGCAGTTACGATCCGACGAAGGGTTGGAGAAGGCTTCCCTACGGCGCGGCATTCGATCCGCACACCACGAATGTTTCAACCGATCCGAAAACACCCGAGACGATCTGGGTGGGTACGGCTTCTTCCGGCGTATTAGTTTCGACCGATGGCGGTAACTCCTGGCAGCAGGTCGAAGGGATCCCGAGCGACGCTCCGGTGAACGTGATTGCTCAGGATCCGCAGCGGTCATCCCACGTCTACGTCGGAACGAAGCAGGCGTTCTATTCTTCGCACGACGGCGGAAAGCGGTGGTCACGTCGTGGCGGTAATTTGCCCTTCGGCGACTTTACCAGCATTCTAATAAATCCGCGCAATGGTGACGAAATCTTCGTCGGCAACGCTTACCAAAACGGTGAAATTGGTGGAGGCGTTTACCGCTCGACCAATGCGGGATCGACGTGGGCCCGGATTGATCCCAAGGATCGTCGCTTGCCAAGTTTGCGCATTTGGTCACTGGCGCTTGATTCGCAACATCAAGATACACTCTTTGTCGGCTCTCATTCAGCGGGAATTTATGTTGTGCCGCGGAATGCTGACAGCGCATCGGCGACGGGTCGGCAGTGAACGATGCTTCAAGCGCCGACGGGAACCGAAGCAAGCAATGATGATGCACACGATCACTCGACGTTGGGTTCGTTTGTGCTGTTCTGCGTTGATGTTAGCGCCTTGACACGCGCTCATTCTGGCGTGTACATTGCCGACCAACCCGGTTAAGCGGCTGGTGATTGTCGGACCAAGCGGGTGACTACGGGCACGGCGGAAATCGAAACACATTAGACCTCCTTTTCCAAAACTCGACGGCTCGCATCCTCGCCCAAATTTCAAAATCCGACAGGTCGCCAGACAAGCAGACCAACAGGCCGCAAAGGCGTGTGTCGCCCGTCGTCAATGTGCGCGACGATTGGCGTACGAGAGTGAAGCGTGAAAAGATCTACGACACGCTAAATTACCGGGGTGCGACAGGAGTCAGAATGTCTAGCGAAGAACCAAAGCTGAGTAACAGCGAGGCAGATATCAACAAACCCTTGTCGGCCGAAGAAGGAACTTCGCCGCAGCAAGCCACACCAGTGTTGTCGAACCAGGCGGCCTCAGGGACGGTCTCGGCCGCCGATGAGGAAGAATCGCGCCCCAGTGGCGACGTCGATTTCGGACAGCTTCTCGACCAGTTTGAGCAGGAACAGGCGAGTCTTCAAGAGGGCGAGGTCGTCCGCGGAACGGTCGTTAACATCAGCGAACGCGGTGTTGTGATTGATTTCGGATACAAGTCCGAAGGAGTCATCAATCCCGCGGAGTTCACCGAAAATGGCCAATTGACCGTCAAGCCTGGTGACGAAGTTGATGTGCTTGTGAAGAGCATCGACACCCACGATGGTCTGCCGGTTCTGTCACGTGCCGATGCCGTGCGCATGAAAGCCTGGGATGATCTCGAAAAGGCTTATCGAGAAGGAACGAATGTAAAAGGCCGAATTATCGAGCGCATTAAAGGCGGCCTGCGCGTGGACATAGACGGCATCGCGGCGTTCCTGCCAGGCTCGCAGGTTGATGTGCGTCCCGTGCGGAACCTCGACAGTCTCAGGAACCAGGAGATCGAGGCAAAAGTCATCAAGCTTAACCGCAAACGCTCGAACGTCGTTCTCTCTAGAAAGGCAGTGATCGAGGAACGGAATGCCGGGCGGAAGGACGAGACGCTGGGCCAAATTGAAGAAGACATCATCGTTGAAGGCCAGATCAAAAACCTAACCGACTATGGCGCCTTCGTCGATCTCGGGGGCGTCGATGGGTTGCTGCACGTGACCGATATGTCATGGGGCCGGTTGCAGAATCCCGCGGAGCTTTTTAAGGTAGGCGATAACATTCAGGTCAAGGTGCTCAAACTCGATCGCGATCGCGAGCGTGTCTCGCTTGGTTACAAGCAGCTACTTCCTGATCCCTGGGCCACGGTTGAAGAGCGCTTTCCGATTAGCTCGCGCGTGACGGGCCGCGTGGCGAGTGTCGCAGATTATGGAGCGTTTGTAGAACTCGAAAACGGAGTCGAAGGGCTCGTCCACGTTTCCGAGATGAGTTGGTCCAAACGCGTCAAGCATCCGAGCAAGATCGTCAATCCCGGGGATACGGTAGAGGTGGAAGTGCTGGCCGTCGATCCCAAAGCCCGACGCATCAGCCTGGGGATGAAACAGATTCAGGACAATCCGTGGCGGACGCTTAACGATCGCTATCAGGCCGGCATGCGAGTGAAAGGACGGGTTAGAAATCTAACCGACTTCGGGGCCTTTATCGAAATTGAGGATGGAGTAGACGGTCTGGTTCACGTGTCAGACATATCCTGGTCCAAAAGAATCAAGCATCCCAGCGAAGCCCTGAAAAAGGGACAGGAGATCGAAGCGGTCATCACCAGCATCGACGCTGAAAACCGTCGCCTGTCTCTGTCAATCAAGGATCTTGAGCCAAACGCCTGGGACCGGTTCGTCACCACCCATAATCCTGGAGATGTTGTTCGCGGAAAGATCGCGCGGTTTGCGAACTTCGGAGCATTCGTTGAATTGGACGAGAATCTGGAAGGGCTCTGTCACATTTCAGAGTTGTCAGATGAACGCATAGCGAAGCCGGAAGATGTCGTTCAGCTCGGCCAGGAGATGGATTTCAAGATACTCCGCATCGACGCTGAAGGGAAGAAGATCGGCCTCTCGGCTCGCACGATTGGCAAAGACCAACCGGTCGTTGATACTAAAGTCTACTCATCAGAAGTCGGCAGTGGCATGGCATCCCTGGGAGAGCTGGCGGACTTCGGCATCGCCAGGGCCGAGCCAATCCCAGAGCCAAGCCCGGAAACCAGCCCGGAGGTAAGCCGGGAGCCAAGTACCGAGCCAACCCAAGAGCCAAGCCAGGAGCTAACCCCGGAGTCGAGCGAAGAACCGGTTGAAGAACCAGAGAAGAAGGCCGAATAGACTGCGATCATTTTTTCTGACCGCGAGTGGAGCGGCAGGTTCGGTCCTGGTGAAGCACCCTCTGCTAAAGCCCTGGACTAGGCGGTTCCAAGTCTTGCCCCGCGCAATCGTTTTCTGATACTGTACGCGCGTTATAAAGCACTCTCGCCATTAAAGACTTGCGGTAAATTTCGTTGGCCACTCATTTTTGGTATGGACGATCTTTCCTAAAGTTAGAGGTGACGCATGACCAAAGCGGAACTTGTCGAAGACGTCGCGCGCGCGGCCGAACTTACAAAAAAAGATGCCGAGCGGTTAGTTGAAATCGTCTTTGAGAGTATTATTGAAAGCTTGAACCACGGCGAGAAAATTGAGCTTCGCGGTTTCGGCAGTTTTCGCGTACGCGAACGCGGCGCGCGCCGCGGTCGAAATCCGAAGACTGGAGATCCGGTAAGTATTCCTGCCAAGCGCGTCCCTTACTTCAAACCGGGCAAGGAACTCAAAGAGTTGATTAACGAAGACAGCGCTCCAACCTTCCCGACTGCTGACGGCTCTCTCTCAAGCAACAAAGACGATACCTACCGGCCTCCCGTTTTGTAGTTTCGGCCAAAGACCAGAGGTGACCAGAAATGGAAAGGTTATGGAGCCCCTGGCGTTACGAGTACATGGCCTCCAGTGGAAGTGCCGACTCTGAGTCGGGCGCGTGTGTCTTTTGTGAGATTCAGAAAGATCCGGCTCGGGATGAAGCAAGTTTTGTCCTTCATCGAGCCGCACACAATTTCATTGTCCTAAACATCTACCCTTATATCAGCGGTCATCTGCTAATCGTTCCTTACGAGCACGTCGGAGAACTGGACGCTGCCTCAAAGGAAACCACCGACGAATTGATGGATCTGACAAAGCGTTCTCAGACTGCGCTTCGTGACGTCTATGGTCCCGGAGGATTCAATATCGGGATGAACCTGGGTCGCTCCGGAGGGGCAGGCATAGTCGATCATATCCACATTCACGTGATGCCTCGCTGGGCCGGCGATACGAATTTCATGTCGACTATCGGCGAGACGCGAGTGATTCCCGAAGACCTCACTACGACGTACCGCAAACTGCGAGACAAGTTTTAGCTCGCCACAAAAACAAACAAATTATTTGGCCTCAGCGCCTTCCCACTTTCCGCGTGACGGCTTCGTCTTCGACCTCGCCGCTTTCGTTGATCGGAACTTCTGAAGCCTCGTCGTAGGTGACGCCACGCTCTTCGCTGTCCAGATGTGTCAGCGGCAGAGTTGGCAGCGGGCTGGTTAGAGGCGGCGGATTGAAGCCCGGATAATCTATCCGAGCGTGATAAATGGCGATTAAAGAGTGGACAATTGTTTCTCTGATCGTGGTGAGTTCACGCAGTGATAGATCGCATTCATCGAGTTGGCCATCGCTGATGACGGCATCGACTATCTTCACTACAATCGTCCGAATGTTCTCGGGATCGGGCCGGGCGAGCGAACGCGCCGCGGCCTCGCACGAATCCGCGAGCATCATGATCGCGGCCTCTTTGAACTGCGGCTTCGGGCCGGGATAGCGAAAATCTTTCTCGTTAATTGTGTCGCCCGGTTTTGCCGCAGCTTCTGCCTTGCGCAGGAAGAAGTGGAGTGTCCGACTCCCGTGATGTTGCGGAATGAAGTCGGCGATCTTCTGCGGTAGTCCAATCTCTTTTCCCAGTTTCATCCCGTAGGTAACGTGGCTGATAATAATCTTCGCACTCTGTAATGGTCGCAGGTGGTCATGCGGATTATCGCCCTGCTGATTTTCGACGAAGTAATCAGGCGCCGCCAGTTTTCCGATGTCGTGGTAAAGAGCGCCGATGCGCGCCAGCAATGGATTCGCGCCCACGGCGCGGGACGCCTCTTCAGCTAACTGACCAACCGCGTGCGAATGTTGATTTGTGCCGGGCGCTCGCAACGCCAGCTGGCCGAGCACCGGCAGGTCAGCGTTTGATAATTCGAGAAGCTTAACGTCGGTGAGTACGCCAAAAAGCGATTCATTAATTGGCAGACCTCCCGCGGCAAAGATCGCCGTCAAGAGACCGCCCGCAATACCTCCGCCCATTGCGAGCAGGAGTGTATTCAAGGTGAACGGCTGCTCGGAATAAGCGATCAGCGCCAGCGCCATGACTGCGTTGGCTCCTCCCGCTAAGAGCCCGGCCAGTGTGACTGACTGGCGCTCGCGATAGCGACCGATGCCGTAAATGGCCACCGAACAGGACACCATTGCGTAAACGGCTTTCTGCATGCCCGTCTGTGCCAGGAGCCCCGCAAAAAGCGCCGTCACCATGCCGGTCATGAACGCAAGTTGTGTATCTACCAGCATTGTCACCAACAGTGCCGCGGCTGCGAATGGAATAGCGAAGTTCAAAATACTGGGGTCGTTGAGAGGGGTGCGCATGCTTTGGGAAGCGACACTATCGCCCAGAGTAAACCCGATGCGCATTAATGCAGTTTCGACGAGGATGGCGGATGCGACCAGCGCAAAAGCCCTGTCCTTTGACAGTGACAAGCTGGCCGCAGTGCTTCGATGCTCCGTAAATTTCCAGGCCACCCAGTAGAGCGCCGTGACGAGAAAGAGCAAGCCGACCAGTCGTTGCCACGGTCGTCCCGCGCGCCCGGAATTCCTGGTGGCTTCAAGCTGAGCGAGCGTGCCGGCGGTGACGGGTTCACCCTCGCGAACGATCACCTGATTCCGCTTCAACGAAATGACCACCGGCGGCACCTTGCTGGCCTCAGTTTCCCTCAAAGTTGTGGTGGCGGTCTGGTCCAGCACTACATTCGGTTTGATCAGCGGCGCCACGGCAGAGTCAAGCGCGGTCTTTTCCTCTTGCGACCATTCACTCAAGTTCCTGATCCGCAGCTCAAGACTGCGTCGCGCGGAGCTGAGCGGGGTCATGCGCGTCTGCGGCGCGGGCATGATCATCTGGGCTGTGGGATTTTTGACGTCGACCAGGATGATCTCTTGCTTCAGACGATTCACATCGTTGTCATCGTAGATGTAGCCGCCGCCGATCTCGCGAATCGTTCCGGTCAAATGCTCGAGTTCGGTCGAGTCGAAATGGTGCGCGATGATTGCTCGGGCGACGGCGGCGCCACCCTCGCCCGTCCAGATCGGTTGTGTTTTGTTTGGGCCAGTGCTCTCAGTTTGCTTTTTAAGACCTTCCCAAGCCGCTTGGAAGCTTTGCGCCGAACTCTCGCCGCGTGTCGAATCGAAGTAAAATACCGGCCTCGTCGCTTCTCTTGCGGCCGTGCGTTTTCGCTCTGTCTCAACAATGTCTACGGTGTTTATATCAGCCGGCGAGACGACGGTTGCTTTAGCCACTTCGCCTTCCTTGTATTTCTCGGCGAAGCTCGAAGAGTAGTTGCTGAAGAGCAGTAGCGTGGTGACAGCGACCAAAAATGTGAAGCCGATTAGAAAGCGAACATTGGGTGGAAACACATCGAGCGGCCGGACGACGTATCGCACGAAAGCGTCGCGCGCGAGGGTAAGCGGAGTTGTGAATCTTGGTCGGCGAGCCATCTTTTAGCTCAGGCAATATGACTCAAACTCTCAATCTCGTAGTGTTTCTTTTTTCCCAAACGAGAAACGAGATTATGCGCGAGAATCGCGCCCGCTTTCTCAAGTAATGGTTGAAGCGTGTGCGCCATTGTGGCCGAAATGGCCTCACATTCTCGTTGACCAGGCGCCTGCATTTGTCGCAGCAACGCTTCCATTGCTTCCTCACCCACCAAGTCGGCTTTGTTCAGCGCCGTCAGACGTGGAATCTCGGCCATCTGCAGTTCTCCGAGAATTCTTTCGACCGACTCAACTTGCTGCACCCATCTGGGATTCGCCGCGTCGACGAGATGGATAATGAGATTGCTATCGCTAATCTCTTCCAGCGTCGCGCGGAATGCCGACAAAAGATCCGGCGGCAAGTCGCGGATGAATCCTACAGTGTCGTTGATGATTACTTCCTGCTCGCGCGGCAGCCGCAGCCGCCTCGAGGTTGGATCCAGAGTCGCGAACATTCGCTGTTCCGCGCGCACATCGCTCTTGGTCAGCGTATTCAACAATGTCGATTTACCGGCATTGGTGTAGCCGACAATCGAGATGACAGGCAGACCCTGTCTTGTTCGGCTTTTGCGCCGCTCCTGGCGCCGCTGACGCTGGGCCTCAATCTCTTTCTCGAGCCGGTGAATCCGATCGCGCACACGGCGCCGATCGGTTTCCAGTTTAGTTTCACCTGGGCCACGACCGCCGATGCCACCCGCCAGGCGTGAAAAGGCCGAATCTTGTCCGACGATGAGCCGGGGTAAAAGATATTTCAATTGCGCCAGCTCGACCTGAATCTTCCCCTCTCGCGATTGTGCGCGCTGTGCGAAGATGTCCAGGATCAGTTGCGCGCGATCGATGACTTTGAGGTCCGTCGCCTCCGAAAGCGAGCGCACCTGCGCCGGTTGCAGCTCGCGGTCGAAGACCAGCAAGTCCGCGCCCAGTTGCAGTGCGCGAATCAGAAGCTCGTCGAGCTTGCCGCGCCCGAGCACCGTGCGCGGATCGATCGCCGGGCGCCGCTGTAAGATTTTGTCCAGCACCACAACACCAGCGGAAGTCGCCAGCTCTTGCAGCTCGGCCATTGACTCTTCGGCGTCGGCAAGAGACCCCGTTGTGACTCCAACGAGGATCGTTCGGTCCCGAACCTCCGCCCGCCGCGTCGTCCTTCGGTTACGGGCCATCTCCTCCTCAAGCGAGTTGATCAACGCCAGAAAGTCCAGATCCATCTGAGAAACAATCCTCGACTCCAGAAAGGCATAAGGTTTGTGGCGTTCGCCACCGTTGAGCTCCGCCGCGGTGCTGGGAAGCAAGTGAGCGGCGCGTATCAAACCGGGCAGTCCGGTTTCCGCGTCAACATCTATCGCGGCCATCAGATCCAGTCGAAGCAAAGCGAGGTCGGTCAGGTCGTCTCGCGTAAGGTCTTCGCCGCGCAGGTGCGTGTGCACGCAGCGCAGCCCGCGGAAGCGATCCATCGCCACGCGAATACGCTTGAAGTCCGGCAATTCGATCTGGCGATTGTCGCCAACCATGACGTATTCAACGCGGCCCTTGCGATCAATCAGCGCGCCAATCTGTCTGCGCGTCTCATGCGAAAGTTCCGCCATTTGTCGGGCAAACTCGGGCGTGACGATGTCATGAGGAGGAATACGCCGGGTGTACAGTTTCTCAATGCGGCGCAACTGATTGGCCTTTAGGCCGACGGTGTTTCCTAAAACGTTACTGATGATTCCTTCTCCCGGGGAGCGCGGGCATACCTGCCCGCCGTCGCCGCAAGCCCAAATCTCTGTCTGCGGGCTTGCTTGATCATAACGCGGACAGATTTCTCCCGGCCTCTGATGTCTGATTTCTGACTTCTGGATTCCAGCTGTCCGAACCTACAACTAGACGGCTGTGAGCGATGCGGGTCTTGGGTTGGGAAACCGTTAAGAAGATTGTGCCGCGATTTCCCGCTGACTGGTTGGCTGAGCATCACGTTTTGCTCTGAACTACCCCCTCGACAAAGGCGAATTATAGCACAGGCTGCTGTGGGCTTCGGGATGGGGGCATAAAGTTGCTCGTTACAGAGCCGCGAGTGTGGCGACCGGGTCTCCGTGCCTGTTCGTGTGTGATTGACTCTACTTCTTTGCGATTGAGGCAGCGAAGGCGAAGATTTTAACGCAGAGGGGCGCAAAGGGCTTCGCAGAGGAGCGCAAAGGAAGACTCTCCGCGCTCTTTGCGGAATACTCTACTTCTTTGCGTGTGAGTTCGACGTGCGGATGGCGTGGTCTTATGTCATTGAACCTTCGCGCCGGCAGACGCTTCCGAGAAAGCGCGTTCAATCGTCTCGCGTAGGTGGTCACCGCTCCGTCCACGCGAGTACCCATTCCAGTGACTGACGATGCGCCCGTCGGCGGCGATGACCAGGGTCTGCGGGATCGCGCTCCTGCCGTTCATGAGCGTGCGCGCCGTCTCGCGGTCGGCCCAGCCCAGGCGGAACCCAAAATTGAAATTGCGCACGAACTGTCTGACGCGGTTGGACGACGTGCGCGGGTCTTCAGTCGTTAGACCGATGAACTCCACGTTGCGGCCTGTGTACTCTTTGCGCACCTTCTCGTACTCCGGAACTTCGGAACGGCACGGGCCGCACCACGACGCCCAGAGGTTCACGACGACGACCTTGCCGCCGAAGTCCGCCAGGCGGAAGGTGCTGTTGTCGAGCGACTTGAGCGGGCGTTGGAGCAGGCTCTCCGGCAAAGCAATTAACTCCGCCGGCGCGGCGGGCGCGGATGCCGGCGCGACCTCGGGCTGCGACCAGACTGGCGCTTGAACCGGAGGCTCTGTCTGGGTCGGCGAGCGGACGATTTTTCTGCCTGACTGTGCCGCGGCGCTTACGGCAATGGCGGCGAGGAAAAAGAGGGCGAATGTCTTTTTCATGGCAAACCTTCAAGAAGTAACTAAGCGGCAATTGTGTCGACAATTCTACCGTAAGAAGTTACCTATTAAAAGGAGCTGTCGCATTCGGTAGTTTCTATTAGTGTGTTGCCGGTGCACTAGCCCGACCGTAAGGGAGGGCTCAGTTGCGATTCGGGCCGGAGCCCTCCCTCACGGTCGGGCTAGTGCCCCGCTCGTGCCGTAGCAACACAATCTTGGGACACGACCCCGCATTCCTGACGATTTTCCTGGATATTGGCGTTAGACAGGATTCTCGGGCCCGTCGTATCATGAAAGGCTTTTGTCGATTGGTTGGACGTCACAGTGACTATCAGGGATCAGCCTGGCGATGAATAGAGCAGGAAAGATTGTGCGGATCGATCCGGCGGCGGGAATTCCCTTTGGCGAAGTGGCGATCGAGTGCGCGACTCTCGATACAAGCGACCCGACGCTTTGCGCGGTATGGTTTGATAACGAGCGCGCGCCGCTAGTCGCGTTATCTCCGAAACGTGTTTTGGCCGTAGTTCCTGAACTGAAAAAGAGTGGCGCTGTCGAGGTCACTCTGGAGAGTCACGGAGAGCGCAGCTCGCCCGCGAATTTCGCCACCGGCAAAAGAATTGCGGAAGACCTCCATCCCGTAACCAATCCGGCGTTTGACCCGGACGACGGCTCGCTATTTGTAACGCGTTCAGGATCGCGTGGCGAACAATTACCGGTTTCGCTGTTTCGCATTGATCTGAACGGAGAGATTTCGGAATTCTCCGGCGACATCACTAACCCCACCGGCATCGCTTTCGATCGCGAGGGACAGATGTTCGTCACCAGCCGCCTGGATGGCGCGGTCTATCGCGTGACTCCCTTCAGAGAGGTAGTGCCCTTTGCCAGAAACCTGGGCGTAGCGACCGGAATTGCTTTCGATCGTCAGGGTCAGATGTACGTCGGGGACCGAACGGGAATTGTTTACAAGGTTGACGGAATCGGAGACGGAAAGATCTGGGCCCAACTGGAGCCTTCGGTTTCGGCGTACCATCTCGCGTTTGGTCCCGACGAAGCGCTTTACCTCACTGGACCGACCGTGACCAGCTTCGACTCGGTGATGCGCATTGACGAAGATGGAAACGTTGGCGTCTTCTATCGTGGCCTGGGCCGGCCGCAGGGACTGGCGTTCGATACAGAAGGCAATTTGTTTGTCGCCGCCACGTTACGCGGGAGACGCGGAATCGTACGCATCTCGCCTGATGGACAGCAGGCAGAACTGTTCGTGGCGGGAATGAACCTTGTGGGATTAGCATTCAGCTCGCTGGGGGACATGGTCGTGGTGAGCAACGACTCGGTCTACAGCTTGCCGTTAGGGATTAAAGGGACTCTCCTCGATTGATACGAGATTTTTGCATTTGGCAATTCTGATTGAGTGCGACCTAAAGGGATTTCTTAAAGCGATTGTGTTAGCGATGAACAATCAAAGCGTTTCAGTCCCGGAGGGAGAAATGTTTATAGTTCAGACCTGCCACCCTCGATCCGGGTCCCATTAGGGGCGACATGTCGCTCCTAGAGGAGCTTCAGTTTTGTGAGGAGTCTCGGGCTATAAACATTAGGCTCCTCCGGAGCCTACTGTCTAGATCTTCACCTAGACTCCCGTCAAAAAGCTTGAGTTTTGACAGGGTTTTAGGCGCATGTTAGTGTGACCGATGCGACTTTGTGACGACCTCGTTGTGGTTCCGGCTGACTGATGGGCAACTTCGACAGCAGTGCTATCGGACAATTTATCCTGTACATGGTGGCGCTTGTCTTTTCGTTGTCCGTGCACGAGTCGGCGCACGCGTGGATGTCCAGCAGGTTCGGTGATGACCTCGCCAGATCGCAGGGTCGCATCAGTCTCAATCCCGCAGTACACGTTGATCCGATCGGGACGTTATTGTTTCCGGCGATTTCGTTTTTTACGCATGCCCCGCTTATCGGCTGGGCGAAACCGACACCGGTCAATCCCTTACGCTGGCGCAACAAGCGCGTTGCCAATTTCTGGGTTTCAGCCGCAGGAGTCGTTTGCAATTTCATCATCGCCATCATTTCGGGCATTGCGATTCGCGCGCTCTTGTCGACCGGCGTTGTCACCGTGGCCTCTGGCGGGCTCGTGCCCGCAAACACAAACTCGATGATCGCGGTGGGAGCGGTTGAGTTGTTACAAGTATTTTTTACGCTGAACGTTGCGCTCGGAGTATTCAATCTGCTACCGATTCCGCCGCTCGATGGCAGCAAGGTTTTGCAGAGCATCCTGCCACCCAGTTTCGACGCCGGGTTCGAGGCGCTGGAGAGATTTGGGTTTATTCTGCTTTTCATCGCGGTATTTACCGGCGTCCTGGGAACGATCTTTAGAATTGTAATGCCCATTGCATGGGCGATAGTCTTCATAGGCGCTTCCTGAAGTTAGATGAAACGAATTTTTAGCGGCGTACAGCCGAGCGGCAATATCCACCTCGGGAACTATCTCGGCGCGCTGCGCAACTGGGTTGCTTTGCAGCGGGAGTATGAAAGTTTCTTCTGCATCGTCAATCTCCACGCGATCACCCTCCCACAGGATCCAAAACTGCTCTCGGAAAAAACCAGAGAACTCGCGCGCATTTATCTCGCGATTGGAATCGATCCGGACCTTTCGACAGTCTTCGTGCAGTCCGAGGTAGCCGAGCACGCTCAGCTGACGTGGATACTCAACTGCGTCGCACGGATGTCTGAGCTGGAGCGCATGACCCAGTTCAAAGAAAAAGCGCGCAAGCAGCGCGAGAACGTCGCGGTTGGCCTGTTTGACTATCCGGTTTTGATGGCCGCCGACATCCTGCTGTATCGAACCGATCTGGTTCCGGTCGGCGAAGATCAGAAACAGCATCTTGAACTTACGCGCGATTTGGCCATACGATTCAACCGCGATTACGGCGAAACGTTTCTCGTGCCCGAGCCCTACATTCCAAAGGTCGGCGCGCGCATCATGTCGCTATCTGATCCAGCGAAGAAGATGTCCAAATCGGATGACGACCCGAATGGCTGCGTGATGCTGCTCGATGACGCCGACACGATCCGGCGCAAGTTCAAGCGCGCGGTGACGGATTCGGGCACGGAGATTCGCTTTGACGAAGGGCGCCCAGCTATTAATAACCTGTTGACGATTTATCACTTGATGACGGGTAAAGAGAACGCGGAGATCGAAGCGCACTTTGCCGGCAAGGGTTATGCGCAATTGAAGCAGGATCTGGCTGATGTCACGGTTGAATTCCTTAAACCGTTTCAGCGGCGAGTGGAAAGCATCACCGATAACGAGTTGAATGGCATACTCGACCGCGGTCGAGAGAGAGCCAGAACTATCGCGAGTGCGACTCTCAAAAACGTCATGGAGCGAGCGGGACTGATCGGCGTCGGCGGACACTGAGTAGATGGATAC
>WNGD01009766.1_pt1 | contig 13202 bp, 10 predicted proteins | sample 5400671 | NCBI WGS metagenome assembly WNGD01 (sample SAMN13153369, study PRJNA577476) | soil metagenome | isolation source: 40 cm soil or saprolite under grassland replicate 2 | place: USA:California | collected 2016-06-15
AAGGGGGGACCAATGCGATCGCTCAGCACCGTCATCGTTGTGGCCGTTGTCCTATACGGCTGCTCCGAGATCCTGGCCGCGCTCGGAGTTACGGATGTCGACATTCCCGCGGACTCGTACTTGGTTGCAGAAGGCCGGACTTGGGACATCCCGCTGAACATTAGCGGCTGTGACGGGTCACCTGATACTTGCGTCACCTGGCACTCCGACAACGAATGCGTGGTGAGTTTCGTCACCGGAGCAACAGCGACCGCCGTTCACTTCGGAACAGCCCGCGTAGATGTCGAGGCCGTCGGTGGCACCTTGAGCGACCACGCGGCCGTGACGGTGACAGAGCAGACTCCGGTGAAGCTCCAGCTGGCCGAGCGGCTCCTTCCGCTCGCGCCCGATCTGACGGGTCGGCTTGCCGTGACGCTCTTCGATGCCTCTGACCACGAGCTCCATCGCCCTGCGACCTTCACGAGCGCCGATCCCACCGTGGTCGTGGTCGAAGGGGTTTACCCCGGATGCGGCGGCATGTGGCCCGACGGGGTCCAGATCCGCGGAGTAGGGGCCGGGTCCACATTCGTTTTTGCACGCTTCGAGAATTTGGTGGATTCGTCGGCGGTTACCGTGCAGCAGTAGTCAGTCTTGTTTCAGCGGCCGCCCCCGGGTAAAATCCGTCACACTGACCTGTCATTTTGACTGACTCGGGGGCCCATGGCGAAGCGCGACTTCCTCCAAATCACCGATTTCAGCCGCAAGGAGATCGAACAGCTCTTCGACCTCGCCAAGCGGATGAAAAGCCGCGCCTACGGGGAGACCCCCCTCGCCGGCAAGACGCTGGCGATGATCTTCGCCAAGTCCTCCACCCGGACCCGCGTCTCGTTCGAGGTCGGCGCCTACCAGCTCGGCGGCCAGGCTCTGTTCCTCTCCAGCAAGGACATCCAGATCGGGCGAGGTGAGCCGATCCCCGATACCGCCCGCGTGCTGTCGCGCTACGTAGATGGGATCATGATCCGCACCTACGACCACGCCGAGGTCGAGGAGCTGGCCCGGTTCGCGACCATCCCGGTGATCAACGGGCTGACCGACCTCACGCACCCCTGCCAGGTCCTCGCCGACCTGTTCACCGTCAAAGAGCACCTCGGCGGCTGGGAAGGAAAGCGGATCGCCTGGGTCGGCGACGGCAACAACATGGCCAACGCCTGGCTCGAGGCGGCCGCGGTGCTTGGCTTCGAGCTGCGGCTCGCGTGTCCCGAAGGGTTCGAGCCCAACATCGCCAAGTACGAGGCCGCGAAGAAAAACGGCTGCGTGATGGTCACCGAAGTGCCGGAGGAAGCGGTCGCAGACGCGCACGTGATCAATACCGATGTCTGGGCCTCGATGGGGCAGGAGAGCGAGGCCGAGGCGCGGCGCAACGCGTTCAAGGGCTATACGGTCGATTCGGAATTGATGAAGCTGGCGGATCCGACAGCGATCTTCCTGCACTGCCTCCCGGCGCATCGCGGCGAAGAGGTCACCGCCGACGTCATCGACGGACCGCAGTCGCGTGTATGGGACGAAGCTGAAAACCGCCTTCACGTGCAGAAGGCGCTGCTCGCAACCTTGATGGGTTCATGATGATGCGAATGCTCACTGGCAGTCTTATCCCGTGCGTCGCGCTCGTGGCGTGTGGCGGTAGCGAACCGGCGCCTCAGCCGCCGCAGCCGTCCCTCTCGTTCATCGGGGGGGCGTCGCAGACCGACACCGTTGGTCGAACCTTGCCGTCGCAGTTGCGAGTTCAACTCATCGACGCAAACTCCGGTGCCCCGCTCGGCGGTTATGTGATCAACTGGTCAACGGTCGATGGCGGGTCGTTGTTTGTGCCCGTTACGCAGACCGGAACGAACGGAATCACGAGCAACGTTTTTACGCTCGGCACCCGCGCTGGAAGCCAGCGCGTCGTGGCCAAATACATCGATCCGCAAACCGCCACTCCCATCACTCTCGACACAGTCTACGCGACCGCTGTGCCGGCGCGAGCTTTGTACATCAGGCTGATCCCGGGGTGGCAGCAACTGTTCCCGCAGGTAACGCTCGGGGATACGGTCTGGGTATACGTCCGCTATGACGACCAATACGCCAACGACGGAGCGGCATGTCCGGATAACGTACCGTGGCAGAACCTCACATGGAATTACGATTCCTCAGTCGTTCAGCATGCAGGATACCAACTGACCAGCGACGGTGTCGACACGAAATTCGCCACGACCCACACTGGTTCCACGTATTTCTCCGTGAAGACCGACTGTGCCATTGGTCTTGATAGCGTGAGATCGGACTACGGCTTGGGGGTGGCCCCCTGACGACGACTGAAGCGCTCAAGCGCACGCCACTCCATGACGTCCACGTCGCGCTCGGCGCCAAGATGGTGCCGTTCGCCGGTTTCGAAATGCCGGTCAGTTATCCCGAGGGGATCTCTGCCGAGCATAAGGCTGTGCGGGAGGGCGTAGGAGTTTTCGACGTCTCGCACATGGGCGAGTTCGAGATCACGGGTCCCGACCGCAATGCGTTCGTGCAACGGGTCACGTGCAACGACGTCAGCGCGCTCACGCCGGGTCAGGCTCAATACTCCGGCATTCTGACCAATGATGGGACGTTCGTCGATGATTGTTTGGTCTATCGCTTCGAAGACAAGCTGATGATGGTCGTGAACGCATCGAACATCCAGAAGGACTGGGACACCATCGTCGCGCAGAAGGCGGGCGCGAACGTGCGGCTGCGCGACATCTCCGACGAGACGGCGCTGCTCGCCGTGCAGGGGCCCAAGGCCGAGGCGTTGATCGGCCAGCTGACGAACCTCGGCGTCGCGATGATCCCCTATTACCACTTCGCGCAGGGCAAGGTCGCGGGCGTGCAGTGCTTCGTCTCGCGCACCGGCTACACCGGCGAAGACGGCTTCGAGCTGTACTGCCGCGCGGCAGATGCCGAGACGCTGTGGCACGCGCTCGTCGGCGCGGGGCGCGCCGCCCCGGTGGGACTGGGCGCGCGCGACACGCTGCGCCTCGAGGCGGGGCTGCCGCTTTACGGCAACGACATCGACGACACGACGACGCCGTACGAAGCGGGGCTCGCGTTCATCGTGAAGCTCGACAAAGGCGCGCCGTTCACCGGGCTCGACAAGCTGAAGAAGCAGAAGCTCGAGGGCGTGACGCGGCGGCTCGTGGGATTCAAGATGACCGAGCCGAAGACCGTCGCGCGCCACGGGTATCCCGTGTTCCTCGACGGGACGCAAGTGGATATCGTGCGCAGCGGCACCGTCACGCCGACCGCAAACGCCGCGATTGGAACGACGTATTTACCGGCGGACCGCGCGAAGCCGGGGACGACGATCGAGATCGATGTTCGGGGGAGGAAGGGTGCGGCCGAGGTCGTCAAGCTGCCGTTCGTGCCGCACAGAACCAAGAAATGAGAGTCGGAATCCTGACGATTTCTGATCTCGGTGCCGTGGGCCAGCGTGCCGACACCTCCGGTGACGCCATCCTCGACTGGGCGGCGACGCGCGGCTACGAAGTCGTGGTGCGCAGCGTCGTATCGGACGAGACCGACCGGATCGCGGGCAAGCTGGTGCGCTGGGCGGATTCGGGAGAAGTCGACGTCGTCCTCACAACCGGCGGGACCGGCCTGACGGAGCGCGACGTGACGCCTGAAGCGACCGCGGCGGTGCTCGAGCGCGAGGCGGAAGGGATCGCCGAAGCGCTCCGCGCGGCGTCGGGTCCAGGATTTCCGAGAGCATGGCTATCGCGCGGCCGCGCCGGCACGCGTGGCAAGACTCTCATCGTGAATCTCCCGGGATCAACGAACGGTGTGAACGAAGGACTCGCGGTGCTCGCTCAATTTCTCGACCATGCTGTGGAGCTGTTGAGCGGCACGAACACCGCGCATGCAGTACAGAAGGCTGACGGCTGATGGCTGACCGCGTCTTAATCACCACCGACGACCTCGAGCACGCGGTCCGCGTCAACGCGGCGCTCGAGCAGGCGGGGTTCGACACGGCGATGGTCTCCTCGCTCGACGACGTGCGCCAGGCTGTGCGAGGCCGGGAGCCGGGAGCGTGGAGCCGGGAGCCGGATGCCATCATTCTCACGGGCGGCCTGCACGAATCGACGGCGCAGCGCCTGCTGGCGGCGGCGCGCGAGCACGCGGTGTCCACGCTCGGCCTGGTCGAGGCCACGGACGAAAACCCCGACAAGATCGCCCAGCAGCTCGGCCTCACGGGCTGGCTCGTGAAGCCCGCCGACCCGGGCGAGGTCACGGCCACCGTCCGGCGCCTGATCGAGCGCCGCCGCCTGCAGCAGCGCACCGGCATCCTCGGCGCGTCACCGCCGATTCAGGAAGTGCTGGTAAAGATCGAGCAGATGGCGCCGGTCACGTCGACCGTGTTGATCGAGGGCGAGTCGGGGACCGGCAAGGAGCTGGTGGCGCGGGCGATTCACGATCTCTCGCCGCGACGCGGCAAGGCGTTCATCGCCGTGAACTGCGCCGCGCTGCCCGAGACACTGCTGGAAAGTGAGCTGTTCGGTCACGAGAAGGGCTCCTTCACCGGCGCCGCCGAGCGACGCCTGGGGAGGTTCGAGCTGGCGAACGGCGGCACGATCCTGCTGGACGAAGTCGGCGAAATGCCGGCCTCGACTCAGGTGAAGCTGCTGCGCGTGCTCGAGGATCGCAGCTTCTTCCGCGTCGGCGGGACGCAGCCGATTCAGGTCGACGTGCGCGTCACCGCGGCGACGAACAAATCCCTCAAGGAGTCGGTCGAGCTGGGGCGCTTCCGGGACGATCTGTTTTACCGTCTCAACGTGCTCGCCGTGTATCTCCCGCCGCTGCGCGAGCGGCGCAGCGACATTCCGCTGCTGGTGCGCACCTTCATCGCCGAGTTCGCGAAGACGCACGACCGCAACTTCCGCGGCATCACGCCCGAGGCGCTGCAGATCCTCGTGGACGCGGACTGGCCCGGCAACGTGCGCCAGCTCAAGAATCTCATCGAATCGATGGTCGTGCTGGCGCCGGAGGGGGAAATTCGCTCGCGGGATATTCCCCCCGATGTGAGTGAGCGAACGCGCAGACTCCCGATGCGTATCGACAATACCAGGGAAGTTGCCGGCCAGGAGCTCGAGTTCATTTTTCGAACTCTCGTCGAGCTGAAGCTGCAAATAGAGGAGATGCGCCGCCGGATCGAGGAGCGCCCTGCAGAGCGGGTAGAGGTCATCGAGGTGGGAGGGGGGACGGGGGAAGGGGGAAGAGGGCGCATCGAGGCAGCGTCCGCAATCGATCCTCTCGATTCGACTCCCGAGTCCGAGCACCCCGTCATTTACAAACCGGGCATGACGATGTCCGATGTCGAACGCGCCGCCATCGACGCGGCGCTGCGCGAGACCCGCGGCAATCGCCGCAAGGCCGCCGAGATCCTCGGAATCGGCGAGCGGACGCTCTATCGCAAACTCAAGGAATTCGCGCTATCTTAGCTCGCCCCCATCATAAGAGCGTCTAGCGCCCTGCCGGAGCTCGCGTGGATTTTAGAATCGATCCGGAGCTGTGCGTCGCGTGCCTGGCCTGCGTGCGCGTCTGCCCTTCGGATGCCGTAGCGGTCGAAGATCAGAAGGTCTGGATTGTCGACGAGGCCTGCACTCGCGTGGGCCTGTGTCTGCCTGCCTGTCCCCACGAAGCGATCATCGCCGTCGGCGACGCCACTCGCGCGCTCGAATTCGCGCTCAGCCGCAAAGCCGTGCTCATCCTGTCGGTCGAGTCGGCCGCCTGGTTCTATCCCGCGACCCCGGAACAGGTCGTCAACGCATGCTACGCGGCAGGTTTCGGCACCGTGCACCGTGGCGTCCTAGGCGACGAGCTGGTGGCAAAGGAATACCTCGACCTCTGGACCGAGGAGGAATGGGGCTCGGGCGGCACGGTGATCCGCAGTACCTGTCCCGTCATCGTCGCGACGATCAAGAACCAGTATCCCGAGCTGATTCCCTATCTCGCGCCGGTCGCCACGCCGATCGAGGCCGAAGCGCGCTACCTCAAGGCGCTGTACGGTGAGGACACGCCGATCGTCTATACGGGCGTGTGCCTGACCGAGGGGGGCGCCGACGTCGAGGCCGCGATCACGCTCGCGGAGCTGGAGGGGATCTTCAAGAAGCGCGGCATACGCGTGCAGGACCAGCCGCTCTTTTACAGCCGCATTCCGGAGGAGCGGCGCCGCTACTGGAGCACCGCCGGCGGCCTGCCGTTCGACTTATTAAAGGAAGAGCGCCAATCGAGCCGGCGCTTTCGCAAGGTTCGCGGGCTCGGCGCGCTGGAGGGGATCGCGCGCGCCGTTTCGGTCGACCGCATCGACCTCGGCTTCGTGGACATCCTGCCGTGCGAGGGCTGTCTCGACCATCCGTTGCTTGGTCCCAAGGAGGAGCTGTTCCGCCGCCGCGAGATCGTCGGCGCGACGGAGCCGCCGCGCGCGAACGCGCCGGTGCTGGCCGATGGCATCAAGATCGAGGTCGGCGCGGCGTTCGACATCGAGGTGAACGGCACCGGGCCGAGCGTCGAGGCGGTGGAAGAGATCCTGGACCAGATTGGGCTGGCGCCCAACGGCCGGCCATGGGATTCGGGTGCGTGCGGGTATACGACGTGCCACGAATTCGCGGTCGCGGCGGCGCAGGGGCGGACGACGCTCAAGTCGTGTCCCCGCTATCTCGAGCGTCAGGCGTCGCTGGCGCAGCAGCAGGCGGCGGTGGATGCGCTCACGGGATTGGCGTCGTTCCGGGTGCTGCGCGACCGGCTCGCGAACGAGGTTGCCCGGTGTCACCGGTCCGGGGACCACTTTGCCGTGCTCTTTTTGGACCTCGACAACTTCAAGCAGGTGAACGACCGGTTCGGGCACGAGGCCGGCAACGTGGTGCTGCGCGAGACGGCGCGCCAGTGCAACGCCCACATCCGCTCCACCGACGTGGCGGGCCGCTATGGCGGAGACGAGTTCGTTGTGGTATTGGTGGGGACGGGCGAAGAGGGCGCGGTCGGGGTGGGGGAGAAGGTGCGGGCCGCGGTGCAGCAGGTCGGGGTGGGGATGGGCTATCCGGAAGGGCTCGTAACGGCGAGCATTGGGGTCGCCGAGTACCGGCCGGAGCGGAAGGATGAGGACGTGCTGGTCGCCGCGGATCGTGCGTTGTATCGCGCGAAGGCTGCGGGACGCAATCAGGTTGCCACCGGTGGGGAGGGGGAGAAAACCACGTGACCGCCCAGGAGCCTATGCCGCTGGGTACCGGACAGACCGACCCGTGGGGCATGAAGCGGGTGGAGAATCTGATCACGGGCCTGACGGGTGTGCTGTCGGCGCGCGTGGTCGTGACGCCGCTGGGCGAGGTGAGCGAGGTGCACGTCCTGACCAAGAGCGACATCGCGCCCAAGCAGGTGGTGCGCAACATCGAGTCGGCGCTGATGGCGCAGCTCGGGTTCAAGATCGATCATCGCAAGATCAGCGTCGCGCAGACCGCGGACGTGCGGCCGATCGAGGCGTTGCAGGAAGAAGCGGTCTCGGAGCGCGCCAAGCGGCGCGTCGTCGTGTTCAAGAATCTCGAAGTGCGCCCGTCGGAGCGGCCGCAACGCGTGCAGGTGCGTGTGAAGCTCGCGTTCGGCGAGAAAGAAGCGCAGGCCGAGGAGGTGGGGACCGACACGACGCGCAACCGGGTGGAGGCCGCGGCGCGCGCGACGGCGACATGCCTGGACGACCTGCTGCTCGACAACTCGATCGCGCTCGAGGGGGCGCAGATCATCGAAGCCTTCGATCGCAAATTCGTGCTGGTGGCTGTCCATGGGCTGGGTGGCCGTGAGGCGCAATTGCTCACGGGCACGTGCGAGATCCGTGAGTCCCCAGAGCGCAGTGCGGTGCTGGCCGTGCTCGACGCCACCAATCGCTGGGTCGACGCTCGACGCTAAGTGACTACATCTTAGTCACTTAGCCTCAGCCCATTGTCGGTCTCCAATGCCTTCCCTGTAGGGGCAATTCCCTACTAGCGGACTTTCAGTTTTAGGCGTATTACGTGTTTCGTGGCTCCTACTAGAACCAAGCGCTATTGGGGTACGCAGCGCGTCGCGCGTGTGCTACAGGTGACGCCTGCGACAGTTGCGAGCTGGATCGATCAGGGCCATCTCAAGGGTCATCGCACGCCGACGGGCCGGCGCCGCGTGGCGTCGGCGGATCTCGCCGAGTTTCTGCGGGCGCATGACATGGCGGTGCCGAACGAGTTGGCGACGACGCGCGAGCGGCCGGTGGTGGTGCTGGTGGAAGATGATCCGGGATATCTCAAGGCGTTGGTGCGGACGATCGAGCGGGAAGCGCCGGATGTGGACGTGGTCCAGACCACGACGGGCGTGGATGGGTTGCTCGAGATCGGCCGTGTAAGTCCCGACCTGGTGGTGCTCGATTATGCGTTGCCCGATCTCAACGCGGTGCAGGTGGTGGAGCGGTTGCAGGACACGTCGAAGCGGCTGACGGCGCCGGTGATGATCGTGTCGGGCGGCATGCCGGCGGCGGCCGAGAATGATCTGCGGCGGTTGGGCGTGCGGGCGATCGTCAACAAGGTGGACGGCATGGGGGTGGTTATCGAGGCGATGCGGCGTGCGTTGCAGTCGTCGCGGAAGGTTGCGTAGTCAGTGCATCGACATTTCGAAAACAGGGGGCCCCTGGTCACCGCTAGCTAGAGCGGAGCGTAGCGAACAGTAGACGAGCGGAGCGTCGGGCACGCTATAGAGAGGCGTGCCACTCCTAGGCGAGGCTGTAACACTCGCTGGACCCATTAAGGGCAGTGGCGAAGTTGTTTTTCGCAGATGGAATTTCACAGGTCTAGCGATGGCGTGGGGTCCCTCTCCCTTTTTCGTGATGCGCGGCGTCCGAGCGAGGAATTAGATCGTGCTTGAGAAGCAGCCGCAGTTTGATCGAACTAGTTTTCGCATCCTTCTACTGTTGGTCGCTACGGCGGCGGCCGGGCTGTTGGCCGCAGCTGAATGGTACGTACCTTCCCTTTCGGATCGATCGTTCTGGAATGCTCTTGTCGCTTTCACAGTCTTGGGCATTGCGAGCGATTCCTCGTTCATACCTTCACCGCGCATTTCGAATGCTGGCATAGGGTCCTCTGTAGTGTTCGTTCCTTTCTTAGCAGCAGTGCTCCTGTTTCAGCCGCCCTGGCCGGTAGTCATCGCTTGCCTCACGGGGCTGATATCGCAATTAATCGTGCGACGGAAGACACTAATTCGCGCCTCATTCAATACTGCCCAGTACATGCTGTTTGTTGGTCTGGGAGCCCTCGTTTATAGCAAGTTGGGAGGTCACGTAGGATTTGACAGAGTCCACGTGAATTTCGTTGCTTTCGCGGCCCTCGTCGTAGTGTTCTTCATTGTGAATCAAATAGCAGTTTCGCTCGCTTTGTTTCTGACAGCGGACATTCCGCTCCGCGAGGCGCGAAACAAGATTGCGGGTGATTCGCTTGTTTATGACTTAGTTTCAAGCACTCTCGCAATCGTTCTGGCGTTTCTCTATATCCAATTCCAGATCGTGGGACTAGCTGTTCTGGTTCTGCCTTTGTTCTTCATTCGCCACATGTATCAGATGAATCTGCAGGTGGAACGGGCGAACAGGGAATTGCTCGAGCTGATGGTGAAGTCAATCGAAGCTAGAGATCCGTATACGTCTGGGCATTCTTTGAGGGTCTCTGAGTACGCGCGACAAATCGCCCGGGAAATGGGATTGACCCCTAGGCAGGTTGACCAGATCGGAACAGCAGCGCTGCTACATGATGTAGGCAAGATATATGAGGAGTTTGCACCACTACTTCGGAAGGAAGGACGGCTGACGCCTGAGGAGCGGATGCTAATGCAGGTTCACCCCGTCAGGAGTGCGGAGCTCGCAGGAACGATTGCCGAGTTTCGCGGCAAGGTTCAAACCGATATCCGTAATCACCATGAGAATTATGATGGTACAGGTTATCCGGACGGTTTAGCAGCCGACGAAATTCCAATCGGTTCTCGCATCATTATGGTGGCAGACACACTTGATGCAATGACCACTGATCGGCCATATAGGAAAGCACTAAGCCTGCAAAGAGCGCTTGAAGAGCTTGTAAAACTTGCTGGTCAGCAGTTCGATCCAAAACTTGTAGGAATCGTCTGCAAATCCCCAGGACTTCGGCGGCTGCTGGGACCACAGACGACCACCGAAAGCGTCTCGCTACTCAGTATGGAAACCAGCGGGCGGAGTCGACGAGCCAGCGTTCGCGTCACTTAGCGACAAATCTGCACGGTCTGGACGCGACCTTAAGGTAATGGGACTCTGAGCCCTATCTAAAGGCTGGAGAAATCCTTGAAGCACGAGTAGCTGCCTTTTCCCAATCGCTCCAAGTCGTTCGAAAACCTCGAGCTCTTTGGCTGTTTCGTGCCTCACAGTTCCTTCTTGGAGTCCTTCAAGCCAGGCCTTCGTCGCAACTATGTCGAGGTACGAAAAGACCATGCTATTCTTCCAGTGAGCTGCCAACGACGAGACGGTTCTTTGTGCCTCTTCCATTTGGCCCAACTTTGCCATCCTGAAACTCTTTAGCTTCCAATAGGTGCCTGTCATCGGTATCGCTATTTCTCGCTCTCGAGATACTCCTTCCAGTTGACCGATCAGCTCCATAGCCAGTCCGATGTTCCTTTGCATAAGGGCGAATGAAGCGGCCTCAGCGAGGAATTGTAGTCTGAGCCTCCAGCGACGCTCCGGCCCAATCCACTTTGTGGCCTTCTCGAGGCAATCCATTGCCGCCGCCTCCTGACCCAGCAGCATGTACGGATCGATGAGATTTGTATAAGCAACCAACAAATAACTGGAGGAACATGATTCGCCGTGCTTGACGCCGAGCTGTCCGTAACGCACGGCATCGTCATAGTCACCGCGGTTCATCAGAACTGCACAGAGGTTTGCAGCAATTGTGCAGAGGCGGGCATCGTCGCCGACTCTTCGTGTCAATTCCAAAGCTGTTGAATACTCGTGGTAAGCGTCCTCGAAATGACCGAGGAAGTAATTGCTGATCCCCAACCCTGAATGGATGAGCGCGAGTTGGGCCGCATTCGCTCTGGGTTGACTAAGATGAAGCACGCTTCTAAGCCGTTTTCTGGCCTCTCCAGGGTCCCCGAGCAGAAGGCGACAGTAGGCTTTCGTAAGCATTGCCATGGGGACTTTTTCCAGTTCAGGCCTTCCCAGGAGTTCGTCGGCACCATGTTCGGCGATTTTGAATAGATCAGACGCCCCGTCTTCCGCTGCCGCTCTCGCACACTCGAATAAGGCTTCGGCGACTAGTTGTGCGTCTTCCGTTCGCGTGGCCGCTTCAAGCGCCGTCTTGGCAGCTTCGCAGGATCTAGACCCGAGGCCCCTGCTAAGAAGGAATTCCGCAGACGCTCGCATCATTGCTACTTCGGCTTGCTCGTGCAGTGACAGCGCGCTTTCAAGAGCGAGTTTCTCGATTATTGGAAGCGCCGGTTCTGCCTTGGATTGGCCAATTAGCGCCTTCGCGAGCAACAACTGCAGCTTATTGGACATCCCGAGCTCTGGGTCCAAGCTCCGGACCGCAGTGAGAATCTCTTCAGCACCGTGAGGCGCCCCAACCGCAATTACGGCTTCCGCCCCCTCGATGGCGAAGGGGTATGCGCGATCAACTTGTCCTCCTCGAAGGTGATGCCAGGCGATTTCAAGCCAGATCGCCTTGTCGTTAGCGTGACTCTTCTCGAGTATGTCTGCGACGCGCCGATGGAGATGCTGACGGGTCGTACCGGCTACTGCGTAATACGCCTGGGCTCGTATGAGTTCATTCCGGAACTCGAGTTCTCCACTTATCTCTCTCAGGTAGCCTTCATCCTTTAACCGCGACAACGCCTCAGCGGCCTGCCCAGGGGACAGGTCGATTGCTGCGTAAAGGACAACTTCGTTAAGACGACGCCCAAGGACTGCGGCGAGGTCAAGCGCCGCTCTAATGTCGGCTCCGAGGCGTCGGGTCTGACGCTCAAACACCACGCCAATCGCTCGTGGAATCCCAATACTTGGCGCCGGCTGCGTGTCGAGGGCCTCGAGGTCGCACAGCAACGACGCTGCCCCATGCTCCGCCCACTCTCGAGTGAGTAGTTCGATTGCGAGTGGGTTTCCTCCAGCCGCTTTCAGAATCCGCTCCATCGGAGGATCACTACGCGGCGCAAAGGAGGCGAGCTTCCCCACGAGTTGCTTGGCGAAGTCGGGAGAAAGGACTTCCAGGTCAAGCTGCCGCATGCTTTCAATGCGACCGTCCGACGTGAGAGCCCATGGCGCGCCAGACAGACGCAGTTCACTCGGACGGCCGGCAAGAACGAGCAGAACGCGCGTATCATTCAATTTTCTCGCCACCGAGTGTAGGATCGCTGTACTCGCATTATCTGCTGCATGGATGTCATCGACCACCAACAAGACAGGATTGTTAGCCGCAGCCGCGGTCACAGTCTTCAAAACTGCATCCGCAATCCGCAGCGGCATCAATTCCGGCGCCCACTCTACCGGCTTCGGCACTCCCGGAAATTGGCGCAGAATCTCCGAGGTGATTCTCGTCAGCTCACTGAGTGCTTCGGGATCGGCTCCCCCAATCGCGCGCTGCGAAGCCAATTGCTTCACGAGCTCACCCAGCACCGCAAACGGCAGTTCCCGCTCGGCGTCATACGCCTGCGCCCGCGCGACGACCGCGCCATCCATCTGGCAGCTCGACGCAAACGCGTTGACGAGCGTGGTCTTGCCGACGCCGGGATCACTCGTAACGACCACGATGCGTGGAGACTTGCGGCGAGCCTCGAGCCAGGCGTCGAACAACACACTGAACTCGCGCTCGCGGCCGATGAGCGTCTCGGGCTCGAACCGGCGATCGGCGCGCTCCGGCGGATAACCGGGGACGCTGGCCCGCCCGGGCGAACGGCGGCCGTCGCGCAGCAGGTCCGCCATGCGAACCAGGTCGGGCCCAGGCTTCGCCCCCAGCTCCTCGGCGAGCCGCGTCTCATAGCGCGCAAACGCCTTGAGCGCATTGCTGCGGTCGCTGGCCCAGGCCCGCGCCTCCATGATGCCGCGGATGCCTTCTTCGGCGAGCGGATCGAGGTCCTGCAACCGGGAAGCATGCTTCTCGACAGTCGGGAAATCGCCGATGCGTCGCGCCGCGTCC
>WNGD01021159.1_pt1 | contig 13202 bp, 14 predicted proteins | sample 5400671 | NCBI WGS metagenome assembly WNGD01 (sample SAMN13153369, study PRJNA577476) | soil metagenome | isolation source: 40 cm soil or saprolite under grassland replicate 2 | place: USA:California | collected 2016-06-15
TTCGCCCCATTGCCACGCCGCGTCTTGCAGCTGATCGTGCGGCACGACACGGTTGATCAAGCCGGCTGCCAGCGATTTTTTCGCGTCCCAGTTCTTTCCGGTGAGAATTAATTCGAAGGCGTACTTGGTCGGAATCAACGTGCGAAAGATTGTCGCCACGATCGGGTACGGCAAGAATCCCCTCATGATCTCCGGCAAGCCGAACTGAGCCTTGTCCGAAGCGATGGCGAGATCGTGAGGCAACAAAAGCGTGATGCCGGCGCCGAGGCAATAGCCGTTGACGACGGCGATGGTCACTTTGGGGAAAGTTCTAATAACTTCGGCAACGTGATAGGCGCGCGGCTCGGCTCGGCGATCGGTGCCGCGGTTTTTGCCGCCCTCCGTGGGGAACTCCGACAGATCGCGACCCGCGCAGTAAGAGATGTCACCTGCGCCCGTGGTTAAAACCACGGCGATGGAGTCGTCGCTTCTTAGTTCTTCGAAGACCGCCAGCATTTCCCGGATGGTATCGCGGCTCAAGGCATTTCTCTTGTCCGGTCTGTTAATGGTAATCCTCGCGACCGCCCCGCGTTTCTCGACAAGGATGTACTTCCTCTCCGTAGCCATGAATCAATCCTTTCTGTTGATCTCCGCAACATTGCAGATGTTTATAGGCGAATAACACTGCGATTTTGTCCGGTCAACCGTGACGACAACTTGAAACGAATGGACCAATCGGATATGCCCCATGGAACATGGAATCTAAAATCCACCAAATCAGCAAATCCGCCTATGCCGTCATCGGCCCTGAGGGAGCCACCAACTTCGGCATCGTCAAGGCCACAGATGGCAGTGCCGTTCTCGTAGACGCGGACATACGCCGGATCGATCAAGTCGAAGAGGCGCTAAGACTCACCGGTTGCGCCAAGGTGGGATATCTCGTCAATACCCACGAGCACTTCGATCACACTTCGGCGAATTATTTTTTTGAGCAAAGGGGCGTCCCTATCGTGGCGAGCGCAGGCTGTGTGCGCGCGATGAGGGAGGAAGGCGAACCGGACTTCGCGCGAATGCTCAAGCCGGTGCCGGAATTTTACGACCGGTTCCCGGGTCTCAGGCTAACCTTGCCTGATCTGGTCTTTGCCGACTCGACGACCTTGGCCTTGCCGGGAATAACGCTCCACCTAAGGTATTGCGCCGAAAACGGTCACAGCCACAGCAAGGGCGATACGACGATATATTTTGAAGAAGAAGAAATTTTAATCGCTGGCGACCTCCTCTACACGGAAGTTCACCCGGTGACATTCTTCGGGAATATTCCCAACTGGCTCACGGCGCTGAAGCCGTTGTTTCAAAGCCACTATAAGCAGCTGGTTCCGGGACACGGGCCGACAGTCGAAGGAGAACAGGCGGGACGAGCCTATTTCAAAAGAATGTACGACTATCTCGAGGATTTTTACGGTCACCTGCTGGAAGTGAAATCGGATCAGAAAAGCGCCGACGAAGTCGCCTCGCACATGTTGAGCGGCCCCTATGCGACCTTGGGCAAGACGCGCATGGTGCAGAGAAACATCAATCAGTTTCTCACGGGGAGATGGTACTAGATGCAGCTCATTTTTGCGCTCCGACGCGACTGCACGGGTTACCTAAGCTGGTCGACAAAACCTGGTTTTCGAATCTGATCGACAATGCTGGAGTCCCAGAACTCTTTATCGCGCGGATCATCGAGCGCCGCCATGTCCAAGTGAAAACGAATCGAATCGGAATTCGCCCGGAGGTCCTTCTTGAGGCGGCGAGTGGTTTCGTCATAAGAGGTCGTACCGCAGCCCAACGACGTTGTTGAGCGGATGAAAAAATTAATGGGAAAATAATCATTCATTTGACTGCATCGACTTCGTGAAAAATGGCTCATGATACGAATTCTCCCTCGCCGTTTCGTCAACGGGACTTTTGCGTGTTTTGGACGGGCTGCTTTCTCTCCGGCATCGGCAGCCAATTCACCACCGTCGCCATGGCGTGGCAAATTTACGAGCTCACCAATTCAGCGTTTCAGATCGGTCTCCTCGGGCTAGCGCGCGCGCTTCCGCAGATTGTTCTTTTGCTCGTCGCCGGACTTCTGGCGGATGCAATGAACCGCCGCAAGCTCATGATGTGCACGCAGATAGGCTTGTTTTGTGTCTCCACGACGCTTGCCCTCCTGACTCTCGCGGGCAAAGCGTCGCCGCAGATGCTTTATATCGCCACGATGCTGCTCGCTCTTTTCACCGCGTTGGAACAACCGTCGCGTCAATCCATAATCCCGCACCTGGTGCCGCGCGAATCCCTGGCGCAGGCGCTGGCCCTGCAAGGCACTCAGCGCCACGTGCCGAATATCGCCGGGCCCTCTCTCGCCGGTCTGGTCTTGGCTCTGTTCGGCCCCGCCGCCTGTTATATGGTCGACGCGATCTCTTGGCTCGCCATGCTCTCGTCGTTGGCGCTCTTGAGAACCAAAATCCCTGAGGGCGGCGGATGGAGGACTGTTTCGCTTAGATCGCTTCGTGAAGGGCTGGAATTTGTCCGGGCGCATGGCGTTATCTTTCCGTTAATGGTGTTGGACTTCGGCGCGACTTTCTTTGGCAACGCGCGGGGCCTGTTTCCCATTTACGCGCGGGATATTTTGCTCGTCGGCCCCAAGGGACTGGGAATACTCTATTCGTCACGCGCCGTCGGCTCTCTTTGTGCGGCCATGGGCCTGAGTTTCCTGGGTCCGGTAACCCAGGGTGGCCGCTGGATTCTCATGGGCATAGGAGTTTACGGCATCTCTACGGTTTTGTTCGCTGGCTCACATACCTTCTGGTTCTCCGTATTGATGCTGGCGATCTCCGGCGCGGGCGATACCATCAGCTCCGTTCTTCGCTCGACGATCAATCAGTTGATCACCCCCGACGAGCTGCGCGGACGGATGTCGTCCATCAACAGCATTTTCACCAGCAGCGGCCCGCAACTGGGCCAGTTTGAATCGGGGATCGTGGCCGCCTGGCTGGGTGCGGAAGCATCGGCGCTGACCGGCGGGTTGGCGACGTTGGCCATTCTTGCGGCAGTGGCCGCGGTTTTTCCCAACGTGCGCCGGTTCAGCATTCGACACCAGCTCACGACGTAAGATCTGGCCTCAGTCTCAATGACTTATTTCGCGTCGTGAAAAATAATGCCGAGCGTGCATCGGGCACCGGAATGAACGGTGCTTACTCCGTGGCGAAGATTCGCTCGGTAGTAGCCTTGCGCGCCTCGAACCGGCCGATGATGAACCGAAAAGATCACCGCATCGCCTTGGTTAGGCGAGAGCACTTCAACGCGGGATTGCCGGCGCGGCCGCTGTTCGGCAAGGATAAATTCGCCGCCTTCGAAATCCTTTCCTCGCTGGCTCAGAAAGAAGGTGACTTGAAAAGGAAAGACGATCTCGCCGTATAGATCCTGGTGCAGACAATTGAAATCACCCGGGCCGTACTTCAGGAGCAAGGGCGTTGCGCGCTTTTGGCCGGCGCGGTGGCATCGCTTCGTGAAGTCCAGCGAGACATCTCGATCCGGCTACGGAATCGACGATCGTCGGCGTAATAGGCGGCGATCTCTTCACAAATTTTTCTTGAAAGCACACCGGGAATGGCCACAAAGCCGCGCTCGTCGAGATGAGACAGCGCCTGGTCCCAGTCGATCGCCTGCTCGTCAAACGCTTCCGCTAGATTCATTTACAGTCCCTCTTAGCTCGTCATCCTTTCTACGGCTCTTGCTTCGAGAGTTAACAACATTGCCTTGGTCTCGAGGCCACCGGCAAAACCGGTAAGCGCGCCGCTCGCACCGACAACGCGATGACAAGGAAGAATAATCGACAACGGATTCTTGCCGTTGGCGGCTCCCACGGCTCTAGACGCTTTGGGTAAGCCGATGGTCTTGGCCAAATCCAGGTAACTCCTGGTCTTGCCAAACGGTATTTCCTTCAACGCCGACCAAACTCTTTTCTGAAATTCGCTGCCGCGTGGCTCGAGAGGAACCGCAAACCGAATTCTTTCGCCGGCGAAATATTCCGAGAGCTGTCGCTCGGTCTCAAGCAGGATCGGGTGGCACTGATCGAGCTTCAGCGTACCGAGCCTCACTCGGTTCGGCCGCTCCTGCTCCCAGAGAACGGCGACCAGAGCCTTGGCGTTTGCGACCAATTTGAGTTTGCCGACCGGCGATTCCATTTCTTTGTAGGATAGCGACATGTGAGTTCCGCCTTTTTCTCTTGGAGAGCGTCTGGGCAAATCCCTTCCAAAGATAGATCGCCGCATACGACCTCCAAGGTTTGATGGCTGCCAAATCAAGATCGGGATGAAGCTCAAGTACCCGCCTGAGGATCAAATCGGTCCGAGGAAACGCGTCCGTGTCGCCGATGGACCTCAGGCTAATATATTCAGCCGACCAGGGACCCAGCCCCTTCGTCTCAAGCAGTGCTTTCCGAAACGCCATCGGGTCTTGAGCTTCCGAAAGAGAAATCGCCCCGCTCAGCACGCGACGGCTGAAATCGCGAATCGCCTCTCTTCGAGCGATGGTCGTTCCCACCTTACCAAGATCGGACTGCGCCAAAGCTTCGGGAGAGGGAAATAGATAGGCTTTTTCTCCCGATATCGGGTGAACGATTTCCTCGCCGTAACCGCGCACCAGCTGTCCGACAAGGTTACACCGCTGTTCAGCCGAAACCAATTGGCCCAAGATCGAGCAGACGGCCGTTTCAAAACCATCCCATCCACCCGGCAGTCTCAATCCCGGAAAGCGATCATGAAGTTTTGAAAGAAGCGGAACCTGAGCAAAGCTGTTCGCAATGAGGATGGGATCGGAATCTAAATCGAACATCCTCCTGACACGACTCACGACTTCAAAAAGAATCTTGGGGTCTTCAGTTACTACCCTGAGCTTAAGCTGCGGTTCAGCGGCCATCGGTTGAACTTGGAGAAATCCGAGTGTGCTGCTCACGCGAAAGACTCGCTCGAAGGAATTTTCCGTGACGTGTTCGACTCCCGGAATCGGATGAGACCGATAGAAGCGAATGATGGTTCGCCAATCGTAAGGAGGCCTGAACGAAAGCTTGAGCTCGATCCCGTCTCCGGTTGCGGTCTTTGAACGAGTCTTTCTTAATTGAGAAGGTGCCCGGCGGAAGCGTTTCTTAAAAGCATCGTTGAAACGTCGAAGCGAAGAAAAGCCGGCGGTCCGCGCCACGGTCATCATCGGCATGCCGGTCTCCACAATCAACTTACGCGCAAAATTGAGCCGGTTGTTGTCAGAGATCTGCTTGGGCGTCTGGCCGATTTCTTCTTCGAAAAGCCGGCGCAGATGTCTTGCGCTCACGCCCAATCGTTCGGCGAACTGCTCTTCGTTCGTACGATGAAGGGCGTTGCTGGCGATGAGTTTGAGCGCTCTCTGAACGACCGCTTTTTTTCCCCACCAGGCGGGTGAGAGAGGAGCGCATTCCGGCCGGCACCTCAAACAGGGTCGGTACCCAGCGGCTTCCGCCGCGGCCGCATCCGGAAAGAATTCGACATTTTCGCGCTTAGGTTTTGCCGGGCAAATCGGCCGACAGTAGACGCCGGTGGTTTTAACCGCGACGAAGAATTTGCCGTCGAAGCGGTAATCTCGAGCGCGCAAAGCTTTGTAAAAATCTTTCATGGCTTGGTAAGAACAGTATTGGAGTAAATGGAGCCCATGCGCAAGGCATAGACTCGCCGTTTTCGGACGTGATCGTCTCTTCTGAAAAATCAGAGAAATTTTTATACTATGGGAGCAAGGCTTTGGAAATGCTGAATCGGCCGTTGATGGTAACGGCCAAGATTCGAAGGGTGTTGACATGAATGACGAATCCGGAATTGAAAAACTCGTTCAGTTCCGATGGTGGAAGCGTGGGATCATCTATCAAATCTATCCGCGCTCGTTCATGGACAGCAATGGCGACGGCGTAGGCGATCTCGGCGGCATCCGGAGCAAGCTCGACTATTTGGTCTTTCCCAGAGTGAGCGAAAAATCGTTCCTGTGGATGTAGATTTGGCTGCAGTCTTTTTTTTGACTCAGCGCTTCGATCAAACGGAACAGAGGCTGCCTTCCGTTCAGAAATTCCTTCGGCGCACCGGCGGCACACAAAGCTTTCACCGCTTCCTCACCCGCATAGACCCGGAGCAAAAGGTCGTCGTCGGAAATAGACGGTCCACCGAAGCGGCTCCGGACCTCTTCAAGGGACGGGTCGGACGGTGCCCAACGTTCCCATTCTTTCGCGCGACTCCGGCTCAAAATCTTGTCCTTCACGTCGGGATCCATGAGATCGGGCGCTTCCTTGCCCCTGAGTCCCAACGCGTACTGGATGACTTGATCGGTGACTTCCTTGTAACGCTCGCCGACGATGACGTTGATAGCGGCCTGAGAGCCGACAAACTGGGAAAGCGGGGTCACCATGATGGGATAACCGAGTTCCGCGCGCACGCGAGCGGCTTCTTCCAAGGTCGCCTGCAGCTTGTCTTCCATTCCCACCACGCGAAGCTGATGGCGCAGATTGGAAATCATACCTCCAGGCACCTGGTGCAGATACTGGGACTGATCGTACGCGAGCGGTTTTCCGATAGGAAACCCGTCCCGTTTCGCGACGGCGGTGAAATGCTCCTCGACCGGCTTTAACTCCTCTTCATTTATAATCGGGGTATAGCCCAGAGCCCGGAGGTTCTTGGCTATATTAAAGATAGACGGTTGAGAGGAACCGTTAGCGAGTGGCGGCACGGCGGTGTGCAGGGTTTGGATGCCAAGTTTCACTGCCTCCAAGTAACATAGCGGTCCCAAGCCGTTGTTGCAGTGGCCATGAAATTCTACCGGCACGTCGCCGGCATTCTCGAGGATAACCGGTATGAGAGCTCGCGCCCGCTCCGGGGTGAGAAGGCCGCCCACGTCTTTGAAGCAAATCCGATAGGGCCGAATAGCCGCTGCCTGCCGGGCTCGTTCCGCGTAATACTGATCCGTGTGGCGCGGCGAGACGGAATAGATCAGATTCACGATCGTTTCCATCCCCACCGCGCGGAGCTCTTGCAGCTCTTTTTCGAAGCCTGGAAAATCGTTCCAGCTGGTGGACGTTCGCGTGAGCGTAATGCCGTATGCCACGGCGCGCTCGACAAAAAGTTTCATCACCGCGGGCGGCAGCTTCACGAAAGTGCCGGATCCATGCATGCCGCCGTGGAGGCGCAAGCGGGTGCGCCGGAAACACTTCGTCCCCTCGCGCACCCATTCCCAAGGATTTTGTTTTTGCTCGCGAACGTATTTCTTGATCATCGTGGAGCAGAAAAATTCCAGCGACTCAAACCCCGCGCGATCCATTGCCTCGGCAACAGCGAGCATCGTCCCCGTTCTCATCCCCAGCGCCCAGAGACTCTGTTGCCCGTCGCGCAGTGTGGTATCGATAAAATGCACTTCGCTCATGGTTAAATCACGGAGTCATGGAGTATTGGAGTGGTAGAGTAATGGTTTCGAAATCCCAGCACTCCAGTCTTTATTTTTTCTGTGGCGCCGTCTTTCCCTGTGCCAACTCCTTCAAGATAGAATAATCCGCGAGTTTGCTCTTCTCTATCGACGACGCGCGCTTATCGACGTAGCCAACCATCTTTATCAAATTCTCGACGGCTGCATCCGGCGGCACCAGGTCGACCGTCGCGCGTGCTCGCATCTCCTCGTAGGTAAAATCCAGCGTTTCTTTGTCTTCGATACCGATAATACGCCGCAAAACTTCCATGGAGCATTCATAAACGGCGTTTTTTTAGCCGCAACGAGAAAAAATCCCAGCTGTTTCATTTTGGGCTCAAAGGCAAAATCTACCGGCGCCGCATCGATGCCCCCTCTGATAAGCGCGGCCAATCTTTCCTGAGAGCCGCCCAGTTGCAGCAACGTCACGTCCTTCATGGGATTGAGGCCGGCGTCCTCGAGCATGACGCGGAGAATGAGCGACGATTTGCCGCCCAGCCTGTTGACGCCGATTTTTTTTCCTCTGAGTTGCGACAGATCGTCGATCTTTTCCCGCGTCGCCATCGTATAGGAAACGAGGTTATCCCAACTCCCGAGTGAGACCACCGGCACGCCTTGCAAATTGGATTGCACCAGTCCGGTCGGTGCTCCGGAAGTGGCGTCGATGTCCCCGGAAATCAATGCCTGATAAGTCGTTGGTTCACTGTTGATCCTGATTATTTCCGCCTTCAAACCGTTCTTTTCAAAGAAGCCCTTCTCCTGCGCGATAAATACCGGGTATGAAACCGTCGGAAACAACGGCACCCCGATGCGGATCTTCTCTTGGCTGAATCCCGTGCTCGGGAGCAGTAGTTTAGTAACGAGAATCAGAAATAAGAAAGTCACGCTTTGACGATTTTTCATGGTCCCTCCCCTACATCCGATTATTCGGCCTTCTTGGCGGGCATTATCCCTACCGCTGGGAAGCGTTTCAAGTATCTTCGAAGGACGTACGGCCTACAGCCTGACGGACAACAGCCGCGCCTGTCAGGATCAATCGGGTCTGGTGTTTTTGCAGGGGATTCGCGCGACTCTCCGCACGGCCAAAGGCTTGGGATTTTTCGCCACGCGGGCGAGCAACTAAGCCGTCACATATGATAAAGGGACTGCTAGATTCCCGCTGCTGCGGGAATGACGATTAATGGCAGGCTAAATTCTTCATCGAAGGTTGGAGACGCACACGCTTGATTAAACCGGCTGTTCCTGGATTCGCCCGAGGATCTTTTTCCAAACTGGGGAATCGCCGAGGGAGCCTTGTTCTTTCTTCTCCTGTTCGGCTACCGGCGCATTGTCGTGCGGCTCGGAACTGAGCTTCTCACATTCAGAAGACAGGCGCGTGATCAGTTTTCCTAATTCCGCTTCCTTAGCCGCGGCTGCTCGGATCAGGTTTTCCTTTTTCTCAAGTTCCGCCTCACAGCTCTGCAACTTCCCTTCGGCAGTCTGCAACTGATCTTGGAGCTCTTTGATTTTCCTTAGCTCCTGTTCTTGCGCGGGTCTCTTTGCCGCTAGGCGTTCATCTTTTTCTTTGAGCTGATGTCTGAGTTCCGTGATCTCGGTTTCCAGTTGTTCAGCTTTATTTTGCGATTCAGACTCCGACTGATTTATCCGATTAATGACCCCGTAAACTTTCGATGTGAGACCTGCCAAGTCTCTTTCGCGGACGCGCAACTGGACTTCTCTTCCCCGAAGCTGATTTTGGATCAGTTCGACCTTCGCCTTCCATGCCTCCTCGATCTCTCGCAAGGCCAGGCTACGCGCCTTGAGCGACTCCTCTTTCAGTTGGAGCCTTAAGCTGGCGAGATCCGTTTTCTTGCTTTGTTCCGTCTGTTCAGAACACTCGACCTCTCGATCTGCAGCGTCGCACACTCGATCGCTAACCGATTTAAGTCCATTAACCGCGTTCAGAAAAACATCCGCGTGCGTGCGAATACTTGGCAGACACGTATTGGCGATACGCGCCGGCTGAGTTTTGTATTCTATTTCATCAGGGAAACGACGATTGCCCAGGAACTCGGAATCGGTTCCGTTGAATTTCTCAGAACTGACAAGCTCTGTTTCAATGGTCTCTGGGACCATTGTCGCTTTCCGGTCTGCTTTGCCAATCTGGCGCATAAGGACCCCCGACGAAAAATCGAAGCAAATCACGTTCCATGAGACCTGGTGAGCCGATCCAATGTAACCCATTGAAAAAGCGTGCTTATCAGGCGGAACGGCTCGTTCCTTTTTGTCATCCTCCACGTTTTGTTGAACATTCTGAGAAATGTTTGACCATCTTTGTTAAGGCGGAGTTCTAACTAGCTGCTAACGGTCAAACGCAACATCCCTATTTATCGCTGATATCGGCCGATATCAGTGGTTACGAATCGGGCAATGACTTAGAAAGCACTTCCAGGTGATTAGCGACCATTTCCAAGCCAAGAACGTTGGTAGGATGCTGGTATATGGGCAGCAAATTCGTTTGACGGAAACGTTTGGGTAGTCTCCTGTACAGTTCATCGACAAGCAAAATAGCGTCAGACAGGTAACGATCTCGGTAGGAGCGCATCGTGGAATCATGGACTGCATCGGACGCTTTAATCCATTGGTCTCTCATGACTTTTCTATCGTCTATTCTGATTTCGGGTTTATTTTTTTTATCATAGTCGGCCATTAATTCCCGATCTTTTTTATTGTAAGAGTCCACTAGCTCTCTGATGTTTTTCACCAGCTGCAAAGCTTTCTGCTTAAGCTCTTTGTTTGAGGTGTTGGTGTAGACCGTCTTATCCGGTGTAGCACCCAAACACAGCCCGGCAAGAACGATCATCAGCAACGGCAAATTCTTGCACTCAACGAGAGCCCATCTGTTTCGCATATAATTCAATTGCCGAACGCTTGGCAAAGTGGAATCCTCAATTAATGTTCATTTTGTCGGGGACGATAATCCAATAATCGTCCCCGGCTGCTTCTGGCTTACCTTTAGGTTATTACCATTCTGCGCCGCTTCAATATGGTTCTAAGAATGTCATTTGAAGACCTTGGTGAGAAATGCGGGACACCTAAGGAACAGCGCGGGCTTAAAAATCACTATCAGCGTCGGCGAAGTCGCCCTACGGACTTTGCAGCAATCGGCCGCTGTTATCGCCCGACGCTGGTCACCGGATCGGCTGAAAGCCTGATCGGCTGCAGGATCGCGCCATTGCCTGCCGAGTCCCGCGCGGCGAGCGCGCCCACTTCTTCATGTTAGCGTGCTCTCGGCGAGAAAAAACTGGATTCACTCTAAGAATCCACTTCGAAACCGTACAGTTTGGCGACGTTCTCAGACAAAATTTTTCGCTTATCCTCCGCCCCGATGCCCTGGAAGTCCTCGGCGATCTTTTCGCGAGAGTGAGGCCAAAAAGTTGCGCTGTGGGGAAAGTCCGACGACCAGAGCAGATTGTCGACACCGATCTCGTCCCTATGAGCCAGTCCATAAGGATCATCGATAAACGTTGCAAACAATTGGCGGCGAAAATATTCGCTGGGCTTCATCGTCAGCTTGGTTGGAAACGGGCTCCCTTGCAGCCGCACTCCGCGGGAGTCGAAGGCCCTATCCATACGATGCAGAAAATAGGCAAGCCAGCCGCAATTTAATTCCGCTGAGATAATCTTCAGGCGCGGAAATCTCTCCAGGATGCCGGACAGGATGAATGTGGCAAAGGTCGTTTCCACCTCATGGGAGGCCACCGCGTTGGCGACGGTTCTCTTTTCAGCGGTGGACTCCCAGTAGATTCGCTCGAAGCCGGCGAATTCGTGGAGACTTAGAGGCATCCGAAGCTCCTGGGCCGCCGTCCAGAAGCTGTCGTAGACTTTCGAGTAGAATGGCAGTTCGTCTGGTGGCGATGCCCAGATCAGACCTCCCGCCAGCCCCTTCTTGGCGCAGTCTTCCAAGTCTTCGGCACCCTGCTTCGGATCGTATAATGAAATAAGTCCCAGACCTCTCAGACGCTTTGGTGAGTAGCTACAGAACTCGGCGAGCCAAGCGTTGTATACTTGGGAACAGGCTCTTTGGAACCCAGCGTCCCTGATCCAGAACATGCGGAATCCGAGAGTCGTATAAAGCACGTCTCCCGCCACGCCATCCTGATCCATATCTTTCAGCCGCTGTGCCGGGTCCCATCCCCCGCGATGCGCTCCGGCGTAAGAAAAGCCCTTCAGGAACTGCTGGAGTTCCTCAAGTGTCTTGTTGGCGCCGAATCCCAAGATGACATTGTGAGGCTCACGTCCCTCTTCGATGAGCCACCAAGCGCCCGGCTTCCCCTCATGCTCCTTGAGCATCCGAGGTGCCTTGTCACGGTACTTGGCGGGCAAGCGCTCCCGCCACAGGTTCAATGGCTCGCTAACGTGTGAATCCGCATCGAATAATGGGTACTCTGACATCATCTATTTCCTCCTCTACCAAGCTCGGATTTCTCATTTAGCGCTGCTTTCGAAGCGATTAGACGTTGCCAATACATCACATGACAGAACCACAAGACTCGTCTCCGGCGTTCGCATATCCTGAGCTGATTCCCCTTGCGATAGCTCCGATTAACGCGCTGTGGCGTTGAGCGCGGCCTGAAGGATAACTCCGTGGAGATCGACGGCGGTCAAACCACAATATTCGAGACTATATCCCGGCCTCGCCTCCGCCATGCCATCTTCCAAGAGTCGCTGCAAAACGAGCCGCCTAAAACTTCCGTGGCCCATCACCCCATCCGCGTGTTCTTTGAGATCCGCTTCCTCGTGAGTTGAAAAGTAGATCGCCTCCTCGGCGCTCAGACCGTAGTGCCTGGTCAAGGCCTTGAAAAAATCTGCCGACCAATAACCGGTCTGCTCTTCGGTTGCTCCGGCCGCATAGAATTCCGCTACGGTTCCCTCCCAAAGAATCGACCGTTTGAAATCGATCTTGGCGCGGAACTCCGCCAGCATCGGCGAGAGAAAAATCTCGTCGTCGGCAATGCCCAAGGCCTTAGCCGTCTCCAGCACGACGTGCAGATGGCCCGGCGGTTTCGGATGCACAAGCTCATCGGCGAGTTTTTGCGCCATCGGCGCCATGAGATCGCGATGCTTTCGGAAAAAATGGATGTGCTTGTGGTAGGAGGCGGACTCGACGGTATTGATCTCGATCGTATAGGCTCCCCAGTTCTTAAAGAACAGCCGCAGCGCGCCGCGCGGCAAAGTCCCCCCTCTGAGCTTCTCCATGAAGGCGCAGTTGGTAACCCTTTCCTTCCATCTTGCGGCGACTTTCTCGTAGAACTCATCGACAAAGGCCTTCGCCTCTACACTATTCATGAGGCCTCCTGATTTTGATTGATTACGGCACGCGACCTCAAATCGCAACCCTCACCTCGGTGCCTCTTTTGCTGCACTCAGAAAGAAAGATCGCGTGAACCTCAGGGTCCTGGTCTTTGTAATCGATTTGCGTGCCACCCGCCCGGATGTCTTGATCGGTTTTGGAAAGATCTTCCACTTTGTAAGTAAAACCCCAAGGCTTCAGAGCGAGATAGCGGACCGGCTTGTTATCGGGATTGAAATGCTGATGAAACCAGTTGGCGGGCGGCACGAACAAACTTCCCGGACGCCAGTCGATCCGGATGCGCGGCTGCCCTTCTTCCCAAAGGAAGGAATACCCTTCGCCGGAGAGAATCACGATGTGCGCGCCGGGTCCGTGCCGGTGGCCGCGCGGGTAA
>WNGD01004837.1_pt1 | contig 13197 bp, 10 predicted proteins | sample 5400671 | NCBI WGS metagenome assembly WNGD01 (sample SAMN13153369, study PRJNA577476) | soil metagenome | isolation source: 40 cm soil or saprolite under grassland replicate 2 | place: USA:California | collected 2016-06-15
CGCCGACAGGCCGCCCAGCGTGCACGCCACCAGCCCCACCAGCGACCACAGCACGGTGCCCAGCGAGCGGCGGACCATCAGAACGCCTGCCCCACCGCGAACTGAAACACGATGCGCCGCCAGAACGACTTCGGTCGCGGTAGGCTATACGTCTGCTGAATAACGGTGATCTCCCCCGTGATGTCGTTCTGAAAGAGCAGCGGCCCCGGCTCATCGGCGTAATCCTTGTACGCCGCGTCCAGCCGCACCGGCCCGAGCGGTGTCGTGAAACGCAGACCGGCCCCCGGCGTCACGCGTAGGCTCTTCAGCGTCAGGGCCTCCTGCCCGCGCTCCCACACTTGCCCCACGTCCACGAACAGGCCCACGCGCATGCGCTGCGGAAAGAGTGGTGTCGCGAACCGCAACTCGGCATTCATGACGAAGACCGTGTTGCCGCCCGTTGGTACGGGGCGCACAGGGTTGTAGATGCTGTCTTGCTGACCCCCGGTGGTGTCGATCCGAACCAGCTCCTTCACGTAGACGCGTGGCCCCAGCTCATTGCGCCCGTATCCCCGCACCGAGTTGGGTCCCCCTGCGTAGAAACGCTGGTCGGGCGGGACGAGCCGGACGCTCTGGCCGGAGAGTGTGATGTTCTGAGGCAGGATCGTTCCCCCGCGCACGCGCCAGGCGAACGTGCCACGCCGCCCCAGCGGATAGTACTTCGAGATCTCCAGCTCCCCACGGTTGAACTCGTAGAAGGGGTCAGAGCCGACCGCCCGCGATGTATGCCCAACGCTCAGCGTCGCCAAGCTGCCGTCGGTCGGGTCGAGGATCGAGTTCATGCGGTCGCGCACCGCCGTCACCGTGACGGCCGCGAACCGTCGCCGGGCCGAGAGGATCGCCTGGTCACTGTCGGCGCAGACCCGGAACCGGCTGCAGAAGCTCGCCGGATTCGCCGTGGTCTGCCCGACCGAAAAAGTGTAGCCCAGGGTGACGGGAATGTTACGACGCGCATTGAGGGTTAGGGCGAGGCTCGCGCCGATCGCCTGACGGGTGTACGCCTGGAACTCCGAGCGCCGCTCGGCGAACAGCCCCACACTGGCGGCGTGACGCGGCGAGAGAAAGGCGGGCTGGGTGAGCGTTACTCCAGCGCTGTAGTTCAGCGTGTCCGAGGTGAAATCATCCTTGAGGGTGCCGCACACGTAGTTCTTCTTGTCGCTGAAGCCCGCGTCGAGCGGGTAGCCCACTCCCATCTTGGAGACCCGCCCCGAAACGTCGAGGGATCGCGCGCCGCCCAGGAAGTTCCGCGCCACCCAGCCGGTTTGCACCCGAAAGCAGTCCACGCTGCCGTAGCCCACCCCGAATCGGATGCCGTGGCGCGGCCCTTCCACCACCCGCACCAGCACCCGGACGAGCGTGTCGTCCGGACTCCGGGGCGCCGTATCCATCACGCCCACGCTCGCCGCGCGAAACACGCCGAGCCCGTAGAGGTCGCGTTGGCTCTGGTAGAACTGGTCCTGGCGGAAGGGATCCCCGGGCCGGACCGACAGCACGCGCAGCACGGTGGAAGTGTCGATGCGCTCCAGCCCCTCGACGAGCACGTCGCCGATGCGGGCGTGCGGGCCGGGTTCCACGTCGAACGTCACCTGCGCCGTGTGCGCCGCCGCGTCGGAATCGAAGTTGCGGAGCACCTGGGCGTACGGGAACCCGCGGTTACGCAACCGGCTCGCGATCGTGTCGGCCGACGCCTGAAACAGGTAGCGGTCGAAGGGGTCGCCCACTTGCAGCGGCAACTCGCGACGTAGCTTCTTCAAGTTGTACGTCACCGAGTCGAGTCCCTGGATGTCGATGCGCGTGACGCGCACCGGCGCGCCCTCGACGATCCGGAAGGTGACCCACACATCCCGCGCCGCGCGGCGGACCACGGTGTCCACCGCCACGTCCATGTAGCCGCTCTGGCGGTACAGCAGCACCAGGCGCACGACGTCACGCCGGAATTCGACCTCGTCGAAATAGCGCTTCTCCCCCAACCCCAGCCAGCGCAGCCACCACTGGCGGGCGAAGTAACCCGACTTGGGCGTCGCAATCGCGGTTTCCAGCGTCAGAGCGTCCAGAGCGTGATTGCCTTCGAAGGAAAGCCCGCGGACCACCCGCGGCTCCTGCTGCGCGGCGAGCGGCGCCGCCGCCACTACGGCGACGAGCAGGGGTAACCATAAGGCCCGCAATTGACTTTGGTCCCGTCGTCCCCGTATGTTGGGCGCCCCGCACGCCACTGTCAACCTTTTCGACACCGAGTGTCATGCGCGCCTGGTCCTTCCTGCTCCCTATCGCGCTCACCTCAACCCTTGCCTGCGGGCGCGAGCGCGCGGCTGCCGCCGGCAGCGGGCTCGCCTATTACGAGACGTACGATCCCCGCTCGCTCGATCCCGCCCTGTCCACCGACGTGCCGACGGGTGAGATGGTGACCTGCCTGTTCGACGGGCTCACCCAGTTCGACGCGGACGGGCGCCTGCTGCCGGGACTCGCGGACCGTTGGACGGTCGAGCGCGGCGGCCTGCGCTACCTCTTCCACCTGCGAGCGGGCGTCAAGTTCCACAACGGGCGCCCGGTGACCGCGGCCGACGTGCGCGCCAGCTTTCTGCGCGTGCTCGATCCCGCGACGACCGGGGGGCGCGCCTGGCCGCTGCTCCCCATCGCCGGAGCTCAGGAGTACGCGGCGCGCCAGGCGGCGGACGTGCGGGGGATCCAGCTGCTCGGCGACACCGCCGTCGCCATCGAGCTCACCGAGCCCCTGGCGGTGTTCCCCAAGTTCCTGGCGATGGCGGTGGCGGCGATCGTCCCGGCCCCCACGCCGCAGGACTTCGGGCAGCACCCCGTGGGCAGCGGGCCGTGGACGTTCGTGCGCTGGCAGCACGACGATTACCTGATCTTCGCGAGGAACCCGGACTACTGGGGCGGCGCGCCCCGGGCGGACACCTTCGTGGTGCGCATCCTCCCCGAGCCGTTGACGCAGAGCGCCGAGTTCGACGCCGGGCGGCTGAGCGTCGTGGAGGTCCCCTTCGGCGAGACCGCCCGCTGGGAGCGCGAGCACCCGGACCTCCTCGTCCGCAAACCGGGCCTGCGCGCGGTGTACGTGGCGATGAACGTGCGGCGGGGACCGTTGCAGGACGTGCGGGTGCGGCAGGCGATCAATTACGCGGTGAACGTCCCGGAGATCCTGCAGACGGTGTGGAGCGACCGCGGCGTGATCGCCCGCGGGGCCGTTCCGCCCTCGCTCCCCGGCGGCGACACGACGCGCCGCGGCTACTCCTACGACCCGGCCCGCGCGCGCCAGCTGCTCGCCGCGGCGGGCTACCCCAACGGCTTGGACCTCGAGCTGTGGCGCACGGCCACGAACGTGAGCCTGGCGCGCGTCGCCCAGGCGGTGCAGGCGGACCTGGAGAAGGTGGGGATCCGCGTCACGATCGTGGACCGTGAAGCGGCGAGCATGCGCGAGGCAGCGCGGTCCGGGAAAGCGGACCTGGCGCTGCTCGACTGGTGGGCCGACTACCCCGACGCCGAGAACTTCCTCTATCCGCTGTTCTACAGCGGCAATGCCGGGACTGGCGGCAACTATTCCTTTTATCATGACCCCGAGACGGACTCGCTGCTCGTGCGCGCCCGCCGCACCCTCGGCGACTCCGCCCGCGTCGCCCTGTACCGCCGCATCGACGAGCGCGTCTACCGCGCCGCGCCGTGGCTGTACCTGTGGTTCCCCGTGGAGCTGTGGGCGCACCGCCCCGACGTCCAGGGCTGGGACTTTCCCCTGATCTTCACCGGGCAGCGCTGGACCGGCGTGCGCCGGACGATGTGAGGGGGGCGCCGCTCCGTGCTCCGCGTGCTGGGGCGCCGGCTGGCGCTGACGATTCCCACCCTGTTCGGCGTCCTAGTGGTGACGTTCCTGCTCCTCAACGTGATCCCCGGGGACCCGGTGCTGGAGATGGTGGGCGAGCGCGCCGACTCAGCGACCATCGCGCGGCTGCGCGCGGAGCTGCGGCTCGACGATCCCCTCCCGGTCCAATTCGGGCACTACCTGTGGGGCGTGGTGCGCGGCGATCTGGGCCGCTCCTACATCACCCGGCGGCCCATCGCCCGGGACCTGGCCGAGCGTTTCCCCAAGACCGCGCAGCTGGCGCTGGCCGCGATGTTGTTCGCCGCCGTGAGCGGCATCACCCTGGGTGTGCTCGCCGCGGTCCATCCCGGGGGACCGGTCGACCGCCTCGCGATGCTGCTCTCCTACCTCGGCGTGTCGTTTCCCGTGTACTGGGTGGGGATGCTGCTGATCCTGCTGTTCGCCGTGGCGCTGCGCTGGCTGCCGGCGTCGGGGTCGGGGGGACTGGCGTACCTCATCCTCCCCGCGTTGACGCTGGGGATGCGCTCCGTCGCCTTCCTCGCGCGCATGACGCGCGGCGCGATGCTCGACGTGCTGTCGAGCGACTTCGTCCGGACGGCGCGGGCCAAGGGGTTATCCGAGCTGGCGGTGGTGGGCCGCCACGCGTTCCGCAACGCCCTGATCCCCGTGATCACCGTGTTGGGGCTCGACGTGGGGAGCTACCTGACGGGCAGCCTGCTCACCGAGACGATCTTCGCCTGGCCGGGCGTGGGGCGGTACGTGCTCGCGGCGATCGAGCGGCGGGACCTCCCGGCGATCCAGGGCAGTATCCTCTTTATGTCGGTCGTGTTCGTGCTGGTCAACCTGCTGACGGACTTGCTCTATGCGAAAGCTGATCCTCGCATCGCTGATCATTAGCTCCGCGCTGGGCGCGCAAAGCCGCGCCCCCGCCCCCCCGCGCACGCGTCCGCTCAGCGGGTCGCTGGCGCAGCGCCTCACGACGCTGCTCGACCAGCCGCCGTTCGACCGTGCGAGCTGGGGCCTCCTCGTTCAGGACGACGCCGGGCGCATCCTCTACCAGCGCAACGCCGACCGCTTCGCCGTGCCGGCGAGCAATACGAAGCTGGTCGTGACCGCCGCGGCCGCCGTGCTGCTCCCGGCCGATTATCGCGTGCGCACCAGCCTGTACGTGAACGGGCGGGTGCAGGACGGCGTCCTCAGCGGTGATCTGGTGCTGTACGGCCGCGGCGACCCGACGTGGTCGCAGCGGTGCTTCGGAATCGACAGCCTCGCCGCGGGGGCGTGCGATTCCACGTTCACCGTCCTGGACCGCCTCGCCGATTCCATCGCGGCGCGCGGCATCCGGCGGATCACGGGGAAACTGGTGGGCGACGGCTCGTACTTCGAGCCGACACTCGTGCACCCCGGCTGGAACACCTGGGACCTGAACTGGTGGTACGCGGCGCCCGTCTCGGGGCTGGGGTTCCACGACAACAGCGTGGACTTCCACATCGCCCCCGGGGCGGCGGTGGACGCCCCGCCGCTGGTCACCTGGACGCCGGACTTGAGCATGTTCACGTTCGAGAACCGCGCGCGCACGGTGCCCGCGGACTCCGGCACCTCGGTCGGGGACAACTTTTTCCGCACGCCGGGGACGATGGACATCTGGGCCGAGGGGACGGTGGCGCTGTCACGGTCGCCGTGGATCGAGAGCTTCGCGCTGCCGGACCCGAACCGCTACGCGGCGCGGGCACTCGCGGCGGCGCTGCTGCGCAAAGGGATCGCCGTGGAGGGCGGAACCGCGAGCACCACCGACTCACTCGAGTACCGCGCGCTGCGCTGCTGCACCGCGGCGCTCGTCGAGTATCAGGGCCGCCCGCTCGGCGATATTCTGTTCCCGATCCTGAACACAAGCCAGAACTGGTTCGCGGAGATGCTGCTCAAGATCCTGGGGCGGGAGTTCCGCGGCGAGGGATCGTGGGACGCCGGGCTCGACGTCGAGCGCCGCTTCCTGATCGATTCGGTGAAGATCGACTCGACCGCGTTCGCCCTCGAGGACGGCTCGGGGCTCGCCGCCGGCAACCTGATCACCCCCCGCGCCTTCGTGCGACTGCTCGCCTACATGCGGCGACACCCCAAAGCCGCGCCGTACCTCGCGGCGATCCCCCGGTCCGGCCAGCCGGGTTCGCTGCTGCGCCGCTTCGTCGGCACGCCGTTCGAGGGCCGGGTCACCGCCAAGACCGGCAGCATCGACCGCGTGAACTCGTTGACGGGCTACCTGGACCGGCCCAACGGCCGGACCTACGTGTTCAGCATCGTCGCCAACGCGCACGCGGTGTCGAACCGCTCCATGCTGGCGCAGATCGATTCGGTGGTGGTGGAGATAGGCAAGACCAAATAGAGCGATCATCCTCCACCATCCTCCTCCGCCTGCCCAAAAATCGCCATGTTCGAGCTGTGCCCCGGCTCGACTTTGGCGCTGGGGTTGATGAAGTGCACGGCGTGGTTCACCGCGACGCACGCCTCGGCGGCGCCGGTGGCGATGAGCTTCAGCTTCCCCGGATAAGTCGTGATGTCCCCCGCGGCGAAGATGCCGGGGATACTCGTCTCCATGAGCTGCGAGACCTTGATGTCGTGCTTCTCCAGCTCCAGCCCCCACTGCGCGATGGCGCCGAGCGAGGAGATGAAGCCCAGCTGCGGCAGCACCGCGTCCATCGCCAGCGTGTCCTCTTCCTTCGTCTTGTTGTTGACGATGGTCACCCGCTCGACGTGCGTCTCCCCGTGGATCCCCTTCAGCTCCCAGAAGGTGCGCAGCTCCATCTTCCCCGCCGCGCACAGCTCGCGCACCTGCGAGACGGTGGCGGGGTGGGCCCGGAAGCCGTCGCGGCGGTGGATCATCACGATCCACGAAGCGACGCCGGCGAGGTTCACCGCCCAGTCGAACGCCGAGTCGCCCCCGCCCACGATGAGAACCCGTTTCCCGGCGAACTCCTGCGTCTTCAGGACGCGGTCGTGGAGCCCGCGGCCGTACCAGCGATCCACGTCCTTGAGGGGGAGCTTCCGCGGTGTGAAGGCGCCGATCCCGCCCGCGATCAGCACCGTGCGCGAGGGATAGGCGTCCCGGTCCGTGACGACGACGAACAGCGGCTTGCCGTTCTCCTGCTCGCGCTGCAGGCCCGTCACGGTCTCGCCCAGGTGGACCCCCGGCTTCCACTGCAGCGCCTGCTCGGCAAAGCCCTTCACCAGGTCCTTGGCGAGGATCTTGGGGAAGCCCGCGACGTCGAAGATGTACTTCTCGGGGTAGAGCGCAGTCAGCTGGCCGCCCGGCTGATCGAGCGTGTCGATCAAGCGGAACGAGGCCCCGCGCATCCCCGCGTAGAAGCCCGCGAACAGGCCGGTCGGGCCGGCGCCGATGATGGTGATATCTTTGACGTCCTGCATGGGGGCGAATCTGCCAGAGGGCGGTAGAAGACGGTAGAGGGCGGTAGAAGACGGTGGAGGGCGGTTCGGGGAGGACGCGAAGTGACGCGGATCTATACAAAGAAGGGCGACGACGGCGACACCGGCCTCTTCGGCGGCGAGCGCGTCCCCAAGGACGACGCGCGGGTCGAGGCCTACGGCCAGGTGGACGAGCTCAACGCCGCGCTCGGCGTGGCGATCGTCCAGGTGCCGGAGGGGTTCGAGCGTGCCCTGTTCGAGACCATTCAACGCGACCTGTTCACGATCGGCGCCGAGCTCGCCTCGCCGGATCCGGCGAAGGTGGACAAGGCCCTCCCCGGCCCCCGCGTCGGCGAGCCGCAAGTCGCCGTGCTCGAGAAGGCGATCGACACGCACGAGCCGCAGCTGACGCCGCTCAAGAGCTTCATCCTCCCCGGCGGCACTGCGAAGGCGGCAGCCCTGCACCTGGCCCGGACCGTGTGCCGGCGCGCCGAGCGAGCGGTCGTGGCCCTGACCCACCGCGCGGCGGTCTCGCCGGAGATCCTCAAGTACCTGAACCGGCTGTCCGACCTCCTGTTCGTGCTGGCCCGCGCCGCTAACGCCCAGGCGAGCCGCCCCGACACCAAATGGTGACGGTGCGGGTCTCCCTCACCGCGCCGCCCGACGCCTCATACGACATCCTGATCGGCCGCGGCCTGCTCGGCGACCTGCCCGCGCTGCTGTCCCGCGCTTGCCCCGCCGCCCGCTACGCCGTGATCGCGGACTCGCACGTCGCGGAGCTATACGGAGAGAGGCTGGTCGGCACGTTGCACGACGGCACGTTGCACGCAGACCTCTTCACGTTCCCGGCGGGCGAGTGGAACAAGTCGCGCGACGCGTGGGCGGGGCTGACCGACCGGCTCATTGCCGCGGGCGTGGGGCGCGACGCGGCGATCGTCGCGCTGGGCGGCGGGGTCACGGGCGACCTCGCCGGCTTCCTCGCGGCGACCTACCTGCGCGGCGTTCCCTATGTCCAGATTCCCACCACGCTGCTCGCCATGATCGACTCCTCGATCGGCGGCAAGACCGGGGTGGACCTGCCCGCCGGCAAGAACCTGGTCGGAGCGTTCCACCAGCCGCGCCTCGTGGTCGCGGACTTGGACGTCCTGGCGACGCTCCCCGCCGTGCAGGTCGCCGCGGGGATGGCCGAAGCGGTCAAGCACGGCGTGATCGCCGACGCCGAGTACTTCTCGTTCCTCGAGGGCGCGCACGGGGCCGTGGCGGCGAAGGACCAGGCGGCGCTCGAGCGCGTCGTGGCGCGCTCGGTCGAGATCAAGGCCGCGGTCGTGGCCCGCGACGAGCGCGAAGCGGGCCTGCGCGCGGTGCTCAACTTCGGTCACACGCTCGCGCACGCGATCGAAACCGTGGTGAAGTACGAGGTGGCGCACGGCGAGGCGGTGGCGATCGGGATGGTACACGAGGCGCGGCTCGCCGAAGCCCTGGGCATCGCGGCGTCGGGCACCGCCGAGCGGGTGCGGCACGCGCTGGAGCGCTACCAGCTGCCCTTGGAGCTGCCCGATACGGCGCGGGTCGACGATTTGATCGCCGCCATGCACCACGACAAGAAGGCGCGGGGCGGCGAAGTGCGGTTTGCCCTTCCCCAGCGGGTGGGAGAGATGCATGGGGACGCCCGCACCGGTTGGACCACCTCCGTTTCCGAGCAGGCGCTGCGCGGGCTCCTCGCCGGCCGCTAGCTCACATATCCCTCCACACACCCCACAAGCTGTCCACCTCTCCACAGGCCAGCCCCGTCGCAGGCTTTCCACACGTGTTGTGGATAGTGGACAAACGCCGGAATTGTCATCTTCCGAACAATTTGTGATGTGGACAACCGCCGAGATTTGCACCATTATGCGTGGAATCCTATATTGGGGCCGCGGTTCCGGCCTTTCTCTTCTCCACGCCAGTTCTGCTGCGGGAGCCCTAGCGCATGGCCCGAGCAACGTCCGGCAAGGCGAAAGCGTTCTTTCGCGCGACACCTTCCGGAGCCTTCGACCAGTACCTGCAGGATATCCAAAAGCTTCCTTTGATTCGCGATCCCGCTGAAGAGCGCCGGCTGGCGCGGCGGGTGCGCAAAGGTGACGAAAAAGCCGCCGAACGGCTCGTCACGGCGAACCTCCGGTTCGTCATCTCCTACGTCAAAAAGTATCAGGGCCACGGCCTCGACCTCTCCGAGCTGGTCGCGATCGGCAACGAGGGGCTGCTCAAGGCCGTGAAGAAGTTCGATCCCGACCAGGGCGTGAAGTTCATCTCCTACGCGGTGTGGTGGGTGCGGCAGGCGGTGCTCAAGGCGCTGGCCGAGCAGACGCGCAGCGTGCGGATCCCGCTCAACCAGAACTCGCAGCTGATCCGCATGAGCCGCACCGAGACGTATCTGTCGCAGGAGCTGGGACGCGAGCCCACCGACGACGAGATCGCCAAGGCCCTCGAGGACACGGTGGAGAACGTGCGCACGGCGCGCCGCATGACGGCCGCCGAGCTGTCGCTCGACGCGCCGGTGGATCGCAGCGACAAGGACGCGGCGACCCTCGGCGAGCGGTTCTCCGGACAGGAAGGGTTCGAGATCGAGGACCGCACCGATGGACGGCTGATGCGCGAGTTCATCGATCGTATCTTCCAGAAGTACCTGACCCCCCGGGAACGCAAGATCCTCTATCTCTACTACGGCCTCGAAGAGGGCAGCGAGGCGATGACGCTCGAGAAAATCGGCGCGCTGATGGGCGTGACGCGCGAGCGCATCCGCCAGATCCGCGAGCGGGCGTTCGAGAAGCTGCGCGAATCTCCCGACGGCAAGGCCCTGAAGGGGTTCTGGCGGGCGGCGTAACGCCGCGGCGCGCGGGGTGACGAACAGTGGCCGGGACCAGCGTTCCGGCCACTTTTTACTGCCTGCTATAATATCCGTATGGCCCGCGACCTCCCCATCTTCCCGTTGCCGGTGGTGCTGTTTCCGGGCGCCACCCAACCGCTCCACATCTTCGAGCCCCGCTACCGCGAGCTGCTCGCCGACTGCCTCGCCGCCGATCAGCGGTTCGGCATCACCTACGTCGCGCCGCCCGAGGGGCCGGACGTCGACCCGATGCCGCCGCTGGGGGCCGTGGGCTGCATCGCGCTGATCACGGCGACGGACGCGCTGCCCGACGGTCGCTCGGACATCGTGACGGTCGGGGAGCGGCGCTTCAACCTGCTCGACTGGGTGGCGCGGGAGACGACGTACCGCGTGGCGCGGGTGGAGGAGTTCGACGACGAGCCGGCCGATCGGGCCGAGGTGGCCGGACTGGCGGGCGACGTGCGCCAGGATTACCAGCGCCTCGCCCGCGCGATCGGGACTCTCACCGACCGCGCGGCGGACGACGCCGCGCTCGACGAGGATCCCGAGCAGTTCTCCTTCCAGGTCGCCGCGGCCCTCGAGCTGGACGGCGAGGTGAAGCAGGCGCTGCTGGCGCTGACGAACACCATCACGCGGCTGCGGCGGCTCGCCTCCCTGCTCGTTCCACTCTCGGCCGACGCCGAGCGGCGGGCGGCGGTGCGCGAGCGCGCCCGGGGGAACGGGCGCGGAGGCAAGCACCCGCAGATCGAGCGGGCGTCGTGACCACTGTCCCTGGCGACCTCGCCGCCGCGCTGGCCGGGTTGGTGGGCGCGCACCATGTCCGGGCGGCGCCGGCAGAGCGGCTGGCGTACGCGATGGACGGCCTCCCCACGCACCGCCGTCTCCCCCGTCTCGCGGTGCTGCCGGGAACCCGGGACGAAGTGGTCGCGGTGGTGCGCCTGCTGGCCGACCTGGGCGTGCCGTTCGTCCCGCGGGGCGCGGGCACCGGCCTCTCGGGCGGGGCGCTCGCCGACCACGACGCCGTGCTCCTCGTCCTCACGCGCCTGAACCGCATCCTCAAGATCGACGTCGCCAACCGCTGCGCGGTCGTCGAACCGGGGGTCGTCAATGCGCGGCTCTCGGCCGCGACCGCGCCGCACGGCCTGCACTACGCCCCGGATCCGTCCAGCCAGACCGCCTGCACCCTCGGCGGCAACGTGGCCGAAAACGCCGGCGGCCCGCATTGCCTCAAGTACGGCGTGACCACCAGCCACATCCTGGCGCTCGAGGTGGTGCGCGGCGACGGCCGCGTGGTGACCCTCGGCAGCGCCGGCGGCGAGCCGTGGGGGCCGGACCTCGTCGCGCTGTTCGTGGGCTCCGAAGGCAATTTCGGCGTGGCGACCCGCATCACCGTGCGGCTCGTCCCCCTGCCCCGCGCGGTGCGCACGCTGCTCGCCGATTTCACCTCGCTGCGCGCGGCCGGCGCAGCGGTGTCGGCGATCATCGGCGCCGGCCTCGTCCCCGCCGCCCTGGAGATGATGGACCACTCCTGCATCCAGGCCGTCGAGGATTCGGTGTACGCCGCCGGATATCCGCGCGACGCCGCCGCCGTGCTGCTCGTGGAGCTCGACGGCCGTAACGAGTCCGCGGTGGAGGAGGAAGCCCAGCAGGTGGCGGGGCTGCTCACCGGCCAAGGCGCGCGCCAGGTGCGCCAGGCGGCCGACGCCAAGGAGCGCGAGCGACTGTGGCAGGGCCGCAAGAAGGCGTTCGGCGCCATGGGCCGACTGTCGCGCGACCTCGTGGTGCAGGACGCGGTCGTGCCGCGCTCTTCGCTGCCCGTCGTCCTCGAGACGATCGCCGCCATCGCCGCGCGCTACGACCTGGTCGTGAGCAACGTCTTCCACGCCGGGGACGGCAACCTGCACCCCAACATCTCCTTCGACGCGCGCGACGCCGCCATGGCCGCCCGCGTCGAGCACGCCAGCGCGGAGATCATGGCGACCTGCATCGCCGCCGGCGGCACCATCACCGGCGAGCACGGCGTGGGGCTCGACAAGCTCCGCTATATGCCGCTCGTGTTCGACGGCGACTCGCTCGGCGCCATGCACGCGGTGCGCCGCGTGTTCGACCCCGACGAGCGCGTCAACCCCGGCAAGGTGATCCCGATTCATGCGTGCAGGGAATGGAGTGGAGTGCGGAATGCGGAATTCGGAATGCGGAATGTCAGGTTGCCCGTCGATTCCGCATTCCACATTCCGCATTCCGCATTGGACTTATGAGCTTGCTCGATAAAGTCCGCGCCCTGCTCGGCGGCGACGCCGTGCTCGAGGGACCCGCCAGCGGCGAGGTGCCGCGGGTCGCGCCCCCCACGCCCGACGCCGTCGCGCTGCTGCTCGGCACCGCCCACGAGGAGGGGTGGCGCGTGCGCGTGGAGGGCACCGGCAGCTGGCTGCCGCCCGACGCGCCCGCCGACCTGACGCTCACCACGCGCCGTCTCGACCGCGTCACCGCCGTGGAGCCGCAGGACCTCGTGGCCACGGCCGAAGCGGGGATCGGCTGGGACGCCCTGCGCCAGCAGCTCGCCGACCGCGGCGCCTGGCTCGCCCTCGATCCCCCCGGCGTCGCCGGCCGTTCGCTCGGGTCCGTGGTCGCGACGGGCACCGCCGGGCCGCTGCGCGCCGGCTTCGGCCCGGTCCGCGATCACCTGCTCGGCGTCACCTTCGTGACCGGCGACGGGCGCATCATCCAGGCGGGCGGGCGCGTCATGAAGAACGTCGCCGGCTACGACCTCACGCGGTTCCAGGCCGGGGCGTTCGGCGCGTTCGGCGTGATCGTGCTGGTGCACCTGCGGCTGCGCGCGCTGCCGCGCGCCGACGAAACGCTGGTGCTCGAAGGGCCGGCGGAGGAATTGCTCGCCGCCGCCGACGAGGTCCGCGCAGCGGAGCTCGCCCCCGCCGCCCTCGAGCTGCTCTCGCCGGCACTCGCCCGGCGCGAGCGCTGGGCACTCGCCGCGCGCCTGGTGGGCTCACCCGCGGCGGTCGCGGCGGAGGCGGGCGACCTGCGC
>WNGD01004838.1_pt1 | contig 13196 bp, 10 predicted proteins | sample 5400671 | NCBI WGS metagenome assembly WNGD01 (sample SAMN13153369, study PRJNA577476) | soil metagenome | isolation source: 40 cm soil or saprolite under grassland replicate 2 | place: USA:California | collected 2016-06-15
GTCTTTGCGCTTCACTGCGGAGACGTAGTGTTATCCGGGAACAGTATTGCCCGTTGGGGAAGAACCAAGTCTGCGCCCGCACTTGATTTCCGATCAATAGAACGCCTCACCATCATGGGGAACCACGTGGCCGATGGTAGCGGACCCGGAATCCTGCTCGAGGCGCCGGCAACCGCGCGGGTTCTCGGTAATTTCATAACTACCGACTACCCTAACCTCCTTCGGGTTCGGGGAGCTGTAAGCGACGCAATCGCCTGCGGGAATCTGTTCGTGTGTACGCACGCTGATCTGCGTACCGCATTCGAGGCGGAGACGGCTGGCGGGGAAGCCTTCGTCTTGGCCGCTAACACGATCATAACCGCAAAGGGCTCTCGGCGAGAGTTTCACCCCGCCTTGCGTGTCAGCTCGAACGACGTCGTTGATTCGGAACGCTGAATGATCAGTATAGACTCGCCCTAGATGACCGCTCTGAACTCACATGCGGCTGCATCTCGAGAGTGGCGCAGTAACGCGTTCTGGAAATTCCTGGACGTCGGGGCGGCTAACGCTCTTCGCCTGCTATCGACAGTGGTCTTTGCGAGGCGCCTTGGACTAGAGGGATTTGGGTCCTATGCCTTCGCCGTGATGATTGTCTCCATTCTCGTTACGGTCGCAAATCTGGGCTTGCCGACGGCAGCGAGTCGATTCCTCGCGGAGGCTCGTTCCAGGGAAGCACCACGGGATGAGGTCGCCGGCATCGTTAACACAATCGTGCGCCTTAGGATCATCACGTGGATTCCCGCAGTTGTACTGCTGTGTGTGGGCTTAGCGTTTCTTCGAACTCCTCTAGTACCTCAGGCAGGCAAATTCCAGCTCGTCGGCATCTTGGCAGCCATCTTCCTTGCGCAGTCTGCCAGTGTCCTTCTCGAGTATTCGGCCGCTGGCCTTGGCATGTACCGGTCGCTCGTACTCCAGGCGTCCTTACCAAGAGAAGCCGTCCGTCTTGGTGGACTCATCCTGATCTTGGTGAGCTCACAGCCGAGCGCGGAACTAGCACTCCTCGTTGAAGGAGCGGTTTGGGTGGTCATGGCGATCTGCATATCACGCCTGATTGTGAGACAGGTCGGTTTTCGTCCGAAGGTTGCTCGAGTGTCGTCGCACGAAACTTGGTGGTTCGCCAGGCATGCGGCACCTGTGACTGTTCTTAGTCTGGGAAGCGATTGGCTCGGCGCCGCGCTGGCAGTATTGGTGGGGGGAAAATCCTTCTTGGCGGTCTACACGGTGGCCTGGCGGTGCGTCGCTCTAGTCCTGACCATTCTTCCCATCAGCGGTCCCGCGCTTATGCCCGCGCTTGCACAGCTATCGGCTTCCGAGAGACAACGTTTTGTAAGAGAGGCATTCCCCAGAGCGATGTTGATCACGGTCGCAATAAGCGCTCTGGTTGGACTGGGAACAGTTCTGTTATTGCCCTCCGTATTCGGACGTGCCTACGCGCCAGCAGCGCTGTTGGCGATCCCACTCGCTCTGACTCTTCCGGGACGGGTACTTTCACCCGCCATGCGACAAATCCTTCTTCTTCACCACCGCGGTTGGTATGCAACCGCTTCCTTGGTCGTGGGTTCGATATGCTCAACTCTGATCGCTCTTCTCGGACGGCAGATGGGAACGATGGGCGCCGCTGTAGGGTGGGGACTGGTTCTGGGTTCAATGTTGGAACTGAGTGTCAATTCGGTAGGAATTCGCAGCGACGGCTACCAAATTCCTTGCGCTACGGTATGCCCAACCCTAGCATTGTTTTTCGCAGTTGGCCTGATCGCCTGGGCGGCTTTGGTGTCCTGAACCAATTGGTAGTTTCACAATGTTTCGCGCCCTGCTCTAAGATGGAACGATCCAGTGACGATTGTCATTCAAGCGAAGGTGTTTCGAAGGGTGTATTGGGTTTCCGGTGTCCTCGTGGCCGCCGGCTTGATCGCTTTTACGTGGCTTCGTCCTCACTGGACGTCAGAGGCTACCGTTCTGATTCCGGACCAACAGGTCCCCGTTATTAGCGGCTTGATCGCCTCCGTCGCCGCACAATCGGGATTGGACGTCGGCACCCAGACGGGAGCGTTGGAGTTCCTTCGCGACATCCTTACGAATGAGGCTATTCTCTCCACCGTCACCGTAGCCGCCCTTCCGTCCTCAACGGGCGCACCTCGAAGTCTGAAGGATTATTATGGCGTTCACGAATCAAGCATCGCACAGGAGGCGGTGCTAGCAGCGCGGCGTCTAAGATCGGACCTATCTGTCGCCATTAACGTTAGTCCCGCGACTCTTGACGTACACCTGACGCTGCGTGACTCACTCCTAACGCGGGAAGCTCTCCGTGCCGTCCTCGCAGCTGCTGATTCGGCGAACCGCGTCTCGAGACTGAGGCAAGCGACTGAAGTGAGAGAATCCATGGAGAATCAAGTTGCTGCGGCGCGATCTCGGCTGCGTCATGGCGAGGACAGCCTAGAGTCGTTCTTGGTGGCTAATCGCTCTGTGACGGCATCGCCAGTCCTTCAGACACGATTGGCCCGTCTTACTCGCAGCGTCGACATCAGTCGACAATGGCTTGTAAACCTTGAGCTGCAACTTGCGCAAGCGCAGTACGCGGAAGCACAGCAGATACCCACTATTGCATATGTCGTTGCGCCCACTGATCCAGTCGTTCGAGACCTGCGGTCGGTTCGAGTCGCGATTGCACTGGCTCTGTTACTGGTCGGACTCCAAGCGATCTTCTGGTATCGGGGAGCGAGGACATTAGAGAAGTCACTTCCGGACGATTGGACGAGATTCCGTAACGCGCTCGCAGCGCTGTCCCGCGAGGATTCATGAGATCGCCTTCCCTCCGAGTTCTCACCATCGCAACTGGCGCTCTCATTTTGGCCTGCCTTAGCGAAGCCCCGGTTGAAACCGGCCCTACCCCGCCGACAAACCAAGAGTGGGACCGCGAGGGCCGTCGAGCCGAATTGGTCCAGTTGCATGCCCACGGTCTGTCGAATCATAACGAGCCCCAGGCTGGCTCGATGGAATACATGACGAAAGAAGCGCTAAAGTATGGATACCGAGTCATGTGGTGGTCCGACCACACCGAGATATTCGACCTTCCGGATCAAGCATACCATTTCCGTGGAGCAACGTTGTCAGGCGCCGATCAGGTCCGCTTCCCTGCTACTATCAATCCTCTGTGGTACGCGACTCATTTCGGGGTTTCTACTCGTAACGCGACAGATTCATTGGCACTGGTCGATGATACACTCTCCATCGCCGCGACCGCCGCGGACACGAACGCAAGCATTGTTGTGACGCTTCAGAGTGATGGTTATCTCGGCATAGTTCACGCCTTTGAATTCGCTCGACCGCTTTTCAGCAACGTGTCCGTTTGCTTGCCCATCGGGATGACTGGGGCGGCTGCGATGACAGCTGTTCAAGTCGACATTCGCCTCGCATATCACTCGAAAGACACCAGCGGCCGCTTTAATGCACTTCGCTATGTGCTCACAGACTCACTTCAACCAGCCAGGTATCTTTCGACTGACTCGTCAGATGTAACAGTCCTCACGCTCGCCAAACCCACGACGGCGATTGCGCAATACTGCTTCCCGCTCACAGCAGATGCTCGAACTGAGGGCGGCGTCGATAACACGGCGTCGGGCGTTAGTGTCATACTTATTAATCCATTAGTCGGCACCGTGTTGCGACTAGGTCCCGTCCTGATCCACAGCGTTGTGACAGATCCCAGTGCCAATTGGTCCCTAATCAGGAGAATTGCTGACAGCCTTCAGGTCGCGCGCGGCCTCGTTCAATACCTCGGTGCGGAATACATCACCAATCAGAACCACGTCAATGGCTTTATCAGTGATCAATCGCCCACCGCCGCTTCTGTGTTCGTCCCGCGTGCTGGGCTGGCAGCATTTGTTACGCGGGTTCACGCGGCAGGTGGTATCGCGTCATTGAACCACCCATTTGGTGTGAATGATCTGCTCGACGCTAGTACCCAGGATGCACGCATCCCCGTCGTGCGCGATAGCATCCTGGCGTTAGGCGCCTACGGCGCGGACCTCCTAGAGGTCGGCTATCCGAAACGAGGAGGTGTCGATCTGCGAACCCACCTTCGTCTCTGGGATGAGTTGTCCCTTCGCGGGATGAGGTTGTGTGGGATCGGCACGGGAGATAGTCACGGAGGGGCTTGGGGCGAGGGAATGCGCGTCGGGCCATTTGGAACGTGGGTTTGGGCGGAGGATTTGACTAGCGAGACGCTCATTCGCCAACTCCGTAGCTGCCGTGCGTTCTTTGGCGTCCCTCACCGGTGGCGCGGAGAAGTGGAGCTATTAGCCGAGCCGCTTTCCCTTCCCGACTCGAACGACATGGCTTCGTGGCGAGGCAAAGTCGCCAGAATGGGAGAACACAACCTACCGCCCGGTCGGTGGCAAGTTCGTTTCATAATGACGCCCGCAATGCCGGGCTCGACCGCGACACTAATCCGAGCTCATTATTCCGCCGGCCTCCCTACGAACTACCTGATTCGCACCGTTCTCTCGGGTGAATCTGTAACCATCGATCTCTCGAAGGGGGATCTCGTCAGGGTGGAGGTTTTCGGGCCCGACAAAGAGGCGATCGTTTTCACGAATCCAATTTGGGTTCGATACGGGACATAAACACGAAGGCCACATACAACAGAAGACACATCCCGACCACATTTATGACCCAATTGAAAACGTCCCCGCGAAGAAGACTGATGAAACGCCACACCACTACAGCGTACATGCACTCCAGTAAAGGGCCATAACGTTTCTTTCCGAGGTCCTCCAGAAGCGCTACGGCAATACCTAGGATGCAAAAACCCGCCAGCACGCCGCCAAGTCTGAAATTGACCCAGAGTTCCGTGAGAAATGACGACGTCATCTCCACTCTTGTGACGTAATAGCGCACAGGAAAATACGTTTGTGTAAACCACGCATTACCGCCGCGGGGCTTGTCTCTGTACAGCGCTCTTGGAATCGGAAGTGTCAGAGTGGCCGCAAGAGTTCGTCCCCAGAGAGGAGGCGGCGTCAACGGGCTTTCGAGTGCCAATAACTGTGCATCCGCACTCTGGATTTCCTCGAATAGGAGGGTTCTAGGGACGCTGGACAGTTTCTCAAGCACCAAAGCGGCCGCACCTCGACCCCGGTATTCGCGAAAGAAGATGTCCCTAGTAAACACACGCACAGTGATCAAGACAGCAAACGCGAGGGGTCCCACATATAACAGCCAGAGAGGACGAATCGGACGATGCAGTCGATGAAAGAGAAGAAGGAGAACAAGGATGTTGGAGAACAGCAGATTCGACCGCGTTCCAGTAGCCAAGTCGACCAGAAATGTCGTAACAACCGCCGCCGCCCAAGAGAAGCGTTCGATCCTCGCGATGCTACGCCATCGGCTTAGAACGCTCGCACTCCATATGAGGATCGATGCCTTGAACGCTAGAACCAATAACTGTAGATATCCGCGCCCTTCGTAGAGAGCCTGTTTATTACCAATCCAGCGTATTGCATCTGTAACACTGGAGGCCTGCGCGCGAAACGCGCTAACGAGCCCAACAACCGTGACCACAAATGCCAACCCTATGGTAACTCCACTTCGTACACTGCTCAGGATCCGAGGCCGAGTTCGTGGTGTAACCTGCAGTAGCTGCGCATCGACACGATACCGCTTTCCCCAACCCAATCCGATGCCAAATGCTAGGATAGCGATCGTCGCCAGCATTACGATATAGGCCAGATTCGACAGCTGACCAGAACCGAGTCGATAAGTGTATTTGTCGTTGAAACCATATGTCCGGGTAAGTGCGATGTAAATCGGATCAAGCACATACGCAGCTGCGAGGTAGATCAAGAGCAACACAGACGGCGCTAGCAGGTCAGGATTGTCGTGCCAAACCCAACGCACCATAAACGCGAGTGTCAGAGTCGCAAGTAGGCAAGCTATTCCAAAAAGCACCATGACGTGCGAAGCTACGCGGTGTCTTCCAACGACGCCACCCAACCCATTCCGACGAGCATATGAATCGTGCGTGTTCTCATAGCCACTAGAAGTGACATACTCACGCGTCGAGGTGGCGACACGGTTCAATACCTTCAATACGTAAAGGAATTGGCTAAGCTCCGCGTGCAAGCCACGCTAGACCCGAGCCCACGCGCCGCATTTCACGGCTTCGATCTCTTACATATTGGAGGAGTGGATCGGATCCTCGAGTCGCTCTGGTTCACCCTCCGTGCCAAACGTGCTGGAATCCGCACAGTGATATCGCCGATTTTTCATCCCCGTGAGAGAGTCTCACAGTTCGACTCGACCCAACGTCGAGAGCACTTTCAGCGTTGGGTGTACCGGCTCCTTCCTAATGCGCTCGTCGAGCTCGCAAGAAGTTACGGTTACGCTATACATAGCCGAGACCTTGTACGACCAGCAGCTTCTCTCACCGTGGTGGGACCAGAGCGCGGGCGGAGGCTCGTGCTCGAAGCAGCATCGTGTTGGTGCTTGATTGCGAGCGAGGAGGGCGATGCCTTACGCCACACGTTTCACGTGCGCCCGAAACTCGAACGACTAATACGAAACGGGGTTCCGGATGAGTTTCTCAGCGCGAGACCCAGAGGCGATCGGCACGGCATTCTCATTGTGGGCCGCATCGAGGCGCGTAAGAACCAGCTTGTCATCCTGCAAGCGCTGAGAGGTGTGGGCGTGCCGATCACCGTGGTCGGTGCCCAAAACCAGTTCCATCGGAAATACTGCGAAGCCGTATTAAGGGAGATTGGCGCTCGTCCAGATATCACGTATGTACCAGAAGTTGCACACGATCAGATGCGAGACATATATCGACGCCACTCCGTTCATGTAAGCGCTTCGTGGTACGAAGTCGCTCCGCTCGTCGACTTGGAGGCCGCGGCGTCTGGTTGTGCCGTCGTGGCGACTCGTGCCGGATACACGAACGAATACCTCGGTGACTCGGCACTTTATGTTGATCCTGTTCTGGGCCAAGAGCATCTCCGCGCAACGATTATCGAAGCTCTCGACAGAGCAGAGGAACTCGGGAAAGAAGGCTCAATCAAGGCAACCGCGTATAGATGGAGTGACGCAGCGCACGGTTTACGAGATGTCTATCACGAGATCTTAGACACCCATCATCCCAGTGAATCCTGAAACATCTGCAGCGTTAACGCGTGCTGACGTCGAGTTCAATGCGTTTGGCGTAAGACTCGTGCCCTCATTTGAGGATCGCGCTTGCGCTCGTATCGTCAGATGGGTTTTTCAGTCGCACGAAGGTCACGACAAACTCAATGGCACTGTCCGCATTGTGTCCCGTCGTTCGGGGCAGCCCCCAGAGCGACCCACGGGGACTGCATGGAGAATCCTGGGTTCCGACATTGCCGTTGCGCCGGGAGAGATATGGTACCGACAAGGTCGCCACGTCGTTCGGGCCGCTTATGACCAATCGTCCACTACCCTAGAAGTTCAAGCCAGATTTATACCGCGAGTGGACCGACGCTTGCGTTCGTTGGTGCTACCCCAAGGCAGGACCCGCTGGGAGGACGCTCTACACGACGTGCGGGGCGCCGTGTACCTGCCGCTCTTTTGGTTCCTCACAAAGACCCGGGGAGTCGCTGTTGTCCACGCGGCAGCCGTATCGTGGAAAGGGAACGGCATTCTAATCGTTGGGCTAAATGGTTCTGGGAAGACCACGCTTGCGGCGAAGATGCGAGCACTCGGAGCGCATCCCATCGCGGACAATTATGGACTGGTGAGCGCTGACGGAGTGCTTATCCCCTTTCCGGAACTCGAACGAACAGAACTTGTGCCGGCTGACCAGAAGACTCTGTTTTGCGCATTTGGTAAACGGTTTGCACAGAGCGTTACTATTTGGCCACCGCCAGTGCCCCTATCAACCATTCTGTTGCTAAGTAGGTCTGACCAATTCCGCATAAGCTTGTTAACGCCTGCCTCAACCCTTGAGGGTCTAAGCGTGGTTCATCGCTTGACGCCGGAGTTCATCGAACATAGCCCGTTGGCTCTGCTTGACGCACAGCCATCATGGATGGACGCGAACGTCCGTCCCGAAAGTGATCTGGCGACTACATGGCCGGAAAGGGTGGTTCGCTCAATGAGAGAGGCTCGCGCCTATAGCGTCAGCGTTACACCTGAGATGCTCCTGGAGACAACACGGGTCCAGCAGCTTCTCGATCTAACGTCTGCGACACGCGTCCAATGAACCTTGTTATTAGGATAGGCGATCAACCAGCGTGCGTGCTTTTGGATTGCCCGACAGAAATGGCCGAGACAGTCAAGAGAGAGTTTTGGGACGTAATACAGGCGGAAAATGAGTCGGTCGAACAATCACCGATCTGTTTTCTCTTTCGCGAGAGTCCTTCCCTCGAGCCTTCTCAGTGCCTACCCGGCGCGATCGAACGCATCGAGGACCGTTACCTTGGGTTCGACAGGAACGGTTCACGTTACGAGTTACCCTTCGGCAGTGAAAGGACTTTTGAGCGAACTCTTGTCGTGAGCCCAACGATCTCTGTCGGGTTCTTCGTGCCTAATGTTATTCTCCCGCTCATCCATCTGTGGCTAATGCGCCGCCAGAGGACATTGATTCATGCGGCAGCAGTCGAAACCGAGGGTGCCGCGATCGTACTGCCGGCTTGGGGTGGTACAGGAAAGACGAGCACTCTCATTGAGCTTCTGAGGAACCACCACTGTAGTTTCCTGGCCGATGATCTTGGCGTCCTAACGGCAGAGCATCGTTTCTATCGCTTCGGCAACACCATAAACGTCCTTGATTACAATCTGCGCGCGTATCCCGATCTCAAGCGGCATTTTCGGCCAGCGGCGCGGATCGCCGCGATCACGCGAAGCATGTTGGGAACTGTCCGAAGTGCAGCGGCGCGTGCAAGCCCCGATTCGCTGATCGCCGGCATTGCAGGAAGATTGACCGCAGATGCCAAGGCGCTAGCAAACGCACGAATACCGGCCGGAGTTGTCGAGCGAGACTCACGACCTCAGCCAACAATGGGCTGGCCCATGCGGCTCGTGGTGATGCTGGAAAGGGGCGCAACAAGAGCTCCCGAAACATTCCCGGTATCAACCGGGCAAGCGTCGGAGGTGCTTGCCGCAACTCTGACACAGGAATTCGTCAAGTTTCACGGAGCCTACCAGGCTTATCGCAGTTTGGTGGGCAGCCCTTCTATGCCCGAACTCGACAGGATTCAGGACGACACGCGAAAAACAATCGGAACATGCTTACAAGGCATATCGATCGTTGGCCTACGTTTGCCTACGCGATGGGAGGATTATGAAGCGGTAGCAAACAGAATTATGGAATTAGCTCATCAGCTACCTCATGAGGGAGCCAGCTAAGAAGCCGGTTGTCCGGACGGCGAAAGTCAAAGCGACCGCCAACGTTCCTCGAATGCGGTATTTCCTCCACGCTTCCTGGAGCATGGAGGAGAGAAAAACCACGGCGGTCCCACCTCTGAATCGACCGGCTTGTGGATCTACCCTCGACATTCTTCCCATTCGGAAGCCCCGCGCGAATACGCCCACGAATGAGAGATCATGTGAATGCCAGACCGCTCCCTCTGGAGCATATCGTGCGTGAGCACCGGATTGTAGGAGCCTCTCTAAGACTATTCTGTCTTCACCATAGTCGCATGAGTCAGGAAATCCACCAGCTGATCTCAGAGCCTCTGCGCGGTATGCCACGTTTGCGTCAGACGCTGGAAAGAATAATCGGCCCTCCGCACTGTCGGGGCTTAGTTGCAAAGCACTCGATGGATAGCGCGTCACCCGAAATACAGCCTCTGCAATTCCTGACTGCGCGCGTGGCACATGACGGCCGTATACAACTCCTACGTGAGCATCTGCAAACGGTGCGAGGAGCCCATCGAGCCACTGGTCGCTGATTGGTTCGGCATCATCTGAGAGCAAGACCAAGAAGGGCGTTTGGCAGGAGCCAAGCGCGTACGACCGCGTCCCGCCGTGATCAAACTCCTCCGGCAGGATCACGACAATCTCCACTGACTCATGGAGTGGTGGCGGGGGAGTTCGACCTGACCAGATCAATCTGATCCGTGCCCGGTGCCTCGCACTAGAAACCGTGGCGTCCAACACACGGTCCAGGAAGGGCGATAGTCCCGCCGAAAGAATCACGACCGTTGTGTCAATCACCGCGGCCTTTGATCCTCGGATTGCCTCGGTTGGCTGTAATTCTTCAGACTTTCATTACATTCGTGTCTCCAGCATTCGCCGGCCTTGGAGACGGGAAACAGCACAGGTTTCATGTGAACGTTGCACCTTTCACTTGTGATCATGCGGGCAGGGGTTCATGCAATACACTGGTGAACGCATCATCCCAGAAATCGCTGACTGCGGCCCCGGCACCCTCATCTATGAAACGCACGTCGCCAGATATCGATTCGCGGCTGAATATGTGGGTCACGCCACTGTTCTAGATATCGCTTGCGGGGTTGGCTACGGCACTCGCTTGCTAGCCGACGCTGGAGCGAAAGTAGCTATTGGAGGCGATGTCTCCACCCAGGCGATCCGATTCGCCCAACAACGATACAGCACCAACAACACGCGTTTCCTACCTATGGGAGCTGAGGCACTACCTCTCCCCTCTTCATCAGTTGATTGCGTCGTCTCATTTGAAACTCTTGAGCACGTAGCAAGCGGCGAGCGCTTCGTCAAGGAAGCAAGCCGAGTCTTGTCGTCCAAGGGTGTGCTAGTCATATCAACACCGAACGCCAAGACGTACGGCCGCGGCAAGGAAGTGCCGGACAACCCCTTCCATACACACGAGTTCTCCCACGACGAATTTGAAGCTCTGCTTGGCAAGCATTTCACGGAGGTCAAGATGTTTGCTCAGCGGTCGCTCAGACGGCGAAGTAAGCTCGCGATCGGGGTGGATGCCATTGCTCGAACGATCAGATCGTGGGATCGGTTTGGCTGGCGCCGATCCTTACTTGGCCGCTCAGTGCGGACGCGTCTGGAAACAGCGGTGGACGCCTACGACCGCAATCCAATCGTGCGTCCGCTAATGCCCGGCGATGAGCCTTTATTCTACATAGCGGTTGCACGACGCGACTGAACTTCTCGCTCCCGCAACCACGCCATCACTCAGTGCGCACCATTTCCATTCACAACCACCGGGAGCGTCTGCAGAAGAATCCTGGCATCTAAGATGAGGGAGCACCGGCGTACATAATCGACGTCTAGCGAAATCCGTTCTTCATAGCTCAGATCGTTCCGACCGGAGACTTGCCATAACCCAGTAATTCCCGGCGGCACTCCGAGAATCGCACCAAACAGCGGCCCGTAGCGATTCTCCTCGCCAAATAGCTTCGGCCGTGGTCCCACGAGACTCATGTCTCCCACGAGCACGTTGAACAGCTGCGGCAACTCGTCGATGCTCCAGCGCCGCAATAGACGACCAATCCGCGTGACGCGAGGATCACGCCGGAGCTTGATTTCCCTATCGTAGGCTTGTCGCAGATTGGGATCTCTGTCGAGTAGGGTGAGTGCACCGTCTACCATTGTTCTAAACTTCCAGACGCGAATGTGCCTCCCGTGCAGACCCCATCGCGGGGAGGCAAAAAAAACTGGACCATTACTATCAAGCTTGATGAGTAGACTGACAATCCCCAATAGTGGACTGAGGACTAGCAGACCGATGGCCGCGCCAACAAAGTCAGCTATACGCTTGATGAAGAGCGCGGGTGCCGCCACCTCGGGCCGATGCAGGTCGATTAGGGGCTGGCCCTGCTTCCAGAGGACCGTTGGTTGCACACCTGCAACGTCGATGGCGCGGGGCACAGACAGTACCTGACACTTCGCCGCTAACGCGGCATCGACCACGTCATGAAACGTATCGTCAGCCAGGTAGCCGCAGATTACCACTGCCTCCGCACCGGTTTCCGACAGCACGCTGGCAAACTCCACGATGTGACCGCGTGAATCGGCCGCAGGTGGAATGTGAACGTCTACAAAACCAATCGAACGGTGCTCAGAGTTCGACGCAAACGCCGGACTCGCGGCCGCGGTACGGCACTCCCCCGCTACTCCGACGAACAAAGTCGGCGCGACTTGGCGCCGGTGCGGAGCGACGCGCTCCACGACTCGATCGAGAAGCAGCCGCTCGGCGATCAAGCCCAACCAAACGATGCTGCTTGTGAGAACATACTGAAACGCCACGACCTCGAGCCCACGAGTCCAAATCGTCATCCAGAGTGGCAGAGCTGTGGCGAGAGCACAGGCGAAAAATAGGCGACGCGAATCCTTCCGCTGATCGCCTTGCCCGTAATTCCCAAAGGCCACGAGGCCGACCACCAACGCCGCGGCAAACTGCCAACCGTTCAGCAGGCTCTTCGGAAGAATCTCAGCGACGCGACTCGATAGACTCGCGCCGAAGGCAGCGTCGTCGCGTACCGCCCGCAACAACGCCCGCATGATGTAGAAGGACGCCAGATCCGCCATGAGAAGAACGGCGAAACGACGAATCGCGCGGATAACGTGGCGGCGGAAATTGACCTGACCACGCCGCTGCAAACCGAAACGAAGCCGCAACGGCGCCGATGTTTTGCGACGTTCAGGCATGTGTGGCCGCGAAACACCGACGCGCGACGGCGTCGGCACCTCGAGCGGCGCACTGTCCACATGCGGCAAATTTGTGATGTGGAAAGGTTCAGCTTCCACGACCGTCGTACGCCCCCGACAACAAAAGTGGGTCCCTGACGCTCCCGGTTATGAATTGGCCAAGGGACCGCGAATATGTTGTCTGCTGAAACAGTCCGCTAGATCCAACGACCGGCTACTCTGTGATCTGGATCACAACGTCGAAGTTGTTACCGCTAATGATGTTACGTCGTGCGGCGGTTGGGGCCGCTGGTGCGATTGGAATTGCCGGCCGAATTGCCCTGCGCGGGCGAGTGCCGCGGCAGGTGCGAGCCGCTGTTGCGCACCGGGTGCGTGGGTGTGGCACGCGGCGCGGCGCGCGGGCCCGAGCGACGCGATTGCACGACGGGCAGATCCAGCTCGAAGAAGAAGCGCGTCCCCCAACCGATCCGCGACTCCACCTTCAGCTCCGACTTCATCGCGCTCGCAAGCTTGCGGCAGATCGTGAGGCCGAGTCCCGTCTGCGAGAAGAGCTGACCGCGGCGCCCCGA
>WNGD01027110.1_pt1 | contig 13194 bp, 12 predicted proteins | sample 5400671 | NCBI WGS metagenome assembly WNGD01 (sample SAMN13153369, study PRJNA577476) | soil metagenome | isolation source: 40 cm soil or saprolite under grassland replicate 2 | place: USA:California | collected 2016-06-15
AGTTCATGGTCATCTCCTTTGGAATTCCGGCGCCGCCATGATGAGGGCGATGGCTTGGCTGCCCTCGGTTTCAGCCAGAGCCGAACGAGTCGTTGGCGACAGCGCGTCGGGAGCGACCAATCGGGCGAGAGAATCTCTGTCGCCCACGTCTTCCAGCCGCACGCGAGAGCCGGGAATCCGATTGGCAACCAAATCGGCCGCGAAATTCATGCGCGTAAGCAACATGTCGGAACTCGTCCAAGAGGAGCCGACGTCGGGATAGCCCGTCGGAGGTTGCGCCAGGAACAGTGGTTCGCCCATCCGACCGAGATAGCGCAAGAGCTGATGCGACATTTGCACTTCAGCGCCGGTGGCGCGAAGCGCGCTAGCGACGTATTCCAAGGGCATCTTGACTTTGGCTTGAAACGCTTCGGGAGAATTGAACTCCGGCGACCCGAAGATGGTCCGTAACACGGTCGGAATATCACCGTCGCTCTGGCGAAACGATTCCGCGACCTTATTGATGATGGACTGCGGAGGATCGTCGGAAACAAATCGGCGCGCCAGCTTTAACGCGATGAAATGGGCGGTGGAGGGGTGACGGGCCAGAAGGTCGAGGACTTGCAATCCATCGTCCATACCGCCGCCCGCAGGAATCCGGTGGCCCAGGACCGTTTTCTCACCGGCATCGTGAATCCTTGGCTCGAAATAGAACTCCGCTTCGCCTTGCGGCCGTCGAATGGTCCAGCCGGTGAAGCAACGCGCGACTTCCTGCACGTCTTTCTGCGTGTAACCGCCGTCGACGCCCAACGTGTGGAGTTCCATCAGCTCGCGCGCGTAGTTCTCGTTGAGGCCGTGTCTTCGATTATTCGGCGCCAATCTTCCCGCGATCGAGTTCGGGCCGGCGCTCAGCCAATTATCCAAATAGAACAACATCGCCGGGCTTTGCGCCGTGGCGCGCAGCACGTCTTTGAAACGGCCGAGAGCGTGAGGCCGGATCGTGTCCCGGTCGTAAGCGGTCGTGAGCCATCGATCGGCGCCTTTAGCCGCAAAGATATTGAAGTGATTGCTCCAGAAGTCGGCCATCACCTCGTAGAGCTGGCGCTGGCTGTATACGGCGCGTAAAAGCCTCGCCTGCTGCAGCTCCAGAATAATGAAGCGGGGCCCTTGCATCTGCTGCTGAAGCATCGTTGGTTGCTGCCCGGTCTGCTGCCGAGCCACTTTGGGCGGCGGATAGAGCTCAACGAGCTCGCGAGTGCTGAGCCGCATGGTTTTGAGCTGAGCGAGTTTCTCTTCTACCAAAGAATCGGGAATCCTCTCCGGGCTAAGCTGTTCATCCAAATAGGCGCGAATCCCGAGGCGGTTGACTTTTTGGACCTCTTCTCGGGTGGGCCCGAAGCTCGTCCGATTGAGGAAGTGAATGATCTTCTGCTCTTGGTTGAGCGGCACCGACATGAATTTACTCTCCACGTCAATTCCCGCAGATTGCTGCGTAAACGGGATTTCGAGTCCTCTCAAAGTCCGTCATTCCCGCATGCTCGTAGCGGGAATCCAGGCGAAACTCTGACTGGACCCCCGATTAAAACATTCGGGGGTGACGACTTCGGGGAAACTCTCATAAATGTTTTTTTGATACCGCAGCTTGCTGCGGGGTAGTTCATTCGCGATCTTTCCGGTCCGGGCTTGTCTTGTCTTTGAATTGCTTGCGGAAACTCTTTCTTTCGTCTTGGAGCCGCTCTGTCCGTTCACGAAATTTTTCTCGCATTTCTTGCTTTTGTTCCGGCGATAATCCTTCCAGACGCTCGCGAAATTTCTGTCGCAGCTCCTGCTTTTCCTCGGGCGAGAGGCCTTGGAATTTCTCCCGGAATTTCTCGCGCAGCTCGCGCCGCTTCTCCGGCGGCAGCTCGCGAAACTGCTCGAAACGGCGCTTGAGGGCCTCGCGCCGCTCCGGAGGGAGCGCGCGCCACTGCTGCCAGCGCTCGCGCAGACGCTCCTGTTGCTGCGGCGGGAGCTCCCGCCAGCGGTCGAAATTCTTACGAATCTCCGCTTTCTTTTGCGGGTCCATATTGCGCCAGGTTTCAAATTTTTGCTTGAGTTCTTGCTGCTCCTGCGGCGGGAGTGACCTCCAGCGCTGAAACCGGTCGCGGAGCTCTTGCTTTTCTTGCGGTGTCATTCGCTGCCAACGCTCCAGGGTTTCCTGATCGTTCTGGGCCAGGACTTGACCTGGCGGCGCTGACTGACTCCATGAAGCAGGAGGCGGCAAAAGGATCACTAACAAAAGGAAACCCAGGTGCTTGATCAGCGGCTTCACTTTGCGGTCTCCTTTTTATTCCTTGGCGCGCTTTTTTGTGAATTTGTTCCCTTTGTCGGGTCTCCAGCATTCTCGACGTCAGGCATGTCCTGCATCATGTCCATCTGCCTGATCACTTCCATGTCCCGCAGGAGGTCCATCATCTGAAGCATTTCTCTGTCCGGTCGCTCGTTATCTTTGCTCGCCGCCAACAGCGGCAATCCGGCGAAAAGCACCGCGGCTAAAATCAACCAATGCAAGCGTGACATAGGCGGTGATCATTCAAGCTGCGCTGTTTGCCTGGCCGCCCATGGACTCCAGCATATCCATGGCGTCTAGGACTTCCATGTTGGAGAAGAACTCCAAGTTCTCGGTCATCGGAAGGATCTCCATAAAAGATTCTTCGTCCTGCGGCAATTCGTTCGCGCGCCAGGCTTTGTTGCCGAAGTTAAATGTTAGCGCCAACAGTACCACCGCGGTTGTGGCCAAGACGGGAGCCATCCACGGCGAAAAAGACGACAGCAAACTTCGCCACCACGATTGGCTCTCATGGAGGGCGGCCAGCTTGTGTCGCATCTCCCGGCTGTAATCGTCCCAGAAGGCCTGCGGCGGGTCATCGGCTGCGACCGTTATGGGAAGAACCGAGGCCATCTGTTTGAGATAAAGTCGGCATGGTTCACAGCCGGCTATGTGGGTGTCGACTTGATTGCGCTCCGTGTTGCCCAGCTCGCCGTAATAGTAAAGGACCAATTCCTGTTCGAATGTTTCGCAAGCCGTTACGGAAGATTTATTCTGCTGAGTCATACCGGCCTCCTAGGCGAATTCCGCCAGGCTTTGCCTGAGCGCCGCGACCGCCCGGTGAAGATGAACCTTTACGGTACCTTCGGCGGTCTGCATCATTTGAGCGATTTCACGGATCGAGAGTCCTTCATGGTTTCTCAATATGAACGCGGTTCGTTGTTTTGGTGGCAGGGCCTCCAGCGCCGCGCCTATCTTACGTGAGACTTGCCCGGCGGTCACGAGCTGCTCAGGCAAAGGAACGGCGTTGGGATCCTGGTTCAGTCTCGCGCCGCTTTCGAGTTTTTCTTCGTAGGATTCAACGGGCGCACGCTGTTTGCGGCGCCGATAGTCCAGGCAGACATTCACCAGAATCCGATAAAACCACGTGTAAAAGCCAGATCTGCCGTCGAATTTCTTGATATTCATATAAGCCTTCAAGAAGGCATCCTGCGAAAGGTCCTTCGCCTCTTCTCGGTCGCGGGCGAAATCGAAAGCAATGTGGTAGGCTTTTTGTTTGTAGCGATCCACTAGTTCCTCGAACGCCTTCGTATCCCCGTTTTTGGCCAATGCCACGAGTTCTTCATCTGCCGCCTTCACAGATGGATTTCCGTTCATGACCGGATTATACCACATGCCAAGGCAGCGAAATGGCCACCGCCGGCAACTAAGCGACGGCGGCCTGAGTGTGGCTTAGACCGAAATTAGCTTCCCGATTAACGATTCTTTATGTCGCGCACGAGTTCACGCCTGTCGCCGCGAATTTGCCGTCGATCGAGTCGACGTGCTCTCCGATCAGATTTCAGCTCGCCTCTGTCGCCTTTGATCTCCTTCACATCCTGAGCGATTTCTGCGTTGCCAGCCCCGTTCTTTATGTCACTGCGAAGTTCTTTTCTGTCGCCCCTGAGCTCGCGGCGGTCCTGCCGAGTTTCTTTGCGATCCTGCCGGAGCTCTTGGTGATCCTGCTTGAGTTCCTTTAGATCTCCTTTGATTTCCCCGTCTGCTGCAAAAACGGGCGAACCCGCGAAGAGGAGCGATGCTGCCATAACGGCGGCGCCGAACAAGTGTTTATGCCTTTCCATCCCGTCGGACCTCGTATTTTGATTAGCTTTTTGGGCTTTAACCCTTAGACGGGGCTGTCATCGGAAGGTTTACAGGACCGGGGGAACTCCATGGGATAAAAAGGCTCAAGGTATGCTCTCGATAACGGCGAGCCGACGGGTACTGGTCGTTTTGCCATTCTCAACCTATTTTTTCTTCGATCAAGTTCCCCGCGCTAAATTCCAACATAGTTCCGTTACCCTAAAATAACTTTTTATGGTAATAGCTTGGGACTCCGCTATGAAAAGACTCTTGCTTGGGGTTGCTGCGATTTTACTTCTGCCGATCGCCATGGTGCATGGAGCTGACTCTGGTTCTGTACCTCGGTTCAATAAAGTAATGATCATTATCTTGGAGAACGCGAATTACAGGGATGCTCTCGCGCAACCTTTCCTCGGCAATTTGACCAAAAGCGGGGCACTCCTCAGTCAGTTCTACGCCGAGACCCATCCTTCGCTACCAAACTATATAGCGCTGACGGCTGGAACCACGAGCGGTGTGACCTCTAATGGACCAGTGAGCTTAGACCTGCGTCATATAGGCGATCTCCTTGAAGCAAAGGGTAAAGCATGGAAAGTCTACGCCGAAGCTTATCCTGGCCACTGTTTCCTTGGAAAACAATCGGGTACCTATGTGCGCAAGCACGTACCGTTTCTGAGTTTCGAGAACGTTCAAAAAGATGTACATCGCTGCGCCAGCCCCTCCTGAAAAATGATGCTTTCATGAAGGGATTATTATTGGTTGTCACTTTCGACGAGGCCGATAATCGTGATCCTGCCAACCACATCTTCACCGCGCTGATAGGCGAGTCGGTCCTCTCCGGCAGTGTCTCGAAAAACCCGTACAACCACTACAGCCTTCTGCGCACCGTTGAAGGTGCCCTCAGCTTGGGGACCCTCGGACAAAATGACGTTTCGGCATTTTCCGTGGCCGGGGTGTGGAGGTAAAACTTCCCCGGCCGAAGTCACTCGTAACTAAACGCCTCGCGACGCGCCATTAGACAAAATCTTGTTTTTCTCTCTGGGAGTGCTGGCCGCAGCAGTGGGTTTGACAATTCCCGGTATTCTCAATCCAGTGACCGGAGCATTGCTACACGAGCTGTCCTCAATTCCAGTTATTGCGAACTCGGCGCGTTTGATGCGCTTACGAAAATTCGTATGTGAATGGCTTACACGTCCTTAGAAACTTGAACATGCGGGAATTACGGCGTATAAAAAAACCACTGTGTTTCTTTGTCGTTCAACAAATAGACGCGGTGGTATGCGGCGGTGGATTGGAGTAATTCTTTTTCTTTTCGTCTTTACACTTCCCTTACACTTTCATCCCGGCACGGAGAGTTCCCGACTTAGTCAAGAGTGTAGTTGCTATGGAAAAGCGAGAGAGAAACTTGAGGAGGAATTGATAAGCTCAGGAACTTTGTAGAAGAGGGAAGCTATGAAAGCCAGAAATTTAACGAAGGTATTCGGCAAGATTTGCCCGTGTTGTGGGCAAGTCGGATTGGTTCTCTATGAAACAGAAAGCAGGATAGTTTATGAATGTCCGGATAGACATCAGTACGAAACCCGAAAGTGGCGGCGGGAAACCAGAGATAAACTTCGACTTCTAAATCATCATTGACAAACCCCTAGTGGCTTGGGTAGGTTGGCGGCGTGCTGGATTCGAGTTCGAAAAGTGCAATTGGTACCCGTCGGCTGATCGGGGCGACCCTATTAGCCTTCGTTTTCTTTCTGCCTTTACACCAGCACTTCTTTACTCCGACCCCACAATTCGCCAAGGAGTGCAGCTGCGTCCATGGGGTCAAAACGGCGGCGGGGTTAGGAACAGCGCCAGCGAGCTGGACGCCGAGTTTTCAGACCTCTGCTGTCATCGACCGCGAGTCGCAGGTTCCATTCCAGCTCTGGGGTGGCTGTCATTCAAGTCGCGCGCCGCCTTTGACCCAATCTCTCTAACGATCCCTTTTTCAAATCATAAACTAGTTGCTTTCCGTTCCGCGCGGGGCGGAGAGCAGACTCTTTATTGTTAGGGAGGTGGGTCTATGAACTCATTTTGCAAAAAGTCATGGATTGTATCCTCGTGCTTGGTTGTTTGTTGCGCTGTTATGCTCCCGGGTACCGTGTCGGGTCAGGAGTCCGAACTCGAAACTTTGAAACGGCAACTCAAGGAAATGCAGGATCAAATGCGAACGATGGCGGAGCGGATTGAGCTCATGGAGCAGGAGAAGGAGGCGGAGCAGTCCGCGCCATCGCAGTCCGCGCAGTCAGCGGCGCAGTCATTTCCGGGGGCGCTGAACCCCGCGATTTCGGTGATCGGAAATTTCGTCGGGCGAGCGGATACTCAAAGAGTCTTCAATGACAGCGGCGATCGGATCGACAACAAAATGAATCTCCGCGAAGCTGAAATCGACATGCGGGTTCCGATCGATCCCTATGCCGACGGTGTCTTGATCGCTTCTTTAGAATCGGAAAGCCCGGGTAAGTTTTCTGCCGGTGTTGAAGAAGGCTACGTGACTATCAAGAAGCTGCCGTTTTTGGATGAGCCTCCGTTAGGACTTAAGTTGAAGGTGGGGCGCTTCCGGCCCACGTTTGGCTTGTTCAATATTCTCCATACCCACGATCTGCCGACGACTTTCAGGTCTCTGCCGACGGCGGAGTTCATGGGCGAGGACGGGTTCATTCAAAATGGAGTCTCCGGCAACTTTTTTATCCCGACGCCGTGGGACACCGATTCGAGTCTTGACGCTACGATGGAGGTCCTAAACGGCGGAGATGTCGCCATCTCGCCCGCCGCGAGGTCGAGGATTTCCTACCTTGGGCATCTCCGGTGGTATCGTACGCTCTTCCCGGGCCACGACCTATCGCTCGGATGGTCGAGCTACTATCATCCGGCCAATAACAGCGTCGGGTCCGCGGATTTTCATGGGGTGGATTTCCTCTACCGCTGGAAACCGTTTCGACTGGGAGAATACAAATCGTTTCTTTTCGGCGGCGAGTTGATGTTCGCACGGCGCCCCTATCCGGAGGCCTCCGAGCCACCGGATGTGGAGCGAGCGATCGTGCTTAGAGACTTGCAGCCCGGCAAAGGCAAGCCTTTTGGCTATTCGCTCTTCAGCCAGTGGCAGTTCAATCAGAGAACCTACGCAGGTCTTCGCTGGGACCAGACGACGACTCTCTTTGATCCCGGCTTGAAACGCGAAAGCCTCACGCCTTACGTCTCATACTATTTCAGCGAGTTCTTACGCGCCCGGTTGAGTTACGAGCACCGCTGGAGCGATCTCTTCACCGAGAATAATCGCAACACGGCCCTGTTCGAGCTCAATTTTGTGTTCGGCTCTCATCCGCCGGAGCCGTTTTGGGTCAACAAGTAACTCAGCAGCCGTTTGAAGGGAGACAAAAATGAAATTGTTCAAGATATTATGCACGATTGTCTTCGGATTTTCAGTTTTGGTCCAGCCGTTGTGGGCGCAAGAAAAAAAGGTTCAGGTCGTCTGCACTCTGCCGACGCTCAAGGCGCTGACCGAGGAGGTCGGCGGAGAGCGTGTCGAGGTTATTGCGTTGGCGAAGGGCGATCAGGATCCCCATTTTGTCACTCCGACTCCCGTTCTCATGCAGCGGACCCGGAGCGCTAATCTTTTTGTCGAGAACGGCTTTTCGCTGGAACTGTGGGCGGACCAAGTCGTCAATGGCGCGGGAAACACGAGGATTTACCGCGGCACTCCTGGACGGATAGTTGCGAGTAACGGCATCGCCGCCCTAGAAGTTCCGTCGGCGTTAACGCGTGAAATGGGGGATATCCACCCGCAGGGTAACCCTCATGTCTGGCTCGATCCATTGCTGGCGAAGATGGAGGCGGGCAATATCGCCGATGCGTTGAAGTCCGTCGATCCTGCCGGTGCTTCCACCTACGAATCGCGAAAGAATGATTTCTTTAAGCGCATCGATAATGCAATGTTCGGGCAGGAGCTGCTGAAGCTCGTAGGAATCGAAAAATTGACCCGCCTTACTTGGAGCGGTCAGCTTCATCCTTTTCTCGAAAACACGAAAATCGGCGGGGCGCCTCTGGCGGCAAGAGCGGGCGGATGGCTCAAAAGCGCAGAGCCACTCCGGGGCGTGAAGGCATTTGAATTCCACAAAGTCTGGGCGTACTTTGCGAGGGCGTTCGGCATTCAGCTGGTCGGTACCATTGAAGAGCGACCCGGCATTCCTCCCGGACCCCAGCATGTCATCCAAGTGACGGACAAGATCAAAGCTGAGAAAGTTCCTCTGATCCTGGTCGACAACTTCTATGATCCCTCTCTCCCGAATCGAATCGCGCAGCAAACGGGAGCCAAAGTGGTGTTGCTTCCCAATCAGGTGGAAGGAGAGCCAGGGGTCAAGAATTATTTTGATCTAGTCGATCATGTAATCTCAAAGACGACCACAGCGTTGAAAAAATAAGGACGATGAAACAATGAAGCAAGGACCATTCTCCTTGGCGGCAGCGGACGCGATCTTCATAAGCGAGGGAGACACGCATGACTAGCATTCTCGACTTGAAATGGATGCTGGTTCCCTTCTTGGCTTGCCTGGTGCTCTCGATCAATCACGTGTACCTCGGCATTCACGTCATCGCCCGCAAGGTGATCTTTGTCGATCTAGCGCTTGCGCAGATCGCTGCGCTCGGCGCCACTTACGCCTTGATTCTGGGCTATGACCCCAACGCCGAGCCGTTGCAAGTTTCCCTCTTCTCACTGGCTTTTACCTTTGTCGGGGCGGGGGCCTTCGCGATCGCGCGGATGCGCCGGGAGACTTCGGGAGGTGAGGAACTCAAGCACATGTTGGTGGGCGACGTTCTGTTGGTCTCACTTCCGACCGTAACGGAAATGGCGATTCTCTACGGTGCCATCGGAATTTTTCACGTGATCTTCCGAAAAAAATTTCTCGCTATTTCGCTCAATCCCGAAGGTGCGGAGAGCGCCGGGCTGAACGTGCGGCTCTGGGATGTTCTCTTCTACATGTCTTTCGGCGTCGTGATCGTCAAATCTGTCGCGGTCGTAGGCGTGCTCTTGGTCTTTTCCTATCTCGTTGTCCCGGCCGTCATCGCCCAGATGTTCAGCGATACGGTGATGGGGCGGCTGTTATTCGGCTGGCTGGTGGCGATCGCGGCGAGCATGTTGGGAATTATCTGGTCTTTTTATTCGGATTATCCGACGGGGCCGGCGGTGGTCGTGATGCTCGGGCTCTTTCTCGTGCTGTCAAGTATCGTGTATTATCTCCTTCACGCGCCGGTGAAAGCGCGCGCCGCCGCTAACGTTGCCGGCATCGCGGTGTTTGCCTTTGTTTTTTTCTTCGTTCTGTCCTATGCAAAGAAGAGCGACCCTGCGGTGTCGACGACAGCGAGGCCGCCCGCGGTGGAGACACTGTTAGAGGAGCTTAAGCAAGGTGAAGAGGTGCATCAGTTGGACGTTATTGCCCATCTCGGAGGGATGCACAACCCGAAGATTGTTCCAGCATTGACGGATCTTTTGTCCCGCGCTCAGTCGCATCAGGCGGTCGAGGCGACGGTGGAAGCGCTAGCGAAACAGAAAGATCCCCGAGCCATCCCGGCGTTGCAGCGCGCGGCCCGCGGCCCCTATGATAGTTTTCTGAAGCTTTCCATTGCCCAGGCGCAGCTCGCGCTCGGTCGGCCAAGGACGTCCGGCAGAACAGCGCGGCCCTGGCGAGGATCGACGCGTGGGTAAACAGCGAAGGAAAAACGGTCCGGTTGGATGCCAAAGCGCGTCAGTTCCAAGCTCAAAAATAGCCAGCGAGATTCGTGACAAGCCGTGCAACCTGCATCGCACCTATGGACCTATAGTCTGGTCAGCGTCATTTTAGTTAGCCTCCTTTCGCTCATCGGCCTCGCGTTCATTTCGGTCGGCGAGGAGAAGCTAAAACGCATCATATTTGTCATGGTCAGCCTGGCCGTCGGCGGTTTGTTCGGCGACGCTTTCATTCACCTATTGCCGGAGTCCTTTGAAAGGTTGGGGAGCAATTTGCAAGCCTCTCTCTATGTTCTGGCCGGCATCTTTGCCTTCTTCGTTCTGGAGAAGTTTCTCCTCTGGAGACACGAGCACGTCCTGGAATCCGATCATTCCATCCATCCCGTAGGGTACATGAATTTATTGGCTGACGGCGCCCACAATTTTATCGACGGAGCCATCATCGGAGCCTCTTATGTCGTCAGTCTTCATGTGGGCATCGCGACTACGATGGCCGTGATCTTTCACGAGATCCCCCATGAGCTGGGTAACTTCTTTGTCTTGCTCTATGCCGGCTTCACAAAGCGGAGGGCGCTATTTTTCAATTTCGTATCAGCCGTTTTTGCGATCGTAGGAACGATTATCTCCCTCCTGGTGGGTTCCAGAGTGGAAAATTTTTCTAGCGTGATGTTGCCGTTGGCGGCGGGCGGCTTCATTTATATTGCTGGCTCCGATTTGGTACCTGAGCTTAACAAGGAGTCGAAGCTTGGCAAATCCGTCGTGCAGATGCTCGCCATAGGATTGGGTGTTGGATTGATGCTGCTATTAGATATGCTGGAAGATTAGGGGAAGCTTACATTGCGAGAAAGAAGACATTTCGATCTTTATGGGGAAATATGACATGGGGAAATATCGACGGATCCTGCGATCCATAGAGTCTCTGCTAATTCTGGCTGTGCTCCTGAACTACGTAAGCGGCCGGGCCCAAGCCGCGACGGAAGCCGATGTCACGCGCGCGACCTTGAAGAACGGCCTCCGCGTGGTGATCGTCCGCAACACGCTCGCGCCCGTGGTGACGACGGAGATTAACTATTTAGTAGGATCGAACGAAGCGCCGGATGGATTTCCCGGCATGGCGCATGCCCTGGAGCACATGATGTTTCGGGGCAGCCCGGGGCTTTCATCAGCCCAGCTTTCAAACCTCATCGCCGCCATGGGCGGCAACTTCAACACCGCTACCCAGCAGACAGTGACGCAGTATTTTTTTACCGTTCCCGCCAGTGATCTTGAAATCGCTCTCAATATCGAGGCCGTGCGGATGCGCGACGCGCTCAACACGGAAGCGCTCTGGAAGCAGGAGCGGGGAGCGATTGAGCAGGAGGTCGCGCAGGATCTTTCCAATCCTCAGTACATGTTCTACTCCCGTCTGCTTAGCGTGATCTTTGCGGGGACGCCTTACGCCCATGACGCGCTCGGCACCCGTTCGTCTTTCCAAAAGACGACGGGAAAGATGCTCAAAGACTTCCACAAGAATTGGTACGCGCCCAATAATGCCATCCTCATAGTCGTCGGCGACGTGGATCCCGCCGCGGCCTTGGCTAAGATCAAGCGGTTCTTCGAGCCGATTCCGCGCCGTGCCGTGCCCGCGCGGCCGAAGATTCAGCTACAACCGGTGAAGCCGACGACCATTGCAATCGATTCGGATCTCCCCTACGGAATAGCTGCCGTGGCTTATCGCTTGCCGGGATATGACGATCCGGATTTTGCCGCAGGCGTCGTTTTGGCGGACGCGCTGGACAGCCGAAGAGGAGATTTATATGGGGTCGCTGCCGCGGGAAGGGCGCTCGGCGCTGGTTTCGACGCCTCCGCGCTTCCCAAAGCGGGCTTCGGATACGCTCATGCGGAGTTCCCACCGGGGCAAGACAGCTCTGCGCTCGTCGCCGAGATGAAAAAAATTATCGAGGAATACGTTAAAAGCGGCGTCCCCGCCGATCTGGTGGAAGCAACCAAGCGTCGCGAGGTCGCGGAGGCGGAATTCCGCAAGAATTCCATCGCGGGCCTGGCGGCGGAATGGTCGCAAGCGCTGTCCGTCGAAGATCGGACCTCGCCGGAGGACGACATCGAGGCAATCAAAAAAGTTACCGTCACGGACGTGAACCGAGTCGCCAAAAAATACCTTATCAATGACACGGCTGTCGTAGCTTTATTGACGCCGCGCGAATCCGGCAGCCCAGTCGCCTCCGAAGGCTCGAAGCCCGGCAGCGAGTCTTTTGCGCCGAGACAAACAAAACCGGTTCCGCTGCCCGCGTGGGCGAAAAGAACGTTGAATCCTCTGGATGTTCCGGCATCGAAAGTGAATCCCGCTGTGACGGTGCTGGCCAACGGGCTCCGCCTGATCGTTCAACCGGAAACCATCAGCGATACGGTCGGCGTTTACGGCGTGGTCAAGAACAGGGCCGAGCTCGAGGCGCCAAAAGGAAAGGAAGGAATCGATCAAATCCTCGAGGAGCTCTTCCCGTATGGATCGGTGAAGCTGGACCGTTTGGTTTTCCAAGAAGCAATGGACGAGATCGGAGCGCAGGCGTCGGTAGGGACACGCTTCTCGCTCCAGGTCTTATCGGATCGCTTCGAGCGCGGCGCAGAGCTGCTCGCGGACAATCTATTGCATCCTGGGTTGCCGGAAGCCGCCTTCAGAGCCGTGAAGCAGCGAACCCGCCAAGCGGTGGCGGGTCAGCTTCAAAGTCCGGTCTACCTTTCGCAGCGGGCGTTTCTCAAGGCGATTTACCCCGAGAACGATCCGACCTGGCGTCAGGCGACGCCCGATACCGTGGCCTCCATCGAGCTTGAGGACGTGCGCGCCTATTATGAAAAAGTTTTTCGTCCCGACCTTACAACCATTGTCGTTATCGGCAAGGTGACCCCAGAGCAGGCAAAGAGCGTCGTGGAAAAATATTTCGGCGAATGGAAAGCGATGGGGCCGAAGCCCGAGACGGATCTCCCGCCGGTGCCGCGCAACAAACGGGCCACTACTTTGGTTCCCGACCGCAGCCGCGTCCAGGATGAGGTAACGCTTGGACAGACCTTCGAGCTGACGCGGCAGCATCCGGATTACTATCCGATCGAGCTTGGTATGAACGTCCTTTCCGGAGCATTTTATTCGACCCGGCTCTATCGTGATCTCAGGGAAAATACCGGTTTGGTGTACTCCGTCGGCGCGGCGCTCCAATCCAGTAAGACCCGTTCGGTGTTTTATGTATCTTATGCCTGCGATCCGCCGAACGTCGCAAAAGCGAGAGCCATCGTGGAGCGGAATCTGCGCGAGATGCAAACG
>WNGD01012080.1_pt1 | contig 13193 bp, 14 predicted proteins | sample 5400671 | NCBI WGS metagenome assembly WNGD01 (sample SAMN13153369, study PRJNA577476) | soil metagenome | isolation source: 40 cm soil or saprolite under grassland replicate 2 | place: USA:California | collected 2016-06-15
TAGGCGCGTTTCATGGGATCAATCCGGCGATGGGATGGTTGTTTGCTGTTGGACTCGGATTGCAGGAACAGAAGCGCATAGCAGTCCTTCGTGCGCTGCCACCGATCGCTCTCGGCCACGCGCTTTCCATCGGGATCATCATCGCTGCAGTTCTCCTGGCTCGGGTTACCGTGCCACCATTCGCTCTAAAAATTGCTGCTGCTGCAATCCTATTTGCTTTTGGATTGTATCGTCTTTTTCGGTCGCGGCACCCGAACTGGGTGGGCATGCGAGTCGGTTTTGGCGATTTGACCCTTTGGTCCTTCATCATGGCATCGGCACACGGCGCGGGTTTAATGCTAATTCCGTTATTTCTTAAATTACCCCCACAGACGCTTGCGCCACACACGGGTTCCATGGGCGTACACATGCACCCGACCTGCGGCCTTGAATTCGCTAACTTCAACACTCCTTCTCTACTGGCGAGTTCAATTACCGTTCATACCTTCGGCTATCTTCTGGTAACCGGCCTCGTGGCAATCTTGGTTTACGAAAAACTCGGGGTCGACATCTTGCGCCGCGCCTGGTTCAACGTCGATGTGTTCTGGATGCTCGCGCTGATGATTGCTGGCTTATTTATCCTTTTCCTTTGAATTGAAGGCGGAAATTCGCGTGCGGCAGGCGATTGGGTGATGATCGGTGCGTGAAAATTGTGACCACGATCGCGGAGGCTCAATCGCGACAGCGCTCAAAACCGAGTGTGCTCGTGCCCACGATGGGAGCTCTGCACGAAGCGCACTTGGAATTGATCCGAGTTGCGCGTGAGCACGCCGGCCCCGACGGCGAAGTGGCGGTGAGCATTTTTGTAAATCCGCTCCAGTTTGAACCGGGAAGCGATTACGAACGATATCCACGTCTGGAAAAAGCAGACGAAGACTTTTGCCGCGATGCCGGAGTCGATCTCTTATTCCGGCCAACTCCCGCGGAAATGTATGCCGACGATCGCTCCGTTTTTGTTGAAGAGGCTTCTCTTTCGAAAACACTCTGCGGTAAGTCGCGACCCGGTCATTTTCGCGGTGTCTGCACGGTCGTGGCGAAACTGTTGAACATTCTTACGCCGGAGGTGGCTGTCTTTGGCGAAAAAGATTTTCAGCAACTCGCGATCATTCGCCGGATGGTGCGCGATCTTAATTTTAAGATCGACATTGTTGCTATCCCAACTGTCCGCGAAAAGGACGGGCTGGCACGCAGCTCACGCAATCAATACTTGAACACGGAAGAACGAAAGCAGGCAACGGTTTTGCGAAAAGCTTTGTTGAAAGGGGCCGAGATGACGCGCGGCGGCGAAACTTCGACTACACGAGTTGTTTCGGCGGTTCGCGAAATGATCAGTCAAGCGCCACTCGCCCGAATTGATTATGTCGAACTTGTTGATGCAAGGAATTTGCAGCCGATTGAGGTCTTTAGCCCAAATTCACTGCTCGCGCTCGCAGTGTTCTTCGGCAAAACTCGCCTGATCGACAACATTCTGCTCACGTGAAGGAATACGATTTCGTTGTGATCGGCAGCGGCATCGCTGGGCTCAGTTTCGCGCTGAAGGTGGCACAGCATGGTTCCGTTGCGGTAATTACGAAACGCAAAGGCACCGACACAAACACAGCTTGGGCGCAGGGCGGAGTGGCATGCGTGACCAGCGATGAAGATTCTTTCGAGCTGCACGTACGCGACACACTTGAGGCAGGCGCCGGACTTTGCGACGAGGCGGCCGTTCGCACGATTGTCATGGAAGGTCCGGATCGAATCCGAGAGTTGATGGAATTTGGGTTGGAATTTGATGAGCGCGAGGTCTCCGGTCCGAGAGTTGATGGAATTTGGGTTGGAATTTGATGAGCGCGAGGTCTCCGGCCATCGCGAGCTCGATCTTGGCAAGGAGGGTGGCCACTCGAAGCGTCGGGTGCTGCATGTGCAAGACGTGACGGGAAAAGAGATCGAGGGCACTTTGCTGCGCGAGCTCGGTCGGCAATCGCATGTTGAGCTGTTTGAAAATCATATGGCGGTCGATTTGATTACTGCGGGCAAGCTCGGTTTCGCAACAGAAGATCGCTGTCTTGGCGTCTACGTTCTGGATGAAAGAACGGGAGAAGTAGAAACGATCCGTTCGGATCGAATCGTGCTGGCGACGGGCGGTTGCGGCAAAGTTTACTTATACTATATCGCGACCGGAGACGGCGTAGCGATGGCGTGGCGGGCGGGCGCCGTGATTGCAAACATGGAGTTCATCCAATTTCATCCAACATGCCTGTTTCACGCCAAGGCGAAATCATTTCTCATCTCGGAAGCCCTGCGCGGCGAAGGCGGAATCTTGCGCAATAGTCGCGGCGAGGATTTCATGAAACGGTACGATCCGCGGGGCTCGCTCGCTTCGCGCGACATCGTGGCCCGTGCGATCGATGCAGAGATCAAGCGCGCGGGCGCGAAATGCGTCTTTCTGGACATCACGGACAAGTCGCCGGAATTTATTCGGGAACGTTTTCCGCATATTTACGAGACGTGCTTGGGATTCGGGATCGACATGTCGAAACAGCCGATTCCAGTCGTGCCGGCGGCGCATTATCAGTGCGGTGGAATCAAGACGGACGTGAACGGCGCGACGAATTTGCTCGGGCTATATGCGATTGGCGAAGTCGCGTGCACCGGATTGCATGGGGCGAACCGCCTTGCGAGCAACTCGTTGCTAGAAGGTCTGGTCGTGGCGCATCGCGCGGCAGCGTCATCTGTACAGGCGCAAAAGCGATCAAAACAGAAAATTTTGTTGCCTGAGTGGGAATCGGGAAATGTGCAGGACGTCGATGAACTGGTCGTAATTTATCATAACTGGGACGAGATCAGACGCCTGATGTGGGATTACGTAGGAATTGTGCGCACGGATAAGCGGCTACAGCGCGCGAGCGCGCGCCTGCGAAATCTCCAGCGCGAAATTCGTGAGTTCTATTGGAATTTCAAAATATCGGTGGACCTTCTGGAGCTGCGTAATTTGGCTACGGTGGCGGCGTTGATTGTCGATTCGGCGTTGAGTCGAAAAGAGAGCCGTGGCCTGCATTACACCCTCGATTATCCCGAGGCAAAAGACCGGCAATTCAAGCGCGAAACCGTGCTTAGTCGCGGCTGAAATTCGAAAGTCGCGGTTTGCGGCCCATTCCGCATCTATCCCCGGCACCGTTTTTTGCCTATGGAAAATGGCTTGCCTAAATGCAGGTAATCAGATAAAGGGGAGCGGCAATTTATAGATGAAGAGACTTTTGGCGGTTTGTTTGATCTTGGGAATAGCTGACGCGGCTAAAGCCGACGAACAATCGACTTCGCCATACGCAACCGCAGGGGATTTTGCCAAATATGCGATGAAGCTGCGGGAGCAGGCGCTGCTTAAAGTTGAGCCGCAAGTTTTTGTGCCGACAAGTTCGCGCCCTACGACGCAACGGTTCCCGTGGAAAATGAACATCGTGACCACGGTATTTTGGGTTGGGGAGCAGGCTGGAGGTAACAATCCTGTGCCCAATTTCAAAAGCTGCTGGGATGCGAATTGGACAGGCAGTTACGGTGGCTTCGATAATCCCGATTCGTCGTCGCGGCGCAATTATATTCCGGTGTCTTTCATACCGCACCAAAATCCCTTCTACTACGCGCTGCCGTACAACGACGTCACACACGGTCAGTTCAAACCGGAAGCGCCGCTTGTTATCCCCTGGTTCAAGCAGGCCTACACAGGACCGGGCCAATCAGTGTGCAGAGATCGTTGGATCGCCATTCGCAAAGGCAATCGTACTTGCTACGCGCAATGGGAAGATTGCGGCCCCTTTCGCACCGACCATTTTCAGTACGTTTTTCAAAGTGAACGGCCGAAGCCGAATCTCAATCATGGAGCAGGTCTGGATGTTTCTCCCGCTGTTCGCGATTATCTTGGACTTGCACCGACCGACGTAACGGATTGGCAATTTGTTGAAGTAAGCGATGTGCCTCCGGGGCCCTGGCGGAGCTACGGGGAGAACAATCACTTCGTCATTGCCCGCCGCCAAACGGAGAAGCGGGTCGCCGAACGAAGCTTCGGAGCCGCCAAGAAGTAATCGATAAGCCAATATTCTTCGGCTTGATCGAGACGCGTGCCAAGAGTGTCGATCTTCGGCGTCTTCAGCCACCCTCAGCTAGTGACTTGGCGAAGATTCGGCAGACGGAATTGTCGATGTTGACGACGACGGAGCGACTGTTGCTGGAACGCTTACGTGTGTTCCCGTCGATGGCTGGGGCGGTTGCGGGACTAGCATGCGAATCAATTCCGACACTGTCACGAATTTAAAGCCTTTGGCCTGGAGCTGATCAAAAGTCGACGGCATGGCTTCAATCGTCCCCGGGTGAATATCGTGGGATAAGACGATCGAGCCGGGCCGTGTTTCTTTGAGAATGCGGTTACAAACTACAGATGGTCCGGGCCGTTTCCAATCGTATGGATCGACGTCCCAGAGAATGATCTGATATCCGAATTCATCGTGGATCCAGCGTTTTTGGCGCGCTGTGATTGACCCATAGGGTGGCCGCAGCAAGGTCGGCCGGACGCCTGTGGCATTCTTAATTGCATCGTCGGTGCGCGTGAGTTGGCGACGTACGCCCTCGTCGGACATCTTACCGAAGTTTGGATGCGACCAACTGTGGTTTGCAATTTCATGGCCTTCGCGGGCGGCGCGCTCAACGATCTCGGGATGCTCCGCGACGTTTTCGCCGATCACGAAGAAAGTTGCTTTGATATGATGAGCGGCAAGGAGATCAAGCAGTTTCGGGGTCAGCGTGGCACTGGGGCCATCGTCAAAAGTCATCGCGATGTAGGGTCCAGCGACATGGACTGAATTGAATGTGATATTCGATTCCCCCGGGGCGTTCCGACCATTTTTTTCCGCACCTTGCGATACGGGCGTGGGTTCGGCGCGGAGGCAATGGGCCGTAACGAGTGCGATAGAACAAGACAACAACAGACGAGGAACCGACATGAACGAGAAAATGACGAACCGGATGCGTCTATCTAGCAGAGGCGGCTAGTTACGCAAGGCATGTGGCTGACCAGATTGAATTAGAAAGGAGCAACGCTTTCCGCGTTGCAGTTACTGTCTCGCGCGACGGCGCTCAGCCCTTGCGCAATTTTTCCAGTTGTGCGATGAAAGCTGCCGTCCCGTCCGCGAAATAGCCGTCGTACTGCCAAAGCTTTTGGCCGTCGCCATTGAGCACTACGATTGTGGGAAATCCTCCCACCTGGTATTGCTGCGCAAGCTCTTGATTCTGCTTTCTCAGTTCGGCGTTTTGCAGTTTCGCCCGCGGGAAGTCCACTTCCAGGAGAACGAGATTCGCGCGCGCGTAATCTTTAAACTCCGATTGCGAGAGAATTTCCTTGTCCAATTTCTTGCACCAGCCGCACCAATCCGAGCCGGTGAAATCGATTAGCAGAAACTTGTTGCCCGCTTTGGCCGCCTGCTGCGCCGTTTTGTAATCACTAAGCCAGCCGGCCCCAGCCCGGGCACACGGTGGAACAAGAAAAAGGAGAGCTGAGGCGACGAGAAGGATCAAGCGAAGTTTTTTCATCGGGGTAACTTCGACCAGACCAGAGTCCAGCGCAAGACGGTGAAGCGTATCCTCCACCGGAATTTATTCCGCATCGTTGCCGCAATAGCCCGGCGCGGAGCGCCGGGCTATGAACGGGTCCGGGATCTAGCGAATATGTCCCGAGACGAGCTTTGTCATCTCAAACATGCTCACCTGACTCTTGCCGTTAAATACCGGCCTGAGTGAGTCATCCGCGTTGATCATGGTTCTTTTCTTTTTATCCTGGCAACCATGCTTCTTGATGTAGTTCCAAAGCTTTTTGGTAAGCTCGGAACGCGGCAGCGGCTGCGACCCAACGATGGCAGCAAGCTTATCGTCGGGTTGGACTGGTCTCATGAAGGCGGGATTCGGTTTGCGTTTGGAAGGTTTCTTTTTGGTTTTCGGCATAGAGGCTGATTAACGCTTCGCTCGCAAGAGGGCAATACTAATTTTGACGAAACGAAAAAAATATTGCTAGGCCACTCGGCGGACAGCCAGAGCGGCCATGTCATCTGGCAAAGCGTCTTTACCCTTATCTGGCACTGCTTGATCCAAGATTCGCATAAGCAGCGCCTCGGCATTCGGCGCAGAATGATCGAGCATTTTCGCCAGGCGCTCCGGAGCGAGGCGCAGCCGTTCGCCTTTTGCCGCGCCAAATAAACCGTCCGTGTAAAGAAGGAAAGCATCACCCAATTCAAGGTCGACAATTGTTTCTGTAAATTCGGGGAGTTCGATCAAACCCAAAGGAGGCGCGATCGATGCGATCGACTCGGTCGCGCCGCTGTGTCGTGCGATCAGCAATGGAGGATGACCCGCGCCAACCACGCTCGCCCGCCCGGTCCCCGGGTCGACGGCGACACACATCGCAGTCATAAAAGAACGTGCGCCAAAAATACTGCGAAAGTCATTGTTAACTGCTTCCATGATCCGGGCTGGTGTGTCGTGCTCGACACTGCCATGATGAAAAAGAAGTTTCGCCAGGGTGGTAAGCAGCGCTGCAGCCGCCCCGTGGCCGGTGCCATCTGCGATCCAAAACAACATTCGTCGATCTTTCATGCGGAGCCAGCCGTAGATGTCGCCGCCCACTTGAATTACGGGCCAGTAGCGCGCGGCAACCTCCCATCCTGGCAGCGTGGGCGGCCTTGGTGGAATCAATGACTGCTGCGTCAAGCGGGCCGCGGCGAGATCGCGCTCGAGATTGCGACGCCATTCTTCGAGCTCATCTTTTTGTCGCTGTAACTGGCGCCGCATTGACCGCAGCCGAAGCTGGGTTTCAATTCTCGCGCGCAATACTGCGGCGTTGATCGGCTTGGTTACGAAATCGTCCGCCCCAGCTTGCAAGCAGAGCACCTCACTCTCTTCGCTGCCGTGTCCCGTCAGCATGATAGCGGGAATTTGCGCGACGGCAGGATCGCTATCCGCACGCAGACGTTTCAACACTTCGGCGCCGTTCAGCCCCGGCATATCAAAGTCAAGAAGAAGAAGCGAAGGCTGCTCGGCGCGCATAAGTTCCAATGCCTTGCCCCCATTGTCGGACTCGTGGCACTCGTAGCCGGCGGCCACCAGCATTTGCGCTAGGATTTTGCGACTCATCCCGTCATCATCCACGATCAAAATCTGTCCGTTTGATTTCTTCGACATCTTTTCTTTGGATTCGGATGAAATGCGGCTCGCCATTGTATTGATGTCGATCTTTGCTAGAAGCGCCAGCGCCCTAATGAGGAAGCGATTTAGTGATTGGCAACGAGTTGGACTGCGGATAGGTTTGTGACAGCATTCCCACTTATGAAATTCTCACTGCCGTTTGCTCTGCTCACCGCCTTCTTTGTCGCTTCATGTAGTGAAGAGCCGCCACCGCAATCTAGCCGTCATCACGCTGCCAGTTATCCGCCAAACCAGCCTGAGGAATATCCGCCTCAGCAACAACCATTCAATCCTAATGGGCCCGTTCAACCTCAGGCGAGCCCGCGGGAAGAGGTTGCAACTACGCCCGTTCCAACGGCTGCGCCGACGAAAGTAGCGAAGGGAGATTATCCATATGGGATTCCTGTTCCGGGTAAACCTCACCTTGTGGAGAGCCCTTTTTCGCCCGGTAAATACGTTGACGTAGAGGGTTTTCCCCCAGGGACGGAAGTGAAGGATCCGTACACTGACAAAATCTTCCTCGTTCCGTAACTAGGCCACGCACTCGGCGCGCTCGCAAAATTGAGCGTCAGACGCGTGCCAATTGCATTTTGCCGCCGCGAAGGAAGCTGGACAACAGCGTGTTATATCCGATGCTGATCTTCGCGCGCCAACAAGGCGGCGCGGCGATCTTGCCGCCGCAAGAAATTTCAGAATTCTATGGAATTACGGGTTAAACGAGCGCCTCGGATTGATATCGAAATCACCGTTCCAGGCGATAAAAGCATCTCGCACCGCGCGGTCATCATTGCAGCTTTGTCCAACGGCGTATGCGTCCTAAACGGATTTCTCCCGAGTGAGGATTGCATGCACACGGTCAACGCGTTGCGGGCTCTCGGTATTCAGATCGAACAACCCGAACGGGACACGCTAGTAGTTCACGGAAAGAGGCGTGTGCTTACGCCGCCCAAAAAGGAAATCGATTGCGGAAACTCTGGGACGACGATGCGGCTTCTCGCTGGTTTGCTCGCAGGACAAACATTTGAGAGTCGTCTCGTCGGTGATTCCGGGCTCTCTCGACGGCCGATGGACCGCGTGGTCGCGCCGCTTCGAAAAATGGGCGCCCACATCCTTGCTGAAGGGCCGGAGCAGACGCCACCACTCTGCGTCCGTGGAGGCTCGCTGCATGGAATTCATTACCGCTCGCCAATTGCGAGCTCGCAGGTGAAAGGTGCACTGCTTTTTGCTGGTCTTTTCGCCAAGGGCAAGACCACTGTCGTTGAGCCCTCGATCACCCGTAGCCACACGGAGCTACTGTTTAATTATTTTCTCGTGCGCACGGCAAAGAACGGCGACGGCAGTATCAGTGTCTTTGGTGATCAAGTGCCGGAGTCCCGCGACTTTACGATTCCGGGCGACATTTCCTCGGCAGCTTTTTGGTTAGTCGCTGCTGCGGCGCAACCCGGAGGTCATCTGCTCGTGCGCGAAATTGGTTTGAATGATACGCGAACAGCAGTGCTCGGCATCCTACTCCGAATGGGCGCGCAAGTACGCGAAGCCGTCGAAGGCGTTGATCAACTTGAACCGCATGGAATCGTCGAAGTTACTGGGATTCCGCTCAAAGGCACTGTCATTCAAGGTAAAGAAGTGCCGCAGGTTATTGACGAGCTGCCGATACTCGCGGTGGCAGGTGCTCTGGCAAATGGCACAACGATCATTCGGCATGCAGAGGAGTTGCGCATCAAAGAGACCGATCGCATTGCCGCGATCGCGCATAATTTGCGTGTTATGGGCGCAAAGGTCGCTGAAATGAATGATGGCCTCGAAATTCATGGACCGGCTGCTCTGCATGGAGCGCGCGTGGCGAGTTTTGGAGATCATCGCATCGCGATGGCGTTTGCCGTGGCGGGTCTCTTTGCCGAGGGCGAAACGATCATTCAAGATGCCGACTGCATCCGCGAATCCTATCCGGGCTTCGAAACAGTGCTCGAACAGTTTACCAATCCGAAGCGAATGCAGATAAGCACGCCCGTGATCGGTTCGCTCTCCCCCGCGCGCGCCGAGCGCGTCGAGGAAGCCTGATCAACAAGGCTTCGCGCACCCGAAGGCTTTCTGCGTCTACGTAAGTTCAAATGCAATAATTCGGGCATGCGCAAAGGTTCTCATCGCGTCATTGCAATTGATGGGCCTGCTGCCTCGGGGAAAAGCAGTGTTGCGCGAGAGCTTGCGCGGCGGCTCAGGTTCGTTTACGTGAACTCGGGCGCGATTTATCGCGCGATCACGTGGCACATTCTGCAGCGTGGGATAGATCCTCGTGACAGCGCGCACATAGCGCAAGCTGTCGAGTCCGCCAAGCTCGCTTGCGATATTGTGAACAACGAGTCGCGCAGCTTGATCGCTCGTATCGATCCAACGGATCATTTGCACGACGATCTCGTAAACGAAGGTGTTTCCCACGTCAGCAGCGTTCCTAGGGTCCGCGGAGTTGTCGTCCAGAAAATGCGCGATTACGCGCACAGTCATAACTTGGTTATTGAGGGCCGGGACATCGGATCGGTTGTTTTTCCAGACACTCGCGCAGGATGCCCATGTTATCGATACGTCGCTGTTGACGATCGAAGGAGTCGTCAAGGAGATCATTGACCGGCTCGAACAAAAGGGCCTCCATGTGTCCTCCTGACTCCTCTGGTTCAAAGATTAACGATGAATGTTTATTACTGGCTCGGGTACAATTTGTCTCGCTTGGTCGGCCACATTTTTTTTCGCCTTCGGATAATTCATCGGGAGCGTATGATCCAAAGTGGTCCGGTGATTCTAGCGATGAATCACCAGAGTTACCTCGATCCGCCGCTTGCCGGCATCGCGTGCGACCGCGCGATCTATTTTCTGGCGCGGAGGACGCTGATGGACTTGCCATTGTTCCGCTGGCTCTTGCCGAAGCTGAACGTTATCCCGGTTAATCAGGAGGGAATCGACCGCAGCGCGCTCAAGGCGTTGATTCGAGTTCTAAAGTCGGGAAACGCAGCGCTGGTTTTTCCAGAAGGTGCGCGGACGCTTGACGGCAACCTGCAGCCTGCTCAGCCCGGGATGGGACTCGTGATCGCAAAGACGCTCGCCCCAGTCGTGCCAATGCGGATCTTTGGTGCGCATGAAGCTCTGCCGCGTGGAGGCGGCGGTTTGCACCTTGTTCCAATCACGGTTGTCGTTGGAGAACCGATTTTTTTCACGGAGGCCGATCTCCAATCCTCGGGTAAGGATCTCTACGGACGACTAAGTCAACGTGTTATGGACGCGATCGCAGCGTTGCACTTGAATTAACCTAGGTTTGCGCGCGCACGCTCGACGTCGATACTTTAGGGATGAATTCACCGCAGCCGGCTCGCGACGCTCCGCCATCGTCCCAAGTTCCAAAGAGCGGTGTAGTGCTCTTGCTGGTAATCGTTGTGGCAATGGCGCTGCTGGCGCTTTACGCCAATCTCCAGCGTTTTCGGCGTGATCAGGTCGAAACTGTCATCGTAAAACCCGCACCTTTGCCATCGGCGTCGCAGTGAGTTGTTCCGTCGACGACATCGCTCTTAAGTCCCTCGTCCGAATAACGAAGAGAGTCATGGTCTATGCCTAACAAGAAAAGATCTTTGCCCGGAAATCGCTTCGCCGTCACCATCGACCACGCCGTAGCGAGCCGGAAGTTGGTCACGCGCTGTGGCTAACATCGACCAGCGAATTTGCGTGTTGCGCGGCGAGCTCGCGGGCGTATTCGAGCGTGTCGATGGAATCGACATTTTTGTCGCGCCGAATCGCTTTGATCCGGGGGAATCGCAGGGCGAGTCCACTTGCGTGCCGCGAGCTTGGCTGGATTGAATTGAACGCGACTTCGAGCACGATATCCGGTTTCACTTCCCGATAACGGCCCCGATCGATAATCGTGTTTTGTTTGAAGTGCTCAGTCAACTCTGCAATCTCTGCGTCGGTTAATCCGCTGTAAGCTTTGCCGATCGGCAAAAGGTCGCCGGTAGTTTCATTCCGCACTGCAAATGTGTAATCGCTCAGGACGTTGTTGCGCTTGCCATGGCCAAGTTCTGCGGCGACGACCACCACATCCAGCGTGGCCAGCTCCTTCTTTAGTTTGAACCAGAGCATTCCACGAGTCCCTGGTGAGTAAAAGCTCTCCGGATTCTTGATCATGAGGCCTTCGTTTAAGCGCCGGCGCGCCTGCTGGAAGATTTGCTCGATCTCGGCCGCGGAATGCGCCGGAAGCACTTGGGCCGTCTGAAACTGCCGCGGTAGTTGCAAGCCGCCGAGCCTTTCGCGCCGCTTGCGCAACGGTGTTTTCAGCAAGGAGCGTCCGTTTAGCCAAAGGAGATCGAAGATAATAAATGCGACTGGCACATTTGCCGCGACGCCTGCGAACAAATCGACGCTATCACTCTTGCGCCCGAGCCGCTTTTGAAGGTCGAAGAACGTGAGCTTGCGATCTTGTTCGTAGGCGACAATTTCACCATCGACAATCAACTCTTCCTCGAACTTCTCTGCTTGCGCCGCCAGTTCTGGAAACTGATCCGTAATGCGTCGCAAATCGCGCGAGAAGATTTCTACCCGTTCTGCGTTGCGATGAAGCTGCGCGCGGATCCCGTCAAACTTATCTTCAACGTAAACTGTAGCTGCATTTGTAGATTGTTCGTCTGCAAACCGTTGCCATACTGCTTCTGCCGTTGGCTCGGGAGTCGCGAGCATGCATTTGATCGGACGAAAGATCGACAACTCTGCACGGTGCAATTCTCTTCGCAAAGCGAGTGCCGCAGTTGCGCCGATATCACCCAGCAGCATATTTGCTTCCTTCACCTCACCGAGCGGCACCTCGAAGGCGCGGGCGATTGCGTCTTCCACAAGGCCCTCCCGCAAACCGATGCGCAAGTCTCCCGTGAGAATCTTGACTACGTATTGGCCTTCACGCGCGGAAAGTCTTGCCAAACGTGATTGTAATAGCTCGGTTTTTGCAACCGGACCTCGGGCTTTGTGCAACGCCTCGAAGAAATCGTGCGACTGCACGAGGGTAAATGGTTCGGGTTTGGTTCTGCCGCCGAGTGCTTCGAACGCAGTTTTCCCGGCGTCGCCGTGGCTGTGTGCGATGCGGTGAAATTCCGCATCGCCTAATTCCGCTGCACCCAAAATTGCGCGATAAATGATAGATCCTCCCACTTGCAATGTCCGCAGGTCGCTCTGCGCAAAAGCTCTCCCGGTAAAATAGGTCGTCTCAATCGGAAGCCGATCTTGATCAAGCGTGCGCAAGTGATCGGCCAACAGGCGAATCTTTTCCAGCTTCGCTGCCGTAGCGGCGATCACTTCGCCGACCGTAGCAAACGTGCCGAATTCGGATTTGGGAAGGACTACTGTGCCCGCCGTACTGTTTCGATTTGCGGGCGACGCATCTCTCACATTTTTTGTCGGCAAGGCGAGTTCCATTTGATTGTCTTCAGTTAGCGCCCACGCTTCCACACCGCGGCCTCGCAGATCGCGCGCGAAGTCTGCCGCGAAACCGTGAAGCGTGAACACCCGTTTCGGCTGCACAAGACCGACATAGCGAACTAGGTCGTTGTAATCAGCGTGGTCCGAGAGAGGAAACGCAGCGTCAACTTGGTAGCGATAGACTGCATTCGGGTCGACCGCCCAACCGCTGATCATCGCGACGCGTTTACGCGGAATTTTCTTCAGCATAGGCGATCGGTTCGCGCTCGGCGGGCAGATCAAGACTTATCCCCCTACGTCGTTCGCATTGTAGCGGACGTATTTGCAAAATGATTGGTCGAGCTGCTCGTAGATGCGAGTCATCTGGTAAACGGAGCCGTGCAACATGGGTGTGAGCCCGGCTCCGTCGAGCGAGCACAGAATTTCCTGCGCTTTCCCTAACGAGTAACCGAGCAGGACCGGCACCTCTCCATCACCGATCGTTTCGCGGCAGAAAGTGACTA
>WNGD01004840.1_pt1 | contig 13192 bp, 12 predicted proteins | sample 5400671 | NCBI WGS metagenome assembly WNGD01 (sample SAMN13153369, study PRJNA577476) | soil metagenome | isolation source: 40 cm soil or saprolite under grassland replicate 2 | place: USA:California | collected 2016-06-15
TCGGTCCCTATCCACCATGGGCGCTGGAAGCTTGAGAGGAGTCGCTCCTAGTACGAGAGGACCGGAGCGAACAGACCTCTGGTGTATCAGTCGTCGTGCCAACGGCGCTGCTGATTAGCCACGTCTGGATCGGATAACCGCTGAAAGCATCTAAGCGGGAAGCCGACCTCGAGATGAGGCTTCCCATCCCCTCGAGGGAGTAAGGGCCGTGGGAGACCACCACGTTGATAGGCGGGACGTGCAAGCACAGCAATGTGTTCAGCGGACCCGTACTAATTGCCCGAGGTCTTGATTTGAACTCGCTACGTCGCTATGGAGTTTTGAGGGTGACGCGCGCTGAGCGCGAAACGCCTTGACAATTTCGGCGGTCAGAGCGGCGGGGGTACACCTCTTCCCATTCCGAACAGAGCAGTTAAGCCCGCCAGCGCCGATGGTACTCGGAGGGCAACCTCCCGGGAGAGTAGGTCGCCGCCGAATTAACTTCGCGAGAGCCGGCCTCTGGCCGGCTCTCGCTCGTTTCGAAGCAAATGCTGCATTTGCTCGCCTGGCGCAGTTCAAGGGCCGCGTCTTCGGTGCCACCGTGGCGGCCCGGCAAAGCCGCGCCTAGGGCGAACGTTGAATAGGCTGACCGCGGTGAAGGGGTGTCTTGCGTGCGATCTCGCCGAGGGCCGCCTGCCGCTTCCCGGAGGCGTGATTCACGAGACACCCAATTGGTTCGTCGAACACACCGTCGGCCCACTGGGCGTCGGGACCTTGATCTTGAAACCCAAGCGGCACGTGACGCGCGTGTCCGAGCTCACCGACGACGAAGCCGCCGAGCTCGGTCCGCTCCTCCGCCGATCCGCTGCGGTCGTTGACGAGCTGATTGAGCCTGAGCAGGTCTATACCTGTCTCTGGTCGCACGCGGGCGGCACTCCCGTTCACATTCACTACGTCGTCCAGCCGGTTACGCGCGAACTAATGGATGGGTACGGCGCCTATGGACCGAACCTTCAGGTCGCGATGTTCAACGCCGAGGTCACGCCGCCCGCCGCCGACGTCGAAGCATTCGCCGACCGAGCCCGAGTGGCTTTCCGAAGTTAGGCCGCGCGCAGCTTCTCGCGCCACGTCGGGTCGAGCGCCCGCAGCCGGCGGACGCGCTCGCCGACGGGCGGATGCGTGACGAACAGGGCCGCGAGGCCCTCCTCGGCGAACGGGTTGATCGTGTAGAGCGGCTCTGTCGCCGGGCTGGCCTGGAACTCGACGAGCTCGCCGGTTTGCTCGAGGCGGATCAGTGCGTCTGCCAGCCCGTGCGGCGAGTCGCAGAGCTCGGCGGCGGCGGCGTCCGCGAGGAACTCGCGTTTCGGCGAGAGAAACAAGTTGACGACCGCAGCGGCGAGTGGGCCGAGCGCGAACAGCAGGCCACGTTGGAGGAACCCGCCGATGCGGCTCGTCTCGACGATGGCGCCGGCGAGCACCGAGACGGTGCTCTGGACCAGCACGTCGCGATCGCGGATATGGGCGAGCTCGTGCGCAAGCACGCCTTCGAGCTCGGCGGGCGTGGCGGCGCCGAGAAGCCCCCGGCTGACCGCGATCGCAGAGCCGCGCGGCCCGCGGCCGGCGGAGAGCGTGCGCGGATAGCCATCGGGCAGGATGTAGAGCTTCGGTGCCGGCACGCGTGCTCGCGCTGCGAGCCGCTCGACCGTGGAGTAGAGCGCCGGCCCCTCGCCGCGGGGCAGCTCCCGTGCGCCGACCATCCCGAGCGCGATCCGGTCGATGTAGAAGTAGCCGGCGCCGGCGAGCAGCAACGCACAGAAGAGGAAGACCGACAGCAGCCGGTAGTCGCCCGTGACCAGCGGCACGATTCCGAGCACGGCGCAGAGTCCGAACAGAAGCGCCCAGGCCTTGAGCACGTTACGGACGCGCAAGAGCGTGCGTCCCATCGACTAGGGCTCTTCGGAGCCGTCTTCTTCGGCGAGGCCGCGTGGCGGCCAGTCGGGCTCCGGTGCATCGCAGCGGCTCGAGCAATGGAGGGAGGCGATGTTCTGCAGCGGGATCAGGATGTGCCCGTTCAGCTCGATGTGGGCGACGTCCTCGACGAAGCAGTAGGCCGTCAGGACGCCGTCCTGATAATCGCCGCCGAAGAGGGCGACTTCGACCTGCTCGCCCTTGTATTTGTTCGTGTAGTCCTCCACGGCGCTTCACTGTACTGCGTGGGCTTAACCATGCGGTTGCCGCTGCCGTAGTTGCGCCCGGATCGCATGGCTGCGAGACGGCCTGGGCAGATTGACGGAGCCAACGTCAAATGAAATGGAAGCTCTGCTTAAGGAAGATGCGGGAGCGTATGGGTCGATCGAGGAGCACCCGAACGCTGCACCTCGATCGACAGGGCTATGAGCTTCGCGGGACGCCGCTACCACCGGAGTAAGTGGATGAGGGCCCAATCGAGGCTGCGTCAGAATGAGCGCCCGAGGGTGCCGCGCTGCTCGTCCTGCTCCCCGTGTTCTGAAAAAAAGGAGGAGCAGGCACCTGCGCGTCGCCTGCCCCTCCCTTGGTCCTGTGGCTCTTACCCGCAGCTCAAGTTCGAGTTCATCTTGTCGAAATTGACGGTGACCACACCGGCGGCGTTGGTGCTCAGGTGGGCCGTCTCGTGCACGACGAAATGCAAGCCGTCGCTACCGGTCAGGTGGAAGGTGTTGGTGAAGTGCTGGACATCGTTCTTTTCGTTGAACGACTCTCCGAACCAGGCCGCGAAGTGACCGCTGGCGGAAACGCCGCTTGGATTATCGGGCGTGAAGGTGATCGTTCCTTCGTCGGTACCGGTCACCCAGAACTCGTCGCTCACCGTAAAGAAGGTGACGTGGAAGACCTCGTTCGCCGCTATCGCGGTGAGCGTTCCCGGCTCGCCCGTGCAGGGGTTCGTCACCGGGTCCGAGAACAGCTTGACGTTGTGGTCGTGGGTGGTGATCGTGACGGTCCCTTGACCGCCTGCGTCTGCCAGCGCCGCTCCCGCCGTTAGCAACGCGATGACGGCGGCCAGGCTCGCGATTCGGACTACACGTCTAGACATTCGCTCTCCCCTCAGTCAGACGGCCTTTCCGAGGCCGCAAAACGCCTGCCGCCAGCCGCATACTGGCAAACGCTCCTCCACCGCTCAAGAGCGGGCATCCATTTTGAAACGAGTCCTAAGCGTGTCGGCTTCGAGCCGCTGGCCGAAGGCTCGGCGCGAGCAAGTAAGACGCTACGCCTGAACGCGCCGCATCTTCACGCGCACACGCCCGTTCTTGTCGCGGTAGGTGGACCGGCCGCTCGACGCGCCCAAAGACGGGGTGCTCGACGACCTCCACGACGCGCTCCATCCGGTACTTCGGCTCCGGTGCCGTTGTTAGGAACTTCTCATGCTGCGACCGAAGCAGGAACTCCGCGATCGTTTCGTTCTTCTTGCGGCGGACACTCATGCGTCGTCCTCTACCGCCGTGCCGTCGCGGTGTGGTCCCGGTGTGGTCTGAGGGCGCTGCAAGCGCCGCAAACCCGCATGGTTATGCGGCTGTTGTATTTATTCGTGTAATCCTCCGCCGACGGGCCAGTCTACTCGCCACTATCCGGCGGGAGATGGCGGCTGAGCGGCGGCCTTCCGGTGTTCCTCCTGATCCCGTGCGAGCAGTTCGTCGATCCGTCCGGCCGGGCAGAGCTCGGTCAGCCGGGCGTCTTCGACGCACACCGCGGAGAGGCGCGCGTTCGGCTCGACCGGCCGGATGCGGCGGTAGGCCTCGACCTCCATTCCGAGCGCGGCCGCGTGGATCGCGCGGATCGGGCCGCCGTGCGAGACGACCAGTAGCCGGCTGCCCTCGCCCTCTCTCGCGATCCGCTGGACGGCGACGAGGACGCGTTCGCTCATCTCGGCGTAGGTCTCGCCGTCCTCCCAACCGGTTCGGCCCGCGAGCCAGCGGCGGAAGCCCTCCGGAAACCGCGCCTCGGCTTCCTCTCGCGTCAGGCCCTCCCACGAGCCGACGCTGACCTCGCGAAGCTCGGCGAGTTGGACGAGGTCGACGCCCTGCGCCTGCGCGACCGCCTCGGCGGTCTCCCGCGCGCGGCGGAGGTCGCTCGAATAGACGGCGTCGAGGGCGATATCGGCGAGTCGTTCTGCCAGCTCGGTTGCCTGGGCTCGCCCGCGTTCGGTCAGGGGCCGGTCGGCGTGCCCTTGCCAGCGCCGGTCGCGGTTCCAGTCGGTCTCGCCGTGGCGGGCGAGCAGCAGCGTCGTCACACTCACATCCTGCCGTAGGCTTGCGCGCGCCATGGACCTCGACCTGCGCGACCGCGTCTGCGTAGTCACGGGCTCGACCGCCGGAATTGGGCTTGCGACGGCGCGACTCCTGGCCGCCGAAGGGGCGCGCGTGGTCGTGACCGGCCGCGATTCGGAGCGAGTCGACCGCGCGCAGGAAGAGGCGGGCGCCGCGCTCGGCGTCGTTGCCGATCTGGCGGAGCCGGCGGCGGCCGAGGAGCTGATCGCAGCCGCCAACGGCCTCGGCCCAGTCGATTGTCTCGTCAACAACGTCGGCATCGCCTACCAGGCGAGCTTCGACGAGCTGACGGACGAGCAGTGGGACGAGATGTGGCAGCTGAACGTCATGAGCTTCGTGCGTCCGACCCGGGCGGTGCTGCCGTCCATGCGCGAGCGAGGCTCGGGTGTGATCGTCAACGTCTCGTCAACGGCGGGGAAACGCCCATCTACCGGGATGCCGAACTACTCGGTCACCAAGGCGGCTGTTCTCTCGCTTTCCCGGCTCGTCGCCGACCTCTACGCCAAGGACGGGATTCGCTGCAACGCGATCACGCCCGGACCGACCGGAACCGGCGCCTGGCTCGACGAGGGCGGCCTGGCCGACCAGCAGGCCAGGCGCTCCGGGAACTCGCGCGAGCAGGTGCTCGAGTCTGTCGCCGCCGGGCGACCGCTCGGTCGGCTGGCCGAGCCGGACGAGATCGCGTCGGTGATCGCCTTCCTGTGCTCAGAGCGCGCGAGCTACGTGACCGGTGCGGCGTGGAGCGCCGACGGCGGCACGGTGCCGATCATCATCTGACCGGCAGCGCGGCGCGAGGAAGTTCCACCTCCGGCTCTCTCTGGCCAGGGACACGTGGCGTGATGCTCGGTAGCGTGACTTCAGGGGCGCGTTTTCGCCCCCCAATGGGAGTGGACCGAGGTGCGCCGCGGCGGCTCAAAACGATTGCCGCCCCGACCGGGCGAGCGGCTAGAGTCGGTCACGTGCCCGAGCTTGCAGGGAGAGTTGCAGACGCCTTCGCAACGCGGATCCGGGAGCAGGAAGAGGCCTGGCTCTCGCCGCTCGCGGTCCGCTCGTACGAGACGCGTGGTCGCGTCCACGCCGAGGACGATTGCCGGCTACGAACGCCCTTCCAGCGCGACCGCGACCGGATCGTGCACTCCAAGTCGTTCCGCCGGCTCAAGCACAAGACACAGGTCTTCATCGACCCCAGCGGCGACCATTACCGGACCCGGCTCACGCACACGCTCGAGACGACCGGCATCTCTCGCGGCGTTGCCCGCGCGCTGCGCCTGAACGAGGATCTGACCGAGGCGGTCGGGCTCGGCCACGACCTCGGACATCCGGCCTTCGGGCACGCGGGCGAAGAGGCGCTCGACGCGGCGCTCCGCGAGCGGTTCGGGCTCGGCTTCCGCCACAACGAACACTCGCTGCGAGTGGTGGATCATCTCGAGCGCGACGGCCGCGGGCTCAACCTGACGGCCGAGGTGCGCGACGGGATCCTCAACCACACGGGCGACGACGAGCCGGACACTCTCGAAGGCAAGATCGTCCGCCTGGTCGATCGCGTCGCGTACATCAACCACGACATCGACGACGCGGTCCGGGCCGGCGTGCTCGCGACAACCGAGCTCCCGGCGGAGGAGATCGAGCTGCTGGGACCGACCGGACCCCGCCGGATCGACACGCTCGTGCACGACCTGGTCGAGAACTCCGAGCGCGCCGGCGAGATCCGCCAGAGCGACGAGATCGGCGAGGCGATGCTCTCGCTCCGCTCCTTCATGTTCGAGCGGGTCTACCTTGCGGCGGACGCGAAGCCGAACCAGGAGCGTGCGCACGGAATCATCCGCCGCATCTTCGCCCACCTCGTCGACGAGGGCCGCTCGCCGCAGGACGCGACCGACTACGTCGCCGGCATGACCGACCGTTTTGCGCTCGCGTACGCCGCGAGGCTCGAGGGCTGAATGGCCCGCATCGCAGATGCCTCGGTCGAAGCCGTCAAGGCCGCCGCCGACGTCGTCGAGGTCGTTTCCGGCCGGACACCGCTTCGCCGCTCGGGTGCGCGCTTCACCGGGCTCTGCCCGTTCCACGACGAGCGCACCCCTTCCTTTTCGGTCAGTCCCGAGAAGGGGACGTACTACTGCTTCGGCTGCCAGCGCGGCGGCGACGCGATCTCGTTCGTCGAGGAGACCGAGGGCGTCGACTTCGTCGGGGCGATCGAGTGGCTCGCGCAGCGATTCAACATCCCGCTCGAGTACGAGCAGGCCTCGCCCGAGCAGGACGCGCGGCGCCGGCATCGCGAGCGGCTCTACGCCGTGCTCGACGCGGCGGCCTCCTTCTACGAGCGTTATCTCTGGGAGTCGCAGGCCGGTGCAGAGGCACGCGCGTACCTCGAGAGCCGCGGCCTCGGCGAAGAGGTTTGCCGCGAGTACCGGCTTGGGCTCGCCGCTCGCGGCGCGACGCTCGCGCGCAAGGCCGGCGAGCGCGGCTTCACAAGGCAGGAGCTGAGCGGCGCCGGTCTCGCGAACCGTCGTGGCAACGACTACTTCCAGGGCCGTCTGCTCTTCCCGATCTCGGACGCGCGCGGCCGGGTCGTCGGCTTCCAGGCGCGCCGGCTCCGCGAGGACGACCCGCTCCAGGCGAAGTACGTCAACTCGCCGGAGGGCGAGCTCTTTCGCAAGGGCGATCTCCTCTACGGACTCGATCGCGCCCGCACGGCGATCGCGCGCGAGGAGCGGGCCCTGATCGTCGAGGGCAACACGGACGTACTGGCGCTGAGACAGGCGGCGCTGGGGCCGGTCGTCGCCTCGATGGGGACGGCGCTGACCGAGCGGCAGCTGAAGGAGCTTGCCCGCCTGACGCGGAAGCTCTATCTCTGCTTCGATGCCGACGCGGCGGGTGAGGCGGCGACCTTGCGCGGGATGGATCTGGCCGCGGCGCAGGGATTCGACGTCCGCGTCGTCGCGCTACCGCCAGGGACCGACCCCGCGGACGCCGCCGAGGGCTTCGAGCGGCGGCTCGCAAACTCCGAGAGCTACGTCCTCTACCGCGTCCGGCTCGAGCTCGACCGCGCTCCCGATCGTCAGGAGGCTTTTGTTCACGTGCGCGAGGTCCTCTCCCGATTCGAGGACTCGCCCGAACGGCAGCAGGCGCAGCGGCTGGTCGCCGACCGGCTCGACCTTCCCCGCGAGACGCAGGCCGGACTGGCCCCCCGGCGCGGGGGGCGCACGGCCGCGCCCGCGGTCTCGCCGAAGCTGCTCGAGAAAGGCGACCGGCTCGAACGCGATGCCCTCGCGGGAGTCGCGGCGCACCCGGACCTGCGGGAGCTGCTCGCCGAGCTCTCACCAGATCACTTCGACATCGAGCTGCACCGTCGCGGGCGCGCACATCTGCTCGAGCCGGGGGAAGCCGATCGCGACCTGGTGCAGCTCCTGGCGGAGCTCGACGCCCGCGCCGACGCCGAGGGGATTGACGACGCGACGACGAAGGAACTGCTACTCAACCTACGCGAGCGAAAGCTCCGCCGCGAGCTGCAATCGGCCGACCTGGAGCACACGAAGGAGCTGCAGGAAGCCCTGGAACGGCTCCGCAGCGCGGCCACGAACCTCGTCTAGACGCCGCTACACTTTTGCCCGGCCGAGCGCCGTTCCCCGGTAGCTCAATTGGCAGAGCATCCGGCTGTTAACCGGAGGGTTGTTGGTTCGAGTCCAACCCGGGGAGCTTCCAGCTCCTAGCGATCCTCCAAAGCCCTTCCCGATGACTACCTGCGGACCTCTTGGCGCAGAATTTTGCCGGCGGAGCTGGGCTCACCGACGAGCGGCACGCGGCTGGTCAGCACTTCGCATCCGGAGTCGGTGATCAAGATGTTGTCTTCGAGCCGGATCCCGCCGAAATCAAGCAACGCGTCTACGCGGTCCCAGTCGACTGCGTCTCTGAGCTCCGATCGTTTCCGCTGATCTCGGAGCAGTGCCGGGATGAAGTAGATCCCTGGCTCGACCGTCATCGTGTAGCCGGTCTGCAACGGTAGATCGACCCGGAGCGGAGGGAAGCCGGCGCCGGGAGCGGCGCGGTCGCGCAGCACGCCGCCCGCGTCTCGGATGCCAAGTCCGACCATGTGGCCGATCCCGTGAGGGAAAAAGAGTGAGACCGCGCCGCGCTCGAACAGCGACTCGATCGCACCCCATAGAAGTCCGAACGCGACGAGACCGTTGGCGACAACGTGCGCCGCCGTGCGGTGCACGTCGCGCCATTCGACACCTGGCTTGCAGGCTTTGATCGCCGCGACGAGGGCCTCTCGGACAACGTCGTAGAGTTCCGCCTGCTCAGGCGTGAACTCGCCGGAGACTGGATATGTCCGCGTGACGTCGCTGGCGTAGCCGCGGTACTCGCCGCCCGCGTCGACAAGCACGAGTTCGCCGGTAGCGAGCGGCCTCGCAGTCGGAGCGAAGTGCAGGACTGCGGAGTGCCACCCGCCGGCCACAATCGTGTCGAAGGCGAGAAAGTCGGCACCGCCACGGAAGAACTGGGCTTCCAGGTCTATCTGGATCTGACGTTCGGTCCGCTCCTCGGCAATCAACTCGTCGAGCAGGAGATAGCCCGAGCGGGTTGCCTCCTCCGCCGTACGCATTCGTGCCAGTTCGACATCGTCTTTGGCACGACGCACATCTGTGAGTGTGTAGCGAAGATCGTCGTCGAGGCGAGCGTCAGAGGAGGCGCCGGGGATCGGCGCGCCCAGGCACCCGCAGCGACGGCCACGCCGCTTCTCGAGCCAGCGCGGCAGCTCGGAGACGTCGTAGGTGCCGTCTGGGACGCCCTCCTGGGCGTTTTCGGTGCCGGACCAGACAAGCTCGTCGCGTGTCATGGGGGCCAGAAACTCGAACCAGCCCTCGTTCGGGTCGAACGCCAGGACGCCGCCAGGCCGCTCACGGTCGGTCAGATAGAAGTACTCCGAGTGGCTCCGGAACGGGTAGGTTCGGTCGTACCTGCCCGGAACGGGGACCGCCTCGCCGGCGCCGACGACAGCGAACTCGTCTGTGAGGTTCCACGCCGCGGCGGTAGCCGCACGCCGGCGGCTCAGATGCTCAGCGGTGAGCGACGTCTCGCGGTTGGCCACTTGCTCACTTTCGCAGGCCGAAGCCACGTATGGCGAGTGTTACCCCGAGGATTGTTCGCTCGCAACTCGACCCGGCGGTCGGCGCCGAGGGCGCCCGAGAGCACTTGGGCGCTCGGTGAAAACATTGTCCAGGGCTGCCTGCAGGCCTACCGACAGCGCCCCGGTCAGGACGGCCGCCTCTCCGAGGGTTGAAACCTCGACACGCGGGGGGAAGGGCAGCCACGCTCCCAGCATCCGCCCGACCGGGTCGAGCAGCAGGTCGCCGTTCGCGCCGATGCCGCCGCCCAGAACAACCAACTCGACGTCGGCCACCGCCGCGATCGGGGCAACGTGCAGCGCGATCCGCCTCGCGACCTCCTGTACGACCTCCTTTGCAACCGGGTCGCCGCTTCGAGCCGCGGCGAAGATCGCGCGCGTGTCGTAGGGCGCGGCGAGCTCGGTCTCGCGCCCGTTGCCCGCCTGCCGGGCCAGCTCCGAGACCGCGGCCGCGCACGGGTCGTCGCCGTCGCTCCGCGCTCCCAGTGCGAAGTCGAGCTCACCGGCGGCGCCGTTCCGGCCCCGGTGGAGTTCGCCGCCCAACACCCGGCCGGCGCCCAGGCCGGCGCCGACCGAGAGGAAGGCAAAGTTCTCCACCCCGCGCGCCACGCCCTGCCAGCGCTCTCCTAGCGCGGCAAGGTTGATGTCGTTCTCGAGCGTCACCGGCACGTCGAGGGCGCCTTCCAACTCAGCTGCGAACACTCGTCCCTCCAGACCCTCGATGTTCCCAGCGAGCCGGAGGACGCCGGTCCGGGTCTCGACGACGCCGGGAGCTCCGACCACCGCCCCGGCGATGAGCTCCGGCGCGAGTCCCGTGGCTCGCGTGAGCGTGTCGCGCAGACGCACGACCGCTTCGACGGCGACACCGGTCTCGGGATGGGCGAGTTCGACGTCCTGCCGCGCGCGAATCGCGCCGCTCAGGTCACAGATCGCGGCGCGGACGAAGTGAGTGCCGACGTCGAAGCCGAGCCCGAGCCCCGCCTCCGCAACCGGTTCGAAGTACACCGCGCCGTAGCTCGGCCCGTCCGGCCCACGCTCCGCCTCCCGAACCAGACCGCATTCGCGCAGCGATTCCAGTGCGAGCGACACCGTCGGCTTCGAGATTCCGGCCCGCCGGGAGATTTCCGCCCTCGAGATTGGTGCACCTGCCCGGATCGTGTCGAGGACGGTTCGCTCGTTCAGGTGCTTCAGTAGCGGCGGTCCCGCGGGGCCTCTGTTTGCCATCTTGTAAGCCACCTTAACCGATACGCCCGATAGCACCTAACTTGACTTCCGATCGGACGCCTGTTTAGAGTCGCATCGTAAGGAAACCTAACGAGGCGAACGGGCCCCAGATCAGACGCCCGCGTCGCCTGGAAGGCAGGACGTTATCGTCCATCCACTCGTAGGAGGCTTCCCATGAGACGCGTCGCGACTGCGTGTGTTCTGCTCGCCGCCACCCTCTCGCTCAGCGCCTGCTTCGGCGGCGGCAACAGCGCCAAGAAGGCGAGTTCGTCGTCGAAACCGGTCACACTCACCGCCTGGGTCGGGTGGAGCGCCGGCACCCACGAGCTGAAAGCCTTCAAGGCTCTCGTCGACGACTACAACGCGAAGCACTCGGATATCCACGTCCGGGTCGTCGGCGACATCAACGACACGAAGATCGTCGCCGCGATCCGCTCCGGCACGGCGCCCGACATCGTCAGCTCGTTCAACTCCTACAACGTCGGGAACTACTGCGGCACCGGCGCTTGGATCGACCTGGCGCCGTACCTGAAGAAGGACCACATCGACGTCAACACGTTCCCGCCCGCGACGCGTTACTACACGCAGTACGGCGGCAAGCGCTGCGCCCTGCCGCTGCTTGCCGACACGTACGGCCTCTACTACAACAAGACGCTGTTCGCGAACGCCGGGATCAAGGGCCCGCCGAAGACGACCTCGGAACTGACAGCGGACGTGAAGAAGCTGACCCAGCGCTCGAGCGACGGCACGATCCAGGTGGCCGGGCTCGACCCGCTGATCGGCTTCTACGAGAACGTCCCGGAGCGCTGGAGCACGTCCTTCGACGTCAAGTGGTTGAAGCCGGGCGGCACCTCTTCGGACATCGCCGACGACCCCGGTTGGCGCAAGCTCTTCGAGTGGCAGAAGAGCCTCGTGGACTGGTACGGCTATGGCAAGCTCGTCCGCTTCCAGTCCGGCCTGGGCGACGAGTTCTCCGCTTCGCAGGCGTTCGAGAAGGGCAAGCTCGCCATGAATCTGGACGGCGAGTGGCGTGTCGCGTTCATCGCGGACGAGGCGCCCCATCTGAACTACGGAACCGCGCCGATGCCGGTCGACGACGCGCATCCCGAGCTCTACGGATCCGGCTACATCAACGGGACGATCATCGGCATCCCGAAGGGCAAGAAGCACAACGACGAGGCCTGGCAGGTCGTCAAGTACCTGACGACGAACCCGCACTTCCTGGCCCAGTTCTCGAACAAGATCCGGAACGTGCCGACGACCAAGGCCTCGCTCCACTCATCCGAGATCCAGCCTGACCCGCACTTCTCGACCTTCCTGAAGATCTTTGCCAACCCGCATTCGACGACCTCGCCGATCATGGCCTCCGGCGTGGCGTACACGAACCTCGTGCAGAGCTTCTTCACCAAGTGGCAAGGCAGCAACGCTCTTGGGCTCGAGGGCAAGCTGCAGAGCCTCGCGAACGAGCTCGACGCCCAGGTCAAGCAGGCCGGCGGAGGCGGCTCGGCAGTGCCGTGAGACTCCGACCCGCCGCGGACGCCGGGGCCGTCTCGGTCCCGGCGTTGCCGGCGCTCGTGCGCCGGCCGGGGCAGCGGCGGGCGGCCTGGCGCCGCCGCCGCCTGGTGCTCCTGCTGATGAGCCCGTGGATCGTGGGCTTCTCGGTCTTCTTCGGCTACCCGCTCGTGATGAGCGTGTACCTGTCCTTCACGCACTACGACCTGCTCTCCTCGCCTCGGTGGATCGGCACCGCGAACTACAGTTATCTCTTCCACCAGGACCCACAGGTCTGGACGGCGGTCAAGAATACGCTCTGGTTCATCGCCGTCGCGGTGCCTCTCCAGGTGCTGTTCGCGTTCGGAATCGCGCTGATGCTTGCTCGCGCGCGCCGCGGCGTCGGGATCTTCCGGACGATCTTCTACCTGCCCGCGCTTGCCCCGCCGGTGGCGGCGACGCTCGGCTTCGTCTACATCCTCAACCCTGCGACCGGACCAGTGAACGTGCTGCTCGGACACCTCGGCGTCCAGGGGCCGCTCTGGTTCCACGACCCGCACTGGTCGAAGCCGGCCCTCGTCGTGCTGGGCCTCTGGGGCGTCGGCAACACGATGGTGATCTTCCTCGCGGCGGTGCTGGACGTGCCGACGCAGCTGTACGAGTCGGCCGAGCTCGACGGCGCCGGCTTCCTCTCGCGGCTGCGCTGGGTGACCCTGCCGTCGATCAGCCCCGTGATCCTCTTTGCCGTCGTCTTCGGCGTCATCCAGGGGCTGCAGTACTTCACCCAGGCGTACGTAGCCGCGGGCGTGGCCGCAGGGCAGGCCTCCCAGGCAGCGGACGTGACCTCCGTCAACCTCGGCTACCCGCAGGACTCGACGCTCTTCTATCCGGTGCTGCTCTACCAGCACGGCTTCACGGACTTCCAGATGGGCTACGCGTCCGCGATGTCCGTGCTGCTACTCGTCGTCTCCTTCGCGATCACGCTCGTGATCGTGCTCAACTCGCGCCGGTGGGTCTACCAGGCGGCGCCGCGATGAGCGCCGTGACCGCGCCTGCGGCGCTGGTACGCCGG
>WNGD01004844.1_pt1 | contig 13190 bp, 9 predicted proteins | sample 5400671 | NCBI WGS metagenome assembly WNGD01 (sample SAMN13153369, study PRJNA577476) | soil metagenome | isolation source: 40 cm soil or saprolite under grassland replicate 2 | place: USA:California | collected 2016-06-15
GCCCCACAGGCCATCGGCGTTGTCAGCCAGGCCGTCCTCGTGGAGGGCGCCGGTGAGCGCGACCATCGCCGCCAGCGCCGTCACCGCCGCGGTCGCGCCACCGAACAGCGGCCCCAACGCTGCGCGGACCCCGATCCCGACCGCAGCCACGACCAGCCCGACCAGCGGGAACCAGGCCGAGGCACGACGCAGGTCACCGCCCTCCACCCTGACATGGGGGACCGGGATCCTGGTCAGGAACTGCAGCGCGACAAGGGCCAGCCGCAGCGACTCCCGGATCCGTGGCCCGGGTGGCCTGGGTGGCCTGGGTGGCCTGGGTGGCCTGGGTGTGGACAACCGCATGACCGGACTATAGCGACCGCGACAGCGACCGCGACAGCCAGGACCAACGCGGCCGGACAGCGCCGAACGAGGACGTTATCCCAGCCCCGACAGCGTGCGCCCACGCCGCTCACCACGCCGCTCACCACGCCTCGCCAGCACGGAGGGGGCCAATGGCGACGCATGGCTGCTCAGAGCATGTCCCGGCGGCGCAGCCCCGCCAGGCCCAGGAGGGTCAGCGCGGCCGCTGTGGCCAGGAGCAGCAGCAGCGGGGTGGCGGTCACGCTGGCCAGCGGGTACTGCGGGGAGTGGTGGAACGGGGAGAGGTCAAGGACCGTGTGGGGCAGGTCGAGGGCGCTGCCGACCCACTCCAGCCCAAAGCACAGACCGAACGTCGCCCATGCCAGCGCCACCAGGCGAGGCAGCAGGCCGACCGCCGCGATCGCCACGCCGCCGAGCACCCAGGCGGCGGGCACCTGCACCAGGGCAGCCTCCGTCGCGCGGGGAACCTGGCCGCTCACGTCGCCGATCCGCAGGCCATAGGTGAGCCCGGCGGTGGCGCCGAAGGCGGCCATGATGACCACGGTCCCCAGCGCCGCGCAGACCAGGTGGGCGCCGGCCCAGCGCCAGCGGCTGACCGAGGTGGCGAGGACCTCCTCGCCCCGCAGCGCGGTCTCCTCGGTGCGGATGCGCAGCACCGCCTGGATCATGTAGCCGGTGGCGGTTATCGCCAGGAGAGCCATGACGGCGGCGAGGTAGGAGTCGACCAAGGTGGTGGTGGAGATGCCGCCGCCGATCCGCTGGAGGAACTTGGCGACCTGGTCGCCCAGACTGGCGACGTCCTTGGCCACCGAGCCGAAGACGACGCCCGCAACGGCGAACCCGACCGTCCAGCCGAGCAGCGAACCCCGCTGCAGCCGCCACGCGAGCCCCCAGGGGCTGCGCAGCCAGCGCGACGCGGCAGGGCGCCCTGGCCGCTGCGCCAGCATGCCCGCGCCGAGGTCGCGCCGGGCGGCCAGCGCCACCGCGACCGGCACCAGCACGGCGGTCAGCAGCAGCGGCAGCGCGAACACCGCCCACCGTTCAGTGGCGAACGGCTGGACGCGCTGCGCCCATCCGATGGGGGAGAGCCACGAGAGCGTGCCGTCCCCGTTGTCGCCCGCCGCCCGCAGGATAAAGGCCAGCCCGAGCAGCGCTCCGGCCGCGCCGCTCGCGCCCCGGGGGGTGGTGGCGACCTGGGCGCACACGGCCGCGACCGCGCCGAAGACGCAGCCGACCGAGGCGAGGCCGAGCGCCATCGCGGCCGAGCCCGCCAGCGGCAGGCCGAGCGCGGCCAGCCCGAGCGTCACCAGCGCGGCCAGCGCCAGGTTGGCGATCACGACCACCAGCAGCGCCGCGGCGAGCCCGGCGTGGCGGCCGACGACGGTCGCGCCGAGCAGCTCGGTCCTGCCGGCCTCCTCCTCGGCGCGGGTGTGGCGGACGGCGAGCAGCAGGCCCATCAGCCCCGCGAAGGTGGCGGCAGTGCCGGTGATGCGCCAGGCCGTCAGCCCGCCGGTGGTGGAGAGGTCGAACGCGGGGCCGTACAGCGCCTTGAAGGTCGCCTTGCCGGCGATGCCGGCGGCGAACTGCAGGCGCTCCGCCGGGGTCGGGAACAGCTTCTTGAAGCCATAGGCGGTCGACAGGACCAGCGACGCGACCCCATACACCCACGCTGGGATCACCACGCGGTCGCGGCGCAGCGCCAGCTTCAGCAACGTTCTGGTGCCCGTAAGGCTCCTCATCTCAGCCCACCTCCACCGGCTTGCCCACGCCCGAGTCCGGCTCGGAGTCCTCCTGGTCGCCCTGGTCGCCGTAGTGGCGCAGGAACAGCTCCTCCAGCGTCGGCGGGCGGCTGGTCAGGGTGAGGACGCCGGCTTCGGTGAGGCGCCGCAGGACCCCGTTCAACTCGGCGGTGTCCACTTGGCAGCGGATCCTGGTCCCGTTGCGCTCCAGGTCGTGGACGCCCGGGAGGTCGGAGAGGTCCGGGATCGGGCGGGCGGTCTCGGCGATCACCGAGGTGCGGGTGAGGTGCTGCAGCTCGGCGAGGGTGCCGGTCTCGACGTTGCGGCCGTTGCGGATGATGCTCACCCGGTCGCAGATGGCTTCGACCTCGGCCAGGATGTGACTGGACAGAAGGATGGTCCGGCCGGCCCGCTTGGCCTCCTCGACGGTCTCGCGGAACACCGCCTCCATGAGCGGGTCGAGCCCCGCGGTCGGCTCGTCGAGCAGCAGCAGCTCGACGTCGGCGGCGAGCGCGGCGACCAGCGCGACTTTTTGCCGGTTGCCTTTGGAGTAGGCGCGGGCCTTCTTGGTGGGGTCCAGGTCGAAGCGCTCCAGCAACGCGTCGCGCTGTTTTTGGTCGAGGCCGCCGCGAAGCCGGCCGAGCAGGTCGACGATCTCCCCGCCGGTGAGGTTGGGCCACAGGGTCACGTCGCCGGGCACGTAGGCCAGGCGCCGGTGCAGGGCGACGGCGTCGCGCCAGGGATCGCCGCCGAGCAGCTCGGCGCTGCCCCCGTTGGGGCGCAGCAGGCCGAGCAGGATGCGGATGGTGGTGGTCTTCCCGGCACCGTTCGGACCGAGGAAGCCGTGCACTTCGCCAGTTCGGACGGTGAGGTCGAGCCCGTCGAGCGCGTGGGTCTGGCCGAAGCGCTTGTGCAGCCCGGAAACGCTGATCGCGTCCTCCGTCATGATGTCTCGCCTCCATCGAGCGAGGGCAGTCTGGTAGCAGCAGGCTACATTTCATTCATAACCTTGTAAATCATGATTAGTTTGTTAAACTTATGGAGCGCCAGCTGTGGTATTGACAGGCAGGCCGACAGCGAGACAAGCAACAGGCAGGAGCCGTGCATGCCTGACCAGACTTCCAGGACCCGCGACGAGGAGGCGGTTCGCCGCTTCGTCGAGCACATGGCGATGCAGTTCGCCGAGTGGGGCTTCGCCCGTATGGCGGCACGGGTGCTGATGACCATGATGAGCATGGACGAGCCCTCGCTCAGCGCCGCCGACCTGGCGGAGCGGCTGGACGTCAGCCCCGCGGCGATCTCCGGAGCGGTGCGCTACCTGATGCAGTTGGGGCTGCTCGCCCGCGAGCCGGTCCCGGGGACTCGCCGCGACCGTTACCGCCTTCCCGACGATCCTTTCTACGAGGCCAATATCGTCCGGCGCGGGATGATGAAGACGCTCGCCGACCTCACCGACGAGGGCGTGGCGGCGACCGGCGGTCCGGGCACGCCCGCCGGTGCGCGGATCGCGGAGATGCGTGACTTCTATCGCTTCGTCGCGGCCGACATCGACGGTCTGCTCACCAGATGGCAGGCCTACAAGCGCCAGCGCGACCGCGAGGATGCTCGTTGAGGCGCTGCCTCCCGTGATGTGGGGAGTTGCGTGCTTGACAGGCGCTGGGCGGCCACGTAGGTTCCGGCCACGGTGCCGCTGGCGCCGTTGGCGACGTGAACCAGGAAGCCGGTGCGAGTCCGGCGCGGTCGCGCCACTGTAACCGGGGAGCGAGCTTCATCCGTGCCACTGCCCCTCCAGGGTGGGAAGGCGGAGGCGAGCGCTGATCCGGGAGCCAGGATACTGGCCGTCGCCGCCCGTCCGACCGGGGCGCAGGACCCCGAGGAGGTTCAGAGCCAATGGCTTCGCCAACATCGGCGGCGGCAGCGATCCCTGGCCCCAGCGCCAGCCCCAGCCCGTCCCGCCCGCTCGGCGTCCCCGTTCCCTGGTGGGCCTGGGTCGCCGTCGGACTGGTCGCGCTGCTGGTCTTCGCGATCGGCTACGACCAGGGCCAACTCCTGGAGCCGGCCCTCGGGAAGGCCGCCGCCAGCGGCAACTACCTGCACGAGTTCTTCCACGACGCGCGGCACCTGCTCGGCTTCCCCTGCCACTGACACGCACGAGGTGGCCCCGAGCAAGCGCCAAACGAGCCAGGAACCGTCACAAGGAGCGCCGTCGTGGCTTCGCTGCTGCGCCGCGGCCTGATCGCCGGCCTGCTGGCCGGCCTGGTCGCTGGCGTCTTCTACCTGCTGGTCGGCGAGCCGGTCATCCAGCAGGCGCTGCATTATGAGACCGTCCCCGCCGGGACGCATACCATGCAGGTCTTCTCGCGGAGCACCCAGCGGGTCGGCCTGGTCGTCGGGGTGAGCCTGTTCGGGATCGCCCTCGGCGCGCTGTTCACCGTCGTCTACGCCCTGCTTGGCCCGCGCCTGGCCGCTCACAGCGGCTGGGACCGCTCGCTGCGGCTCGCCGGCGTGTGCTTCGCGGCGCTGTGGCTGGTCCCGTTCCTCAAGTACCCGGCCAACCCGCCGGGGATGGGCAGCGCGGCGACCGCGCCGGAGCGGCAGCGGCTGTACCTCATCATGCTCGCGGTCTCAGTCGGCGCCGCCGTGGGCGCCTGGCTGCTGGCTCGCTGGCTGGCCCGCGACGGCATGCGCCGCGAGACCCGGCAGGTGCTGGTCGGCACGGCCTACCTCGCGGTGGTCGCCGGTGCGTGGGTGCTGCTGCCCGACACCGCTGAGGCGACCGCCCTGCCGGCCGCGCTGCTGTGGCAGGCGCGAGAGGTCTCGGCCGCGGGTGCCGCGCTGCTGTGGCTGCTGCTGGGCGTGAGCTTCGGCTGGCTGTCAGCCCGCGCCGAGCAGCGCCAGCGCCAAGCCGGCAGCGCCACCGACAGCGAGCGCGACGGCGCCGCGGCGCCGGTGGAGCGGCCGCGGCTCGCGGGGAGCTGAAGCGTGTGGCCCGGCTGATCCTGCTGCGCAGCGCGGCAACCGCGGCGACCCTGCGGGCGGCGTTCCCCGACGACGAGCCCCTGGTCGCGCGTGGGGAGCGCGACGCGGGCGCCCTCACCCACGTTCCCTGCCTGCAGCCGCGGCGGGCGGGCCAGGTGCTCACCAGCCCGGCCCTGCGTGCCCGCCAGACCGCCGCCGCGGCCGGCCTCGATGCCACCGTCGAAGAGGCGCTCGCCGACGCCGACGCGGGCGCGTGGCGGGGACTCACCCTCGACGAGGTCGCCGACCGCGACCCGGAGCGCCTCGCCGCCTGGCTCGAGGACCCCGACGCGCGCCCGCCCGGCGGCGAGTCCCGCCGCGACCTGCTCACCCGGGTCAGCGCCTGTCTCGACCAGTTGCACACCCGCATCCTCGGCAGCGACAGCAACGGCGACGAGGACCAGGACGGCGGCGGGATCAGGACCGGAGCCGCGCGCGGCGCCACCGTCGCGGTCACCCACAGCGGCTGGGTACGTGCCGCGGCGCTGCTCGTCCTCGGCGCACCGCCCGCCGCCTTCTGGCGCATCGACATCGCCCCCGCCTCCCTCACGGTCCTGCATCGCCGCGAGCGTGGCTGGGCGCTCGCCCGGGTCAACTGGACGGCCAGCTGATGGCGCGCACCAGGGGCGTCGCTCCAGCCGGCCTGCTGGCGGGCGCGCTCGCCGATCAGTTCCTGGGCGACCCGCGGCGCGGCCACCCGGTGGCCGGCTTCGGCCAGGCCGCGGTCGTGCTGGAGCGGCGTGTCTGGCGCCCGTCGCGGGCCGCGGGCACCGCCTACACCCTCGTGCTGGTCGGCGGCGCCGCGACCGCCGCGGCGCTGGCTGACGCGCGCCTTCGCCAGCGGCCGCTGGCGCGGGCACTGCTGCTCGCCGGGCTCACCTGGACCGCACTCGGCGGGCGCTCGCTGGCCCGCACCGCCCGCCAGCTCGGCGAGGCGGTCCGGGAGGGGGACCTGGAGCGCGCCCGCCAGCTCGCCCCCTCCCTGGTCGGGCGCGACCCGAGCAGGCTCGACGGCGTCGAGCTGTGCCGCGCCGCGGTCGAGTCGGTGGCGGAGAACACCGCCGACGCGGTGGTCGGCCCGCTGCTGTGGGGCGCCCTCACCGGCCCGGCCGGCGTGGCCGCCTACCGGGCCGCCAACACCCTGGACGCGATGGTCGGCCACCGCAGCTCCCGCTATCTCCGCTTCGGCTGGGCCGCCGCGCGCCTCGACGACCTGCTCACCTGGCCGGCCGCACGCCTCGGCGCGGTGCTCGCCTGCCTGCTCGCCGCCACTGGCGCCAGCGACGGCGACCGCTGGCGGGCCTGGCGAGTCCTGCGCCGCGACGGCACCGCTCACCCAAGCCCCAACGCCGGCCGCATGGAGGCCGCCTTCGCCGGCGCCCTCGGCGTGCGGCTGGGCGGCCGCAACCGCTACGGCGACCAGGTCGAGCAGCGCCCCACCCTCGGCGACGGACCCGCGCCCGGCCCCGACGACGTGGACCGCGCGGTGCGCCTCTCCCGCCAGGTGAGCGTCGCGACCGTGGCACTCGCCGTGGCGCTGGCCGCCCTCACCACGGCGCTCCGGCAGCGGAAGCGGTCCCGGTGAGCGGCGCGCTGCTGGTCGCCGGGACCGCCTCGGACGCGGGCAAGAGCGTCGTCGTCGCTGGGATCTGCCGCTGGCTGGCGCGGCGCGGGCTCAAGGTCGCACCGTTCAAGGCACAGAACATGGCGCTCAACTCCGCGGTCACCCCCGACGGCGCCGAGATCGGCCGGGCGCAGGTCGCGCAGGCCGCCGCCGCCGGTGCCACGCCCGAGGCGGCGATGAACCCCATCCTGCTCAAGCCGGCCGGCGAGCGCGTCAGCCAGGTGGTGGTGATGGGGGAGCCGTTCACCACCGTGGACGCCCGCTCGTACCAGCAGCTCAAGCCTCGGCTCCGCGGCGTGGTCCTGGAGGCGCTGGCGGACCTGCGGCAACGCTTCGACGTGGTCGTCTGCGAGGGCGCCGGCAGCCCAGCCGAGATCAACCTCCGCGACGGCGACCTGGTCAACATGGGTCTGGCACGCGCGGCGGGCCTGCCGGTGGTGGTGGTCGGCGACATCGACCGCGGCGGGGTGTTCGCCAGCCTGTTCGGCACCCTCGCCCTGCTCGACGCCGCCGACCAGGCGCTGGTCGCCGGGTTCCTGATCAACAAGTTCCGGGGCGACCAGGCGATCCTCGCGCCCGGCCTGGAGCAGCTCCGCGCCCTCACCGGCCGCCCGGTGCTCGGGGTGCTGCCGTGGCGGCGCGGGCTGTGGCTCGACGTGGAGGACTCGCTGGCGCTGGAGGCGCCCCGCGACGGTGCGCTGCCGCCGCTCGGCGCGGATTCGCTGGTGGTGGCCGTCGCGCGGCTGCGCTGGCTGTCGAACTTCACCGACTTCGACGCGCTCGCCGCCGAGCCGGGCGTGGTGGTCCGCTTCACCCAGTCGCCGGCGGAGCTGCTCAGCGCGGACCTCGCCGTGCTTCCCGGCAGCAAGGCGACCGTCGACGACCTCGCCTGGCTGCACGCCCGCGGCCTCGACCAAGCGATCGCCACCCGGGCACGGCGCGGCCTCCCGACGCTCGGGATCTGCGGCGGCTACCAGATGCTCGGCGGCCGGATCGCCGACCGGGACGCCGTCGAGAGCGATGCCGGCGAGGTCGCCGGGCTCGGCCTGCTCCCCGTCGAGACCGTGTTCGCCGCCACCAAGACGCTCGCGAACCCGACCGGAACCGCCCCCGCGTACGGCGGCGTCCCAGCGGCCGGCTACGAGATCCACCACGGCCGCATCCGCCGCTTCGGCGGCGAGCCGGTGCTCGCCAGCACCAGCGGCGACCAGGGCTGCCGCCAGGGCACGGTGGCCGGACTTGCCTGGCACGGCATCTTCGAGGGCGACGCCTTCCGCCGCGCCTTCCTCACCTGGGTCGCGGCCGAGCGCGGCCTCGACTGGATCCCCGGCGATCGCCCGTTCGCCGCCGTCCGCGCCGAGCGCCTCGACGCCCTCGGCGACCTGATCGCCGAGCACGCCGACACCGCCGCCCTCGACCGCCTCATCGAGCATGGCGCCGTCCCGGGTTACCCACAGGTTGGAGGCGCGCGGTGATCCTGTTCCTCACCACCGCCGACACCGAGATCCTGGCGGCACGCCGCGCCCGCGCCACCCTCCCCGGCGCCTTTCCGCCGGTGCGCGCCGCCAACCCGACCGCGGACCCCGCCAGCCCCGCCACCGTCGAGCTCGGGGAGGCGAAGGTGGTGCTGGTGCGGCTGCTCGGCGGCCGGCGTGCCTGGCCGGCCGGGTTCGACCAGCTTGCCGCCGACTGCCACGCCGCCGGGATGCCGCTGCTCGCCTTCGGGGGTGAGGCCGAGCCGGACGCCGAGCTGGCCGCGGCCTCGACCGCGCCGGCCGGGGTGGTCGCCGACGCCTTCGAGTACCTCCGTCACGGTGGCGTCGCCAACATGGCGAACCTGTTCCGCTTCGTGGCGGACAGGTTGCTGTACGGCGGCTTCGGCTTCGAGCCGCCGGCCGTCCTGCCCGAGGCCGGGCTGTACCGGCCCGAGCTGCTCGACCGCCACCAGCCGGAACGGCCGACCGTCGGGGTGGTCTTCTACCGCACCCACTGGATGAGCGGGAACACCGCCTTCGTCGACACCCTCGTCGAGGCGCTGGAGGCCGCCGGGGCAAACCCGCTGCCGCTGTTCTGCTACTCGCTGCGGCCCGACCCCACCGGCCGCGTGGCCGCCTGCGAGCTGCTCGCCGCCCACAGCGCCGACGCGCTGATCGTCACCGTCCTGGCGGCCGGCGGTTCCCACGCCGCCGACGCCGCCGACCCGGACGGCTGGCAGGTCCCCGCGCTCGACGCCCTCGACGTGCCGATCGTGCAGGGGATCTGCGCCACCTCCACGCGCGCGGCCTGGCTCGCCTCCCGCGGCGGGCTGTCGCCGCTGGACGCCGCCATGCAGGTCGCCATCCCCGAGTTCGACGGCCGCATCATCGGCGTGCCGTTCTCCTTCAAGGAACCCATCGGTGGCGAGGTAAGCGCACCGGGAGCGGCGCACAACGACAGCGGTGCGTCCAGGTCGGACAGTGGCGCGCTGGTCTACCGCGCCGACCCGGAGCGGGCCGCCGCGCTCGCCGCCATCGCCACCCGCCTCGCGCGGCTGCGGCACACCCCCAACGCCGCCAAGCGCGTGGCGCTGATGCTCTCCAACTACCCGACCAAGCACGCCCGAGTCGGCAACGCCGTCGGCCTCGACACCCCCGCCAGCGCGCTGCGGCTGCTCGCGGCGCTGCGGGACGCCGGCTACGACACCGGCGAGGTCCCCACCGACGGGGACGCGCTGATCCACCGGCTGATCGCCGCCGGCGGCCACGACAGCGAGTTCCTCACCGAGGGGCAGCTCGCCGGCGCCAGCGGCCGGATCGACGCGGCCGCCTACGCCCGCTGGTTCCAGACGCTCACCGAGCCGCTGCGCGCGGCCGTGGTGCGCCACTGGGGCGAGCCGCCCGGCGAGCTGTACGTCGACGGCGACGCGATCGTGCTCGCGGGGCTGTGCCTCAGCGAGCACCTGTTCCTGGCGATCCAGCCGCCACGCGGCTTCGGCGAGAACCCGATCGCCATCTACCACGACCCCGAGCTGCCACCCTCGCACCACTACCTGGCCGCCTACTGGTGGCTGCGGCACGAGGACGGCTTCGGCGCCGACGCGATCGTGCACCTCGGCAAGCACGGCACCCTGGAGTGGCTGCCCGGCAAGGGCCTCGGCCTGTCGGCGGCGTGCGCGCCGGACGCGGTGCTCGGGCCGCTGCCGCTGGTCTACCCGTTCATCGTCAACGACCCCGGCGAGGGCACCCAGGCCAAGCGCCGCGCCCACGCGGTGGTGATCGACCATCTGGTCCCGCCGATGCAGCGGGCCGAGACCTACGACGACCTCGCCCGGCTCGAACAGCTCCTCGACGAGCACGCCCAGGTGCAGGCGCTCGACCCCGCCAAGCTGGCAGAGGTCCGCGGCCGGATCTGGGAGCTGGTCCGCACCGCCGAGCTGCACCGCGACCTCGGCGTGGAGGCACCGCCGGGCGACGACTCCTTCGACGAGTTCGTCCTGCACCTGGACGGCTACCTCTGCGAGATCAAGGACGCCCGCATCCGCGACGGCCTCCACATCCTCGGCCAGGCGCCCGCCGGGGAGCAGCGCCTCGGCCTGCTCGCCGCGATCCTGCGGCTGGGCAGCGCCGGCCTGCCGGGGCTGCGCGCCGCCGTCGCCGCGGCGGCCGGCCTGGACGAGGCGGCGCTGCTGAAGGCTGGCGACCGCCAGCGGCTCGACCAGCTGGAGGCCGCCAGCATGGCGCTGCTCGCCGCGATGGACGAGGCCCGCTGGGATCCCGAGCAAGCCGCCGCCGTCACCAGCCGCATCCTCCACCCTGACCCCGAAGCAGGGATCCAGCTGGAGGCGGCGGCGGCTGCGGTGGCCCGCGTGCTCGCCTTCGCCGCCCGCGAGGTCGTGCCCCGGCTGGAGCGCACCAGCGACGAGCTGGTCAACCTGGTCCGCGCGCTCGACGGCCGCTTCGTCCCGGCAGGACCGTCCGGGGCGCCGACGCGCGGGCGGGTCGACGTGCTGCCGACCGGGCGCAACTTCTACTCGGTCGACCCCAAGGGCCTGCCCTCGGAACTGGCCTACGCCACCGGGCGGCGCCTCGCCGACGACCTGCTGCGCCGCTGGCGCACGGACCGCGACCAGGGCCAGGCCGGGATCGAGGCGGACGGGCAGGGCGACTGGCCGGAGACCGTCGGGATCGTGGTCTGGGGCACCTCGGCGATGCGCACCCAGGGCGACGACATCGGCGAGATCCTCGCGCTGCTCGGCGTCCGGCCCCGCTGGAACCCCGAGTCGCGCCGGGTCACCGGCCTGGAGGCGGTCCCACCCGGGGAGCTTGGCCGGCCCCGCATCGACGTCACCGTGCGCATCAGCGGCTTCTTCCGCGACGCCTTCCCAAACCTGGTCGCCCTGCTCGACGACGCGGTCACCCTGGTCGCCGGCCTGGACGAGCCCGACGAGGTCAACTACCTGGCCAAGCACGCCCGCGCCGACCGCGCCGCCGGCGCCGACGAACGCCGCGCCACCACCCGCGTCTTCGGGTCCAAACCGGGTGCCTACGGTGCCGGCCTGCTGCCGCTGATCGACGCGCGCAACTGGCGCACCGAGGCCGACCTGGTCAAGGTCTACGAGGTTTGGGGCGGCTACGCCTACGGCCGCGGCTTGGACGGCGCGCCGGCGCTGGAGGCGATGCGGACCAACTTCGCGCGCATCCGCGTGGCCACCAAGAACGTCGACACCGACGAGCACGACCTGCTCGACTCCGACGACTACTTCCAGTACCACGGCGGCATGGTCGCCGCCGTGCGCGCGCTCGGCGGCGCGCCCCACGCCTACATCGGCGACTCGGCCGATCCCGCGCGGGTGCGGACCCGCACGCTCGCCGAAGAGGTCCGCCGGGTGGTGCGCGCCCGGGTCCTCAACCCCCGCTGGATCGCCTCGATGCGCCGCCACGGCTACAAGGGCGCCTTCGAGCTGGCCGCCACCGTCGACTACCTGTTCGGCTACGACGCCACCACCGGCGTGGTCGAGGACTGGATGTACCAGGCGGTCAGCGAACGCTACGTCCTTGACCAGGAGAACGGCGCGTTCCTGCGCACCGCCAACCCGTGGGCGCTGCGCGCCATCGCCGAGCGGCTGCTGGAGGCGGCCGACCGGAAGCTGTGGGACGCCCCCGACCCGGAGACAATTGGCCGGCTCCAGGCCACCTACCTGGAACTTGAAGGCGAACTGGAGGAACGTGGTGGCTGAAGCTGAAGCTCAGGCTGAGCGGCGAGGGCTGGGCACCGGCACCGCGCCGTACCCGTTCTCGGCTCTGGTCGGGCAGCCCGACCTGACCCTGGCGCTGCTGCTCAACGCGGTCTCCCCGGCGATCGGCGGGGTGCTGGTCCGGGGGGAGAAGGGCACCGCCAAGTCCACCGCGGTCCGCGGCCTCGCCCGGCTGCTGCCCGAGATCGAGGTGGTCGGCGGCTGCCCCTTCAACTGCGACCCAGCAGCGCCCGACCCGGCCTGCCCCGCCGGCCCGCACCCGGCGGACGCGCCCGCCAAACGCCGGCCGGTCCCACTGGTCGAGCTGCCGGTCGGTGCCAGCACCGACCGGGTGGCCGGCTCTCTCGACCTGGAGCAGGCGCTGGGAGAGGGCCGGCGCGTCTTCGAGCCGGGCCTGCTCGCCGCCGCCCACCGCGGCATCCTCTACGTCGACGAGGTGAACCTGCTCGGCGACCACCTGGTCGACCTGCTCCTGGACGCCGCCGCGCTCGGCACCAACTACGTCGAGCGCGAAGGCGTCAGCGTGCGCCACGCCGCCCGCTTCCTGCTGGTCGGGACGATGAACCCGGAGGAGGGCGAGCTGCGGCCGCAGCTGCTGGACCGCTTCGCCGTCACCGTGGAGGTGCGCGGCAACGCCGCCGTCGCCGACCGGGTCGAGGTGGTCCGCCGCCGCCTCGCCTACGAGGCCGACCCCGCCGCGTTCGCCGCCGCGTTCGCCGGTGCGGACGCTGCCCTCACCGGGCGGATCGCCGCGGCCCGTGCCCGCCTGGCCGCCGTGCAGCTGCCCGACGAGCTGCTCGCCCGCATCGCCGAGGTGTGCGCCGCGTTCGGTGTCGACGGCCTGCGCGGCGACATCGTGTGCGCCAAGACCGCCATGGCCCTGGCCGCCTGGGCAGGCCGCGACCAGGTCGAGGTCGCCGACGTCCGCAGCGCCGCCCTGCTCGCGCTGCCGCACCGCCGCCGCCGCGGCCCCATGGACAGCCCCGGCCTCGACGAGCGGGAACTGGACCGCATCCTCGGCGCCGGGCCCGACGACGACGACCCTGACCCCGCCGGGCCCGGCGGTTCCCGCCCCAACCGGCCCGATGGTTCCGATGGTTCCGACGGCAACGACGCGGGCGCCGCCCCTGGCGATGGCCAGCGTGGCGCCCTGCCCCCGCACGGCGGCCGCCCCGGCGACGCTCAGGCAGGCCCCGCCCTCGATCCGGCAACG
>WNGD01004845.1_pt1 | contig 13190 bp, 12 predicted proteins | sample 5400671 | NCBI WGS metagenome assembly WNGD01 (sample SAMN13153369, study PRJNA577476) | soil metagenome | isolation source: 40 cm soil or saprolite under grassland replicate 2 | place: USA:California | collected 2016-06-15
GTCCTGGCCATGCCATCCGCCGGCAGTTCGGCGAAGGACGGGAACTGGTCCCGGTAGGGCTTGAGCTGGCGTCCCAGATCCGCCATGGGGTCGGTCGCGTCGGTCACAGCGATTCGCCCTCCTGCGCGGCCGCGCCCCGCGCGGGAAGCCTGGTGGCCAGCGCGAGCCCGGCCAGGCCAGCCAGTATGAGGACGCCGAGCGAGAGGTACGGGTTGCCGACCACGGCCTGCACGATCAGCGCGAGCACCACACCGCCGAGGTTGCCCGCCAGCAGCAGGAATCCCGCCGCCCCGCCCGCGCGTTCCGGCCCGGCGTGCAGTTCCGACCAGTCCAGCACCACCGGCAGGCCGGCCAGTAGGAAGAAGCCCGCCACGAACAGGACGGCACCGTCGGCGACCGGGTTGTGCACGGCGGCCATCACGGCGAACGCCACCGCCGTCACCGCCACCGCGACCTCCAGCATGCTCCGGCGCCGGTCGCGCCGCGCGACGATGCCCGGCAGCAGGGCGGCGCCGGCGATCCCGCCCACGGTCATGACCGCGATCAGGCCGCCACTCGCGCCGCCGTGCCCGAAGTGGGTGAGGATCGAGTCGAGCCAGGTCGCGACCGCGTTGAACACGCCCATCCCGACGAACAGCAGCCCGGCGAGCACCCACATGAACCGGTCGCCCCGCAGCCAGCGCAGCGACACCGCGACCGACGGGTCACCCGGGAACGCCGCCGGTGTCCTGACCGCGGCCAGCACCCACACGGCCGCGAGCACCGCCACCGCGGCCTGCACCCACAGCAGCAGCGTCAGGCCTCCCGCACGCAGCAACGGCCCGCCCGAGAGCGCCGCTGCGAGAATGCCCACGAACAAGGCGACGCTGCCGATCGAGATCGCCATCGTCCGCTCCCCGGCCGGGAAGTACCGGGCGGCCACCTTGGTGATCGAGTTGAGGACGAACGGCTGGCCGGCCGCGATCACGACCTGGCCGGCCAGGGCCCAGCCATAGGACGACGGCCCGGCCAGCCGCAGCAGCCCGCCGCCTGCGGTGAGGACTGCCCCCAGGCCGAGGGCCTGTCCGAACCGGGCGTCGAGCCAGCGGCCCGCGGGCAGCGCCAGGATGACGTACATGACCGGGAATATGATGGCGAGATCACCCACCGCTGCCGACGACACGTTCATGGCATGGTGGGTCTGCGTGGTGATCGGCGCGTAGGCGAGCCACAGCAGCTGGGTGCACGCCGTCAGCAGCGCGTAGCCGGCCAGGATCACCCACCGGTTCATTCGCACCAGGGCGACGGTGTGCGTGGCCATTCGCTCCCCTCCCGTCCGCGCATGCCCAGGAGGCGGTCATGGGCCGGCCGGTATGACCAGTTTTCTACCCCATGCGGCCAGCGAGCGGCACCGTGTCTCCAGTTCCGGCCGGTGCGGGCCCGGCCGTCCCGCCGCCGCTTCCGCCCAGCGTGTCGCCGAACCCGATCCGGCCGGTGACCGTAGTGCCCCGGCCGGGACGGGAGTCGACCCGGCAGAAACCACCGAGCGCGGCCAGCCGGTCGGACATGTTCCGCAGCCCCGACCCGGCCGTGGAGGCAGCCGGGTCGAAGCCGGGGCCGTCGTCGGTGACCGTGAACATGACCTGCCGCTGGTCCCCGGCCAGGCTGATCCTTACCGCCGACCCCGGGGCATGCCTGGTCGCGTTCTGGAGCGCCTCCACACAGCAGAAGTAGATGGCGTTTTCGATCTCCGCGGGGTAACGGCCGACCCTGTCGGCATCCACCGCCACGGGCACCGGCGCCTTGCCGGCCTGGGTGGTCACAGCGGCGATCAGGCCCTGGTCGGCGAGCAGCGGCGGGTGGATACCGCGGGCAAGCTCCCGCAGTGTCTCCAGCGCGCCGCTGGTCTCGGCCTTCAGCTGGGCGACCAGCGCCCGCTCCCGCTCGTCGTCCTGGCCGGCCACCGACTCGGCCAGCGCCAGCTTCCCCGCGATGGCGAGCAGTTGCTGCTGCGCGCCGTCGTGGATGTCGCGCTCGATCCGGCGCCGCTGATCGTCGGCGGCGGCGACGATCCGGAGCCGGGAGGCCCGCAGCTCGGTGAGCCTGGCCTGGAGCTGCTGGGTGAGGCCGATGTTGTGCAGCAGCAGGCCGGCCTGGGCAGCGAGGTCGGACATGAGCTTGTCCTCGATCGGCGTGAGGGTCTCTCCCGGCCGTTTGGCCACCGACAGCGCGCCCAGTACCTCTCCCTGGTGGTACACGAGCGCGACCCGGTCCGTTCCGGTGATCGCGGGTGCCTCGCCGCCGGTGAACCCGGCCCGGGCGGGTGGCGCCCCGTCCGCGGGCCAGCAGGCCCCGGCGGCAAGCTCGGCGCCGTCCTTCAGCCACACCGCAGCGCGGACGGCGCCGGTGCCCTCGGCCAGCACCCGGGCCATCCGGGGAAGGGCGTCCTCGGTCGCGTAGGTTTCCCGCACCCGCCCGGCGAACTCGCTGAGCGCCTCGTAGGGCGTGGCCCGCTTGCCGAACACCAGCCGGTTGGCCAGGCGCTGCACCCGCTCCCTGACCGGCTGGAAGGCCACCGCCACCACCGCGGTGGCCAGGATCGACAGCCCGAGGTTGGGCCGCGATCCCGCCTGCAGGAAGCCAGGCCCCAGGGAGCCGATCCCGGCCACGATGACGACGTAGACCAGCGTGATGAACGTCGCCAGCGAGCCGTAGACGATCGTCCTGCTGATGACGACGTCGATGTCATAGAGGCGGTACTTGAAGATCGCGACCCCGGCCGCGGCGGGGATGAGGGGGCCCACCGCGAGCAGGGCCCCCAGCGGGTTGCCGAACACCAGCCCGCAGACCAGCAACGCGACGGCGGTGAGCAGTCCGGCATAGGCGACCCACTTGATCTGATGCCGCACGTCCGGGTTCGCCCGGCGGTAGCGCACGGCAAGGCCCGCTGCCGCCGCCAGGCACAGCGGTATGAAGGCCGTCTGCAGGGCTTTGACCACCTGGTCGGCCAGGCCGTCCGGTATCAGCCGGACCGGGGCGTACAGGACAGCCGAGTTCTGGGCCCGAAGCCCCGCCGAGGACGTGGCGGCCATGAGGACAAGGAGCGCTTCACCGGCCACGATGAGCCAGGCGACCACCCGCCATCGCGAGGACGGCAGCCGCCCGTCGGGGAATAGCAGCACCGCCAGCGCGAACAGGAAACCCAGCTCACCGAGGATCGCGCCGAGCCAGGCGGCCCAGTCGACAGACGGCGGGGCGGCCACCCCCGTCCTGGTCGCGTACGTGGCATAGGTGTCGGTAGCGACGCCGACCGCGAAGCCCAGTCCTTCCGCCAGGAACAGCCAGCCGATCGGGTTGACCGGCCGGTGACTGGCCACGATCGCCCCCACCGCGGCGAACGCCAGCAGTAGCGGCGCGAAGGCGAACGCGTCCATGAGGTCGCCGGCGGCGACTCCAAAGACCGCGCTGACGGTCAGTGCCGCGACGGTCAGCACCAGCGGGCCCCCGGCCAGCCACCGGGCGGTGCCGGTTGTCACCCAGCCGCCTCAAGCACCCGGCAGGGCAGGCGCCCGACAACCGTGGTGCCCGCGCCGGGCGCCGACCGCACGTCGAGCGAGCCGCCATATGCGTGCAGCCGGTCCGCCATGCCCAGCAGGCCTGTCCCGTAACCGCGGGACTCCGGGTCGAAGCCTGCGCCGTCGTCAGTTACCCCGAACGTCAGGTCGTACCCGGAGCCAGCCAGCCGGACTTCGGCCCGGGTGGCGCCCGCGTACTTGGCGACGTTCTGGAGTGCCTCAAGGACACAGAAGTAGACCGCTGCCTCCAGGTCCTGCGGGTAGCGGCCGACACCATCCGCAGCCACCGTGGTCGGCACGGGTGCCTTCCCGGCCTGCGCCTCCAGCGCGGCGACGAGGCCCTTGCTGGCCAGCAGCGGCGGGTAGATGCCGCGGGCGAGGTCCCGCAGGTCCGCCACGGCGCCGGCCGCATCCTGGCGGAGCTCGGCCAGCATTTCCCGCTCACTTTCGGTGTCCATGCCGATCATCGATTCGGTGATGCTGAGCTTGATGGCCAGCGCCACAAGCTGCTGCTGGGCGCCGTCGTGGATGTTGCGCTCGATCCGGCGCCGTTCCGCGTCCTGCGCCGCCACCAGGCGCAGCCGCGAGGCCCTGATCTCCTCCAGCCGGCCCAGCAGCTGGTCCCGCAGCCCGGCGTTCTTGAGCACCAGGCCGACCTGGCCTGCCAGGTCGGCGAGCAGCCTGCCCTCGGTCGGCGTGAGCGTCTCTCCCGGCCGCTTCGACACCGACAGCGCCCCCAGGACCTCGCCCTCGTAGCGCACCGGCAGGATCCGGTCGGCGGCCAGATAGGCGGGCACGTCGGCAGCGGTGGCCCGGGCCGGGGGCAGCGGCGGTGCGCCGGCCGGCCACGTGGCGCCGTCGTGGAACACCTCCCCGCTCTTCAGCCACACGTCCGCCCGGGTGGCCGCGGTTCCCTCCGCCAGGATCCTGGCCATCCGCGGCAGCAGGTCCTCGGCCGCGTAGGCGCCCGCCATTCGCCCCGCGAAGTCCGCGAGCACCTGGTAGGGGGTGGCCCGCCGGCCATAGACCAGCCGGTTGGCCAGGCGCTGGACCCACGCCCGGACCGGCTGGAAAGCGATCGCCACCACCGCGGTCGCGGCGATCGACAACGCCAGGCTCGGCCGCGCGCCGCGCTGCGCCAGCGACCCGATGCCCACCACGATCGCCACGTACACACCGGTGATGAAGACGGCCAGCGACCCGTAGACGAGGGTCTTGTTGATGACGATGTCGATGTCATAGAGGTGGTAGCGGAAGATGGCGATGCCGATGGCTATCGGGATCAACGCGATTGCCCCGCTGCTCATGGCGTTCTGGAGGTTGGTGGACGCCGCGCTAGGCCCCAGGATCTGCCCAACAGGGATCTCCGTCAGCAACGCTGCGACGATGAGCCCGCCGGCGTAGACGAGCCATTTCAGCTGCTCGCGCTCGGCGGTGCCAGCTCGGCGGTAACGGAATACCAGCGAAACGAGGGCGGCCAGGCCGGTCGCCACGATCAGCGCTGCGCCGGCACCGGCCAGGATGTCGAAGACGTGCCCGGCCGGCCCGCCCACGCCGATGGGGTTGCGCACGGCCGGAGAGCCAGCGGAGATGATCGTGGGGGCGAACGCGTTACCGATCACCCATCCGGCGAGAGCGGCGGCGGCGGCCCACCCCACCGGCCGCCAGCGACGCGACGGCAATGTCCCGGTCGGGAACAGCAGCAGGACGAATACCACGAACCCGATGCCGAAAAACCAGAGCCAGCCCAGCCAGTTGGACCAGATCCGGGTACGGGGGAATTGCAGGAGCAGCAGCCCGATGAAAGCGACCGCATACGACAGGCCGGTAGCGGATAGGAGCCAGCCGATCGGGTTCGCCGGGCGTTTCCAGGCGAGCAGTGCGCCGACGGTGGCGAAGCCCGCGACGAACGTCACCGCGACTACGCCGGCCACCACGTTTCCCGTGCCGCCGCTCAGTCTCGGAGGCAGCGGGTGAACGTGGTTGTAGATCAGGGCCGTGGCGGCGGTCGCCAGGGTCAGCATCCAGATGCTCAGGGCGCACCAGAACGCGGCCCGTGGCGTCAGGGTGCGGCCTGCGGATCGTGGCTCGCCCATGTAATCCGGCGTCATTTTTCACCTCTCACTGGTGATTATTCCGCCGGCCGCGTGTGCGCAGAAGGGTGCGAGCCGCCGCCAGGCCGAGGGCCAGTACCAGGTCAGAGGGGATGCCAGCATCACCGGCCCGCCCAGGCCGAAACGGAGTCCACGGGCCGGCCCGCGCGCCCGGTTCCGCGGCCGTTATCCGCGGCTGGTCCCTCGGCTGGTCCCGACGGCCCGGTTCTGGCGGGAAGCCTCGTGCGGGCGACGCCGGGTTATCCGGCGGTGCTGGCGGTAGCCGAGGGGCGCACGTTGCTGTCCAGCCAGGCGCTGAGCGGCCGCGTGGCCCGCAGGAATCCGGTCACCCTGTCACGGGCGGCCGCGGTCTCCAGCCAGGCCGTCACCGGCCATTCCTTCCAGGCGACGATCCCCTTGTAGCGGAGCAGGCCGATCCGCGGGTGGTCGGCGGGGTAGCCGCGCGGCGCGGCCTTCAGCATGTCACGGCCGGTGACGCCGATCCCGGCGGATTCGACGGCGGCGATGACATCCTCAAGCTCGCCGCCGGTGCGGTCGCCGGCCACCGCCTGGCGGTACCGCTCGAGTTGGTCGGGCGCCATGCCGTACATGCCGTTGCCGGCCGCCAGGCCCTGGGCGGAGAACTGGACATATCCGCTGCCGACCATCGCGCCGATGTGCGTCTTGTAGGGGGTCTTGTCTTTGCTGAACCTGATGTCGCGGTACGGCCGGAAGATCTTCGGCTCGCCGAACTCCGGGGCCAGCTCCTCGATCAGCTCGGTCATCGGGCGCAGCACCTTCGCGTCGTAGATCTCCTTGTGCTTGGTCCAGTAGGTCTTCGTGTTGTCGGCCGCCAGCCCCTCGTAGAACTCCAGAGCTTCTTCCGGCCACCCGCTGAATGACATCTCTCCAGGCCCTCCGCCGTGTGCGGCCGCCCGCGCCGCGCTGGGTCACACGCTAGTCCCGGCTCCGGACAGGCGCGGGACCGGCCGGCTTGCCCGGCCCACGCGAACCACCCGAACCTCCCGGACCTCCCAGGCCTCCTGGACCTCCCAGGGCATGTCACCCACGCCGGGTGATGCGTGGGACGCGAGGTGCGGCGAGCCTGGTCAGTGGCTGCGCGATGACAGCATTCGCTGTCGCCTGTGCGGGGCACCGCAGCCGCCTCCGCAGGCGCACCATGGAAAGGAATCAGGCTATGGGCATGCCCGCCAAGGCCGACGTTGACGACGCTACGAAGGATGCCCTGACCGGTCTTGCCCTGGGCGACCTCCAGGTACTGGAATCGGCACTGGAGCTCCGGGAGGCATGGCAGGAGCGCAGCGGCCTGGATGCCCGCGCCTTCTCCCTGGTCAAGATAGCCGCACTGATAGCGGTCGACGCCCCGCCCGCCTCCTACCTGTGGCAGGTGTCCAACGCGCTCGACGCGGGCGCGACCCCGAATGAGATCCTCGGCGTGATGCGCGCGATCGCGCCGCAGGTCGGCGGACCCAGAGTGGTGGCGGCCGCGCCGGAAATCATGGTCGCGCTTGGCCTGTCCCTGCCCGAGGGCGGAGACTTCGAGTAACGAGCCACCCGGTTCCCATCGAGCAGTAGGAGACAAGATGTTCATGCGACGCCGCCCGCTCCTGCGCGCCGCCGTGGTCGGCGGGGGCGCCTACGTGGCGGGCAAGCACATGGCCAACAAGGCCAATGAGCAGGCTTCGAACGAGGCCTACCAGAACCAGCGCATCGACCAGCTCGAGCAGCAGCAGCCGCCGCAGCAGGCCCCGCCGCCGGACGCAGCGCCAGCGGCCGGGCCCTCGATGGCCGATCAGCTGCAGCAGATCGCTGCGCTGCACCAGCAGGGCGTGCTCAGCGACGACGAGTTCGCCGCGGCCAAGGCGAAGCTGCTGGGCAGCTGAGAGTCGCCGGGTCTCGTAATCCGGCTACTCGTCCAGGGTCGCGGTCAGCTCGATAGTGGTGCCCGTTAGTGCCTTGCTGACCGGGCAGTTGTTTTTGGCGTCCTCGGCCGCGGCCGCGAACTCCGCCGCCGTGATGCCGGGGACGACCGCGTGCACGGTCAGCCGGATGCCGCTGATGCCCTCCGGCAGCCCGAACGACACGTCCGCCGAGGTGGTGATGCTCGTCGGTGGGTGCCCGGCCTGCGACAGGCCGAACGACAGCGCCATCGAGAAGCAGCCGGAATGGGCGGCGGCAATGAGCTCCTCGGGGCTGGTGCGCCCATTGGGCGCTTCGGCCCGCGACAGCCAGGTCAGCTCGTAGCTGCCCAGTCCCGACGAGTCGAGGCTGACGGACCCTTTGCCCGTGTCGAGCGGGCCTTCCCAGCGGGTGGTCGCGGTGCGGACGGTGGCCATGACGGCGTCTCCCTTCACGCCAGGGGACTGCGGAATCACGTGCCAGCAACCGGTCCAGCGCTCGCCGGCACCTTCGGTGATATCACAGCGCCCCTGGGCTCGGCTCGTGGGGTTCCGCCGCCCGGACGGGCTCAGAGCGCCAGGCCGCCGTCGACCGGGACGATGGCGCCGGTCATGCCGCTGGCGTCCTCCCCGGCCAGGAACGCGATGACGGCCGCCACCTCCTCGGGCCGCAGCAGCCGGCCCAGGGGCTGCTGGATGGCGAAGGACTCCGCGGCCGGCAGGGCGTAGAGCCTGGCGCTCTCGTCCAGGGCCGGGGTCGCGGTGGACCCCGGGCTGACCGCGTTCGCTGTGACGCCGGTGCCGCCAAGTTCCGCCGCGAGCGCGCGGATGAAGCCCGCAACGCCCGCCTTCGCCGCGCTGTACGCGGCGAGCATCGGCATCCCGCGCGTGGCGGCCGCCGAGGCGACGGCGATGAACCGCCCCCGCCGCGGCGCGGGGCGCCGCAGCAGCGCCGGAACCGCGACCCGGGCCAGGTTCAGCACCCCACCGAGGTTGACGTCGAGCAGGGCCGCCTCCCGCTCGCGCGGAACCTGCCAGGCGGGGGCCCCGCCCGCGATGACCCCGGCGACGGCGATCGCCGCGTCGAGCCCACCCCAGCGCCGCTCCGCCTCGCCGGCCGCCGCCGCGAGCGCGTCCGGGTCACGGGTGTCGGCCACGTACCCGACGACATCACCCTCGGCGGGCCGGGCCGCCTCCACCACGCGGTCCAGGTCCGCGGGGGTCCCGAGGGGGTACTGCAGCGCCGGGTCGTCGGCGCAGCGGTCGACAGCGACGACGCGCCACCCGCCCGCGGCGAGGGCAGCGACGGTCGCGGCGCCGACGCCCCGGGCCGCGCCCGTGACGAGGGCGGCCCGGGGCGACGGTGTCCCGTGGGGAGCATCCGTTCTGCTGCTGACCGTGCCGTCGGGGCGGGACGGCGGTGGCGCGGGGGCTGTCACGGCGCCCGCCCCCGCATCCAGGCGTCCACCGTGGCAAGCAGGTCGGCGAGGAGGGCGCTGAGCAACGTTGCGCCCTCGGCGGCGGAGGCCCCGGCCGGGTCGCCGAGCACACCGTTGCGGCTGACCGCGCCGACACCGGAGCGGCGCAGCAGGGGCATGAGCTCGGTGAGCGGCTGCGTGTTGCCGGCCTCCGCGCGCTCGGGACGCACCCGGTCCGGCGCGAGGGCCAGCTCCAGTGACGTCTCGGCCCGCCCGGCATGGGCATCCCCCTCCCAGACGGGCAGCCACGCCAGGATGTCGCGGGACTCGGCCCGCAGCCGCCGCTGGGCCCGCCGCACCGCGCCGGCGTTGCCGCCGTGCGTGGACACCAGCAACACTCGCGAGAACGTCCGGGTGGCCGACCGGCACAGCTCGACCAGCAGCAGTTCCAGGGCCTGGGCGCCGATCGACAGGGTCCCGGGGAAGGCCTCGTGCTCACCGCTGGCGCCGTAGGCCAGCGGCGGCGCGACCAGCATGCCGGGCCGCGCCGCCGCCAGCCCCCCGCACAGCGCGGCGGCCAGGTCGGCGTCGGTGGACAGCGGCAGGTGTGGACCATGCTGTTCGGTCGAGGCGACCGGGACCGCGAGAACCGCCCGCGCGGCGGCCAGTTCCCCCGCCTCCGGGGATGTCAGCGCGGCGAGGTCGGTCACGGCTCCCCGGCCAGCGGATCCTCATCGCAGGCCCGCAGCGGCGGGCGGCGGCCGATCGACACCGGCACCGGCCTCCGGCGATGTGAGTGGTCAGCCGACGGGGCCGGGGCGGCGAGCGGATCCGCCGCCGCCAGGGCTGGCTCTCCGTGGCCCAGCGCGCACTCGGGGTCGGGGCCATCCAGGGGAAGGCCGGTGAAGAACTTGGCGGCCATGCACCCGCCCCGGCAGGCGTCGAACATCCCGCACGAGCGGCACGCGCCCCCCGCCTGCGGGCCACGCAGCCCGCGCAGCAGCGGCGAATCCCGCCACACCCGGGTGAAGCCGCCCGTGTCGCGCACGTTGCCTGCCAGGAAATCCTCGTGGATCGTGAACGGGCACGCGTACACGTCGCCCACCGGGTCGATCAGGCAGACGACCCGGCCGGCGCCGCACATGCCCAGGCCGGGCAGTGGGTCGCCGTACCCGGCGAGATGGAAGAAGGAGTCGCCGGTGAGCACCTGCTCGCCCCGGGCCAGCAGCCAGCTGTACAGCTCCCGTTGCTGGGTGGCGGTGGGGTGCAGGTCCCGCCAGACGGCAGCGCCCCGGCCGGACGGGCGCAGCCTGGTCAGCCGGAGCTGCGCCCCATGCCGGTCGGCGAGCCCTTTGAACGCATCGAGCTGGCCGACGTTGTGCCGGGTGACCACCACCGAGATCTTGAAGCCGGCGAACCCGGCGGCGGCCAGGTTGCCGATCGCGCGCATCGCGGTGGCGTAGGAACCGGTGCCCCGGACCGGGTCGTTGACCTCGGCGGTGGCCCCGTCCAGCGAGACCTGCACGTCCACGTAATCGGTGGCGGCGAGCCGCCGGGCCACGCCGGGGGTGATCTTCACTCCGTTGGTGGAAAACTTGACCCCGACCCCGTGGCCGACCGCGTAGTCCAAGATTTCCATGAAGTCGGGCCGTACCGTCGGCTCGCCGCCGCCGATGTTCACGTAGAACACCTGCATCCGCGCGAGCTCGTCGATGACCGCCCGGCACTCCGTCGCCGAAAGCTCTCGCGGGTCCCGGCGGCCCGAGCTGGAAAGGCAGTGCACGCACGCCAGGTTGCACGCGTACGTCAGCTCCCAGGTGAGGCAGATGGGCGCGGCCAGCCCCAGCTCGAGCCGGTCCACCAGGGACAGCGGGCGCCGGTCCGGCGCGGTGCGGATGGACGCGGCGCGGTCGCCCATGGCATGGCCCCTGTTCTCGTGTGCGGCACCGGATACTAACGTCACACTGTGCCATAATCAAGCGCGCCGAAGGAGGCCCATGGCCAGTACCAGGGAGTGGTTCGAGACCGTCGCCGAGGCGCGCCGGCGGGCGCGGCGGCGGCTGCCCCGGTCCGTGTTTCTCGCCCTGGAAGCCGGCAGCGAGAAGGGGATCACCCTGCACGACAACGTGGCCGCTTTCAGCGAACTGGGGCTGGCGCCGCCGCGCATCGCGGACAGGCCTGCCACCCGCAGCATGGCCACCTCGGTGCTCGGCCAGGAGATCTCGCTGCCGGTGATCGCCTCTCCCACCGGCGTGCAGGCGGTACACCCCGATGGCGAGGTCGCGGTCGCGCGCGGCACGGCCGAGGCCGGCACCGGGCTGGGGCTGAGCGCGTTCGCGAGCGTCGCGGTCGAGGACGCGGTGGCGGCCAACCCGAAGACGTTCTTCCAGCTGTTCTGGATCGGCGACCGGGAGAGCAACCTGGCGCGGATGCAGCGGGCCAGGGATGCGGGCGCCAAGGCGCTGATCGTCACCCTGGACTGGTCGTTCGCGAACGGCCGGGACTGGGGCAGCCCGGCCATCCCGGAGCAGATGGACTTGCGGACGGTGCTGCGGTTCGCCCCCGAAGGGCTGACCCGTCCCGGCTACGTGGTGAGCTGGCTTCGCAGCGGCAGGCTGCCGGACCTGACCGTTCCCAACCTGAGCCCTCCCGGGGAATCCCCGCTGTCCTTCTTCGCCGCATACGGCCAGTGGATGCAGACCCCCCCGCCATCATGGGCAGACATCGCCTGGCTGCGCGAGCACTGGGACGGCCCGTTCATGGTGAAGGGCGTCATGCGCCCCGACGACGCGCGGAGAGCGGCCGACGCCGGCGCCACTGCCGTCTCCGTGTCCAACCACGGTGGCAACGACCTGGACGGCACCCCGGCTTCGATCCGGGCCCTGCCCGGGGTCGCCGGCGCGGTGGGCAGCCAGGTCGAAGTACTGCTGGACGGGGGGATCCGGCGCGGCAGCGACGTGGTCAAGGCGCTCGCGCTGGGGGCGCGGGCGGTCATGATCGGCCGCGCCTACCTGTGGGGGCTGGCGGCGAACGGGTCGGCCGGGGTCAGGAACGTCTTCGACATCCTGCGCGGCGGAATCGATTCGGCCTTGCTGGGGCTCGGGCGCGCGTCCATCAGCGACCTTGCCCCGGACGACGTGCTCGTCCCGCCGGGCTTCACGCAGGGCCTCGGCCCGTAGCCCCGCCCCGGTGCCCACCATGACCGGGCAGGCCCAGGCCGGAGCGGGTCGGCGGGGACGGCCCCCCGGCACCAGTCGGCGGGGGCGGCCTCCCGGCACCAGCCGGCGGCAGCTTGAGCTGATCGCGTTGCGGCTCTTCACCGAGCAGGGGTTCGAGGAAACCCCGATCGAGCAGATCGCGGCCGAGGCTGGGGTGAGCCGGCGGACGTTCTTCCGCTACTTCAGCTCCAAGGCCGACGTGCTGTGGGGTGAGTTCGACGCCGAGGTCGCGGCCATCCGGACCGCGCTTGCGGCGGTCCCGGCCAGGGTGGCCATGATGGACGCGATCCGGCAGGCGGTCGTGGCGGCCAACCACTACCGGGCGGAGGACGTCCCCGAGCTGCGGGCCCGGATGAACCTGATCATCTCTGTGCCGGCCCTGCAGGCCAGCGCGGCCGTCCGTTACGACGCGTGGGAGCGCGCGATCAGCGACTTCGCCGCCACCCGGATCGGCCAGCCGGCCGGCTCGCTGTACCCGCTCGCCGTCGGCCGGGCCACACTGGCTGTCTGCCGCGCCGCCTACGACCGCTGGTGCGCCCGGGCGGACGCCGACCTCACCGTCTATCTGGACGCCGCCGTCGCCGCGCTCGCCGCAGGCTTCCCGCCGGCCCTTCTCGGCACCGAAGAGCAGGCGGTCACCGTGGCTGCCGTGGATCGATGACGTCCACGCCGGTCTCCATGAAGTCCTTGATGTTGCGGGTGGCCAGGGCCGCGCCACGGGCGCGGCATTCGCGTGAGGCAGCGTGAGCAGGCGATAGCGCTACGATCGCCGCTGTGACTGACTTCGAGCTTGCTCACCGGTACGACACGGTCAACCTGTACCGCCGGGGCGCCGCGGCCTGCCTCGAGCTCAACCGTCCCGAACGGATGAACGCATGGGACGCCCAGCTCGCGCTCGACCTGCGGGCCGCCCTGACGGACGTCGGGGGGGAGGCCGGCGTCCGCGCGGTGCTGGTGACCGGCGCCGGGCGGGCGTTCTCCAGTGGCG
>WNGD01014295.1_pt1 | contig 13190 bp, 12 predicted proteins | sample 5400671 | NCBI WGS metagenome assembly WNGD01 (sample SAMN13153369, study PRJNA577476) | soil metagenome | isolation source: 40 cm soil or saprolite under grassland replicate 2 | place: USA:California | collected 2016-06-15
CCGCCGCCGAGCACACAATGAGCACCACATCAATCCACAGTGGATGGATAAGATGATCTTACATCGGTCGAACGCCCAGGTCGGAGCCAGTATTAGCGGTGGGGCGCCTGGGGATCGAACCCAGAACCCGCGGATTAAAAGCGCCCTCTATCCGCTGTTGGACTCGACTTTCGCCATCCTGGGGCCGCAGCGGGCGGTCGCGGCGAGGGGTGATGGTGCGGTCCGTCCCGATGGGATAGACGTCGTCGGGTGGTCCCCCGGGCGGTCGCGACACGCCGGGTTGGCTGACGTTCGTCCATTCGGGATCTGATGGCGGGAGCATCGGCGCTCCTACCCAGATCGCGAGAACTGGACGCCGATGCTCCCGGGACTGACCATACCGCCGTCGCTGGCGGGTCTGCTAGCCGCCCTGCGGCCGTGTTTCGCCACCGCGCCGACGTTCACCACGTTTTGCGCTCTGGTGTGCGGGATGCTCGCCCAGACCGGGCGCCGCACCGTCACCGGGATGCTCGTCGGGTCGGGCCTGTCGCCGTTGTGGTCGCATCACCGGGCGCACCGGTTCTTCTCCCGGGCCCGCTGGTCGCCTGAGACGCTCGGGGTGCTGCTGACCGGGCTGGTTGCCAGGCTGCTGCTGCCCGCCGGCGCCGAGGTGACCGTCGTGGTGGACGACACGCTGTTCAAGCGGGCCGGCCGGCGCGTGTGGGCGGCTGGCTGGTTCCATGACGGTTCGGTGAAGGGACCGAAGCCGGTGGGCTTCGGGAATTGTGCCGACCTGTGGGTTGTGCCGACCCGCGAGGCGGATGGCCCGCCTGGCTAGGGGTTCCTCGGCGGCTGGGTCGGCATAACGCGGCCGCTCGGGCCGATCCTTCCTCCGTCCGTATCGGAGAAGGAGGATCTCGTGGGCAAGCCGAAGACGAAGGTCGAGATCGTGCGCGTGTCGGGGCCGTTGGCGCCGTACGCGGGTGAGGTCGAATCGGACCTGGCTGGACGCGGCTATACGCCGTGGACGAGGGCCGCCCATCTGCGGGCGATGGCCCACTTGAGCGAGTGGCTGCAGGCGCGGCAACTCGGCGCGGCAGACTTGAGCCGGCAACGGATCGAGCAGTATCGCGAGCACCGGCGCGGCCGCGGCTATACGGGCTTCTGCTCACGTCGGAGTCTGACACCGATGCTCGGCGTGCTGGCCTCGCTGGGGCTGCTGCCGGATGAGGAGCCGCCGGCGCTGGTGTCACCGGCCGACCTGCTACTCGACGGGTTCTCCAGCTACCTGCGCGAGGAGCGCGGGCTGACCGCATGCACCACGCAGGCGTATGTGGCGCGAGCCCGCCGTTTCCTCGCCGAGCACAGCGACGACGGCGACCTGCGCGGATTGACGCCGGTCGCGGTGAGCGCAGCGGTGCTGCGCGAGTCGGCGGCCGTGTCGGCCGGTTCGGTGCAGTACTTCGTCGCGGCGCTGCGCGCGTTGCTGCGCTACGGCCATGTCGCGGGGCTGATCGACGCGGATCTGTCTGGGGCGGCGCTGCCGGTGACCGGCCGTCGCCGTTCCTCGCTACCGGAGGGGATCAGCCCGGCGGAGGCGCGGGCGTTGCTGGGTTCGTGTGATCGGCGGCGCGCGGCCGGCCGGCGGGACTATGCGGTCATTCTGACGCTGCTACGGCTGGGGCTGCGTTCCGGCGAGGTGGCGGCGCTCAGGCTGGAGGACCTGGACTGGCGGGCCGGGCAGATGCTGGTGCACGGCAAGGGGCGCCGCGTCGACCCGCTGCCGATCCCAGCCGACGTCGGCGAAGCGATCACCGGCTACCTGCGCCGGGGCCGCGGGGACACAAGCAGGCGCGAAGTGTTCTTAAGCGTGCACGCACCGCGGGCCGGGCTGGCGCCGGTGAGCGTGTCGTTCATCGTGCGTCGCGCCTGCGTCCGGGCCGGGCTGACGCCGTTCGGGGCGCACCGGCTGCGCCACTCCGCGGCGTGTGAGATGCTGCGCGCCGGGTTACCGCTGGCCGAGATCGGTCAGGCGCTTCGCCACCACACCGCGAGCAGCACGGCCCGGTACGCCCGCGTCGACGTCGAACGGCTGCGCACCGTGGCGCAGCCGTGGCCGGGCGGGGCGGACCGGTGAGCACGCTGTCCGGGCACCTGACCGACTACTTGGCGCTGCGTCGCGCGTTGGGGTTCAAGCTCGAGCGGCCGGGTGTGCTGCTGCCCCGCTTCGTCGCCTGGCTCGACGCCGCCGACGCGCCAACGATCACCGTGGAGCTGGCGGTCAGCTGGGCTCGGCTGCCCGACGCGGTGCAGCCGATTACCTGGGCGCATCGGCTGGGGGCAGTACGCGGGTTCGCCCGCTACCTCGCCACGATCGACCCCGCGACCGAGATCCCACCCGCCGGGGTGTTCGCCGCCCACTATCAGCGGCCGGTCCCGTACGTGTATTCGGCCGGCGAGATACGCGGCCTGCTGCGGGCCGCCCGGGCGCTGCGGCCGCCGCTACGGGCGGCGACCCACGAAGCGCTGTTCGGGGTTCTTGCCGCCTGCGGCATGCGGGTCGGTGAAGCGATCGCCTTGACTCGCGCTGACATCGATCTGGCGGCCGGGGTCATCACCATCCGGCATGGCAAGTTCGACCGTGCCCGGCTGGCGCCGCTGCACCCTACCGTCACCGACGCGCTGCGCGGCTACGCCGCCCGCCGAGACCGACTCTGCCCGGCTCCCAAGTCGGACAGGTTCTTCTTGTCCTGCCTCGGCGCCGCGCTGACCTACCCCGGCGTTCACCACACGTTCGTGCAGATCAGTACCGCGAGCGGGCTGCGCACGCCCACCCGCCGGCCCAGGATCCACGACCTGCGCCACAGCCTGGCCGTGAACACCCTCATCGGCTGGCAACGCGACGGTGCCGATGTTGCCGGCCGGCTGCCGCTGCTGTCCAGCTACCTCGGGCATGTGAACCCGGCTGGCACCTTCTGGTACCTGACCGCCGTTCCGGAGCTGATGCGGCTGGCCGCCGCCGGCCTGGACCGCACGCCCGGGAGGCAGTCATGAGCGCGCTCGCCCCGCTGCTGCAGGCCTTCTTCACCGACCGGCTCATCGGCCAGCGTCACTGCAGCAGGCACACCATCGCCGGCTACCGCGACACGGTCCGTTTGCTGCTCGGCTTCGCCGCCGACCGCACCGGGAAGAAGCCGTCCGCGTTGGACATCGCCGACCTCGACGCCCCGCTGGTCGGCGCGTTCCTGCACCACCTCGAACACGACCGCGGCAACAGTGCCCGCACCCGCAACAACCGGCTCGCCGCGATCCACTCCCTGTTCGGCTACGCCGCGCTGCACCACCCCGAACACGCCGCGACGATCCAACGCGTGCTGGCGATCCCGACCAAACGCTGCGAGAACAACCTGGTCACCTGGCTCACCGAAGCCGAGGTCGACGCGCTGCTCGCCGCGCCGGACCGGGGCACCTGGACCGGGCGACGTGACCACGCGCTGCTCGTCCTCGCCGCCCAGACCGGGCTGCGGATCTCCGAACTGACCGGCCTCACCATCGCCGATGTCCGTCTCGGTGCCGGGGCAAGCGTGCGCTGCGTCGGGAAAGGCCGCAAGGAACGCGCGACCCCGCTCACCCCACTGACCGTGCGGGTGCTGCGCGTCTGGCTCGCCGAACGCGGCGGCACGCCGAGCGACCCGCTGTTCTCTACCCGCACCGGCAGGCGACTCAGCCACGACGCGGTCGAACACCGTCTCCACCGTCACCTCGCCACCGCCCGCACAGCCTGCGCCTCGCTACGGTCGAAACGGGTCGGCATGCACAGCCTGCGGCACTCCGCGGCGATGAGGTTGCTGGAGTCGGGCACCGACGTCACCGTCATCGCGCTCTGGCTCGGCCACGAGCAGCCCTCCACCACCGCCCGCACCTACCTGCACGCGGACATGGCCCAAAAGCAGCGAGCGATCGACCGCACCGCCCCGCCAGGCATCACCCCCGGCCGCTACCGGCCACCCGACACCCTGCTCGCCTTCCTCGACACCCTCTGACCACCGCCTCTGGTTATGCCGACCCGCCGCCGAGGAACCCCTAGCCAGGCGGGCCATCCGCCTCGCGGGTCGGCACAACCCACAGGTCGGCACAATTGCCGTTGTTCCGACCTCGGAACAACGGGAACAACCGGGTCGAAGCCGATCACGGTCGGCTCAAGGCTCGGCTCCGACCGATGCGCGGGCTGAAACGCCTCGCCACCGCCGCCGTGATCGCCGTCGGCCACGACTTCGTGCAGAACGTCGGCCGCGGACACTACGAACTCGCCGTCGAGGTCTCACCCGCCCTCCGGCTGATGACGGCATTCACCGAACTGGCCCGGGCGATCTGAACCGTCACAGCCGGGCCGAACCGCGCCTAGCACCGCGAACGCAACACCGCCCAGCCACGTGCGACCGGAGTGTCTCGTCACCAATCCGGGAGGCGGTGCCATCGGCGTTCTCGCGTTCGGACCGCAGCAGCGGCACCCCTGGCCGGGTGTGGTCGTCGCCGAACTGGCCCCACCGGCTCGCTGGCCGCGCCCGCGGCCGTCATGGCCGAACGGTCAGTCGATCGGCTTCCAGGTGACGTCCTCGACGAACCAGCGCAGCGTCGGACCGGCGTTGTTGATCAACGGGACCCATCCGCTCACGGGCCCGGCCCCGCGGGCGCCTCTGCCGTGACGGACATGAAGCTTGCCGAACCGGCCCAGCTCCCATTTGACATCGGGCAGATCGAGCTTGCAGGCCTCATTGACCCGCAGCCCGACCTCCGACACGAGCCGGCAGGCGGTGTAGTTGCGGGCGGCCGGGGCGAACTTCCGGCAGGTCGCCAGTTCTTCGCGCCACCCGGCGAACAGCCGGCCCACCTGGGCGGCGATGGGCGGGATCCGGAGCTTTGCCTGCTGGCGGCCCCGCGCGGCCGGGGAGCGGCCGCTGCCACACACGCGCCACGGCGACCGGGAAGGACACCTGACAGCCCCCGCAACAACGAAGCAGGTGCTCGATGACCGGCGAAGCACAGCGCCGACGGGTCAGGCTCGCCGACCACGGCCACGGGCTGGCCGCCGACGTCGAATCCCTCGACGACCGGGACGTGGTCCGCGCCAGCCTGCACGCCGACGCAGGGCCTCCCCCGGCGGACGCCCGGCGCCGGCTGGTCGACGCGGTGCTCGACCTCCCACAGACCCGGCAACGGCGCAAACTGGAGGCGACGCTCCCGCTCGGCGACACCGAGACACTGAGCCGGCTGCAGGCACGCTGCCAGGACGAGCGGACCCGCCCAGCCGGGGCCACCCTGCTCGTGGACGCCGAACTACCGTGCCGCGACCAGACCGACCAGCCCGGCGCGCCGCGGTAGGGCCGCCGACCAGCCGAGAACCACCTCCAGCGCGCCCCGCGCCGCGCCTCGAGACCATCGAGGTGCAGGACATGCCCGCCTCCGGGATCCGCCTGACGTCCCGGACCGCAGCACCACCGCGATCGACCCACCCTCCACCAGCAGACCTCAAGCCCGCCGCGCTGCGGGCGAGACGCGCACCCCCATCAAGTGCGGGGTCCACCGCAATGAGTCGCTTCGTTGCGTGACCGAACCCAACCTCTCTTGCCGGCCGCCGATTACTGGCTGCGACTGGCGAGGCGGGCTGTCGGGAACTGTCGGTGACCGCTGGCGGCGTGGAGCATGGCTGGGATGAGCACCTTCGCGCAGTTGTTGCCGGCCGCCGAGGCGGCTGCTCGTACCGATCCGCTGCGGTTGGCCGCGGCGGCATATCTGGCCCGGTTCACCGGACTGTCCCGCACCCACGCCGAGTCCGATCTGCGGATCTACTTCGCCTGGTGCGCCGAACGCGGCGTGGATCCGGTGGCGGCCAGCCGGGCGCAGGTCGAGCTGTATGTGCGGTGGATGCAGGAGGTCCGCCGGTTCAAGCCGTCGACCGTCTCCCGGCGGATGACGGTGGTGGTCGGCTTCTACCGGACCTGCGTGATCGACGGCGTGCTGGCCCACTCACCTGCGGACTATGTCCGCCGGCCGGCGGTGCCGGCGGACTCGCCCACCCTCGGGCTGACCCACCTACAGCTGGAAGCGCTGTTGAGCACCGCTCGGGATTCCACCAACCCGTACGATTTTGGGCTGGTCTGCCTGCTTGCGCTGCTCGGCCTGCGAATCTTCGAAGCCTGCGGCGCGAACATCCAGGACCTTGGCGAGGAACACGGCCACCGGGTGTTGAAGGTGCGCGGGAAGGGCGGCAAGACCGTCCTCGTCCCGCTGCCGCCAGCGGTGGCCCGAGCTCTTGACAGGGCCACCGGCGCCAGGACGGTCGGGCCGCTGCTACTGAACCGGCTCGGTGCACGGATGGACCGGCAGGCCGCCACCCGCCGGCTGACCGCGCTGGCGGCGGCGAGCCGGATGCGGATGCCGCCGCTGCACCCGCACATGCTCCGGCACAGCCTCCGGCACCTGACCGGCGGCGCCGGCCTCGACCGACCGCTCATCACCGCCCGTGCCGAATTGAGTGCGTTGCTGAGAACGTTGGTTTATGCCAGGATCCGCATTCTCATGCACGCTGCACGCGGGTAGCGTTGGGCGGCGGCCTGCGGCTGTCGGGTCTTGGTGTAGGGCTCGGGGTCCGGTCTGACCACCGCCAGCACCGGTCTGGCCAGCGGCCGGCTCAGCTGCCCGGTGCTGCCGCGGAGGTCGACCACCCGTCCGGCCCGGTTAGCCGGAGGCGGTCGCCACCGTTGGTCGGGCGTGCCTGTCCGGCAAGGCATCGATGTCGATTCTGACCTATGCGACTGGATTCGTGGGTGATGGTCGGGCTTGGGCGACGAGGGTGTCATCGGTGATGGCGTGGTCGGAGACGGCGGTCTCGCTGCTGGCTGTGACCCGGATGGTGCCAGACGGTTTCGGAGGTGATGCGGCATGTCCGCGGGCGGTTCGGCGATGGAGTCCGCATGGGCTGGGAGGTCGACCAGCGGCACGGTTACGAATTGGTCTCTGCGGATGTTGTCTGGATTTGTCGTGCGCGGGCGATCGGACCTGGTAGCGTCGGTCGTTCGAGCGGAGGGGGCGTCATGACGACGTTCGAGGCTGGCGCGTCTGGCCGCTCGATCGAGCCGGGAGCCATCCCGGCTTCTTCCTTGCCTCTGCGCGGGTCGACCACGATTCAGGGTGACGTCCTGGCCGGCTTCCGTAAGGACCACGAGCAGTTCCTGTTTCTCAGGGTTGCGGATGAGAAGAGCGGCAGGGCATGGCTAGCCGATATCAGTCCGCGGGTCGCGGCGACCCGCGAGGTGGCGTCGTTCAACGAGCGGTTCAGTGTGGCTCGGCGGCACGGTGGAGGGACCGATCCGGAGGCGATGGCGGCGTTGTGGGTCGGGGTGAGCTTGACGGCTGCGGGCCTGCACGAGATCGCCGTCGACGACCCGTTCGGTGGTCTCGCGACCGATGCCTTCGGCGCGTTCCGGCGCGGTGCCCATGGCAGCGCCGAACGTCTCGGCGACGTCGGCGAGGATGCGCCGGAGCGCTGGTTGTTCGGCCGGCCGGACCAGCCAATACATGCTGTTCTGATCGTGGCCGCGGATCGCCTCGATGATATCGGGCGTGAGTTGGAGCGTCAGCGTGAGGCGGCGGCCCGTCACGGCGCCTACATCGTCTTCGAGCAGTCCGGCGGCACCCTGCCGGGCCGGCGCAGCGGGCACGAGCATTTCGGGTTCAAGGACGGCATCTCCCAGCCCGGCGTGCGCGGTTTCGACGAGGCCGATCCGGCGGCCGCGGACGAGGTGAAGGGCAAGCCGGGCGTCGACCTGATCGCGGCGGGCGAGTTCGTGCTCGGCCACGAGGATTCGCAGGGTGTCGTCCCGGCCGCACCTGGCTGGATGCGTGACGGCTCCTTTCAGGTGATCCGGCGCCTCGGGCAGGATGTGCCCGGGTGGTGGGCGCAAGTCCAGGGCAGCGCCACCGCCGTGGGCAGCGCCACGCTGTCGGCCGACGCGCTGGCCGCGAAGCTGGTCGGCCGCTGGCGTTCCGGGACGCCGTTGGCTCTTTCGGCTGCCGTCGACAGCCGGGCGGGGTTGGATCGGAGCCGGGACAACGACTTCGAGTACGACGACGACCCGGACGGCGACCACACGCCGCGGTTCGCCCATATTCGTAAGGTTTACCCGCGGAAGGCCGACCCACCAGGTCCCGGCGCCAGTGTCGACCGGCACCGCATCATCCGCCGGGGGATCCCTTTCGGGTTGCGCTTCGATCCCGCCCAGGGCCGGGGGTTCGGTGTCGACGCCCCGCGTGGCCTGGTCTTCGTCGCATACATGGCGCGCATCGAGGACCAGTTCGAGTTCCTGCAGGCGGCGTGGGCCAACTTCGCGAAGTTCCCCGAGGTCGTCACCAACCACGACACCCCGGCGGCCGACGGTCCCGACCCGGTCATCGGGCAGGACGCCGCCGGTGCAGCCGTCCGGCTGCGACACGGCGGGCAGGAGATCGAGCTGGCCCTGCGACGTTTCGTGCGCACCGAGGGCGCCCTCTACACCTTCACCCCCAGCCTGCCGGTCCTCACCGCGCTGGCCACCGGCACCCCTCTGGCCCAGTTCGCCCCGACCCAGCCCACTGCGACCCGGCCCGATCCGCCACCCGAGCTCGCGTCCGACCAACCCACCCCGAAGGACCGGCCGATCATGCCAAACGGATTCATCCCGATTCCCGACTGGTTCTCCTGGGAGAACCAAGGCGCGGGAGTGGCCGTAGCCGACCTGGTGAACGGTCGGCGCGACCTCGTCGTCCTGATGGTCGACAACGGCCCCGGGCAGAACCGGGGGGTCTACCGGGTGGGTAGGGACATCACCGCGGATGGCGTGGCCGCGGGCGGCTGGGGCGGTTGGATGGACGTTCCGGACTGGTTCCCCGCCGAGAACCAGGGCGCCGGCGTAGCGGTCGCGGACCTCGACGGCGACGGCCGGCCGGAGCTGATCGTCTTTATGATCGACAACCCGCAGGGGCGGAATCAGGGCTACTACCGGATCGGCAGGCGGCTGGACACCGACGGGGTGGTGACCGGCGGCTGGGGTAGGTGGACCCCGATCCCTGACTGGTTCCCCTGGGAGAACCAGCACGGCAGCGTCGCCGTCGCCGATCTAGACCACGACGGGCGGCCGGAGCTGGTCGTGCTCATGATCGACAACGCGCTTCAGCAGAACCAGGGCTACTACCGGGTGGGCAGGAAGCTCGACGCGGCCGGGGCTGTGAGCGGTGGTTGGAGCGGCTGGCAGCAGGTGCCGGACTGGTTCTCCTGGGAAAACCAGGCGGCCGGTGTCACCGTCGCCGACCTGGGCACCGGCACCCTGGACCTGCTCGTCTACCAGGTCGACAACCCACTCGGCCTCAACCAGGCCTACTACAGGATCGGCAAGAACCTCGGCGCCGACGGGCAGGCCCAGCACGGATGGAGCGCGTGGACCCCGGTGCCGAACTGGTTCTCCCATGAGAACGCCGGCGGTGGCATCGCGGTCATGACAGTCGACGGCAAGCACGAACTGGTCGTCATGCTGGTCGACGACCCGGCCGGTCAGAACGCCGGCCTGTATCGGGTGCTCGATCTCGACAGCGACCCGGCCACCCACGGGTCCTGGCAGGACCTGCCCTACCACTCCGGGGTGCTGGCGGTGCACACCGCCGTCCTGCCCGGCGGGAAGGTGATGTTCTTCGCCGGCTCCGGCAACGTCAAGCCGCGGCAGGAGAGCCCAGACTTCGGCAGCGTCGAGAAGAAGATCTACACCAGCGTGGTGTGGGATCCCACTGTTCCCCCGGCCGACGGGCAGGGCAGCTTCTTGCACCCGGAGCCGATCAAGGGCGACAACGGGAAGGTGTTCGACTTCTTCTGCGGCGGCGACACCTTCCTCGCCGACGGGCGCCTGCTGTCCGCCGGGGGCACCCTCGCCTACCCCGGCCACATCTCCGGTCGCTCCGACGCGGTCGTGTTCGACCCGACGACCCAGCGGTGGTCGCGCACCGGGCACATGGCCGGCGGCCGCTGGTACCCCACGCTGGTCACGCTGGGCGACGGCCGGGTGTTCGCCGCCAGCGGCCTCAACGAGAACAACGGCCTCAACACCGGGCTCGAGGTCTACACACCCGCGACCGGCACGTGGCAGCATCTCGGTCTGCCCGCGCACTTCCCGGGCCTGCCCCTGTACCCCCACCTCTTCCTCATGGCCGACGGCAGGATCCTCTTCACCGGCGGGCAGGTGGAGGGGCCGTTCGTCGACATCGGCCCATGCCTGATCGACATCGCTCACGACCAGGTCGGCCTGGCCTTCCTGCACGGGCTGGGCAACCCCGGCTCCCGCAACCAGTCGGCCAGCGTGCTGCTGCCCCCAGCCCAGGATCAGCGGGCCATGCTCATCGGCGGCGGCACCGGCGAGGAGGGCATCGACGCCACCGCCGTCGTCGACGTCATCGACCTCAAGGCGGCCCAGCCGCAGTTCCACCCGGCAGCACCGCTAAACCTGCCGCGCACCCACCTCAACGCGGTGCTACTGCCCGACCGCACCGTGCTCGCCACCGGCGGCGGGCTCAAACGGGAATTCCGTCCCACCGCCACGCTCCAGCCTGAGATCTACGACCCGGAGACCGACACCTGGACGATCGGCGCACCGTCCACGGTGGCCCGCCTCTACCATTCGGTGGCTGTCCTGCTGCCCGACGGGCGGGTCGCGGCGGCCGGCGGGAATCCCGAGCCAGGTGGCCACGTGGAATGGGACAACGACCCGAACGAGGAGATGCGGCTGGACGTCTACAGCCCGCCGTACCTGTTCAGCGGCCCCCGACCAATCATCCAGAATGCGCCCACCGAATGGCACCACGGCCAAACCGTCGACATCTCCTCCCCGCAGGCCGGCGACATCCGCTGGGCCAGCCTCATCAAGAACGCGGCGACCACCCACTCCTTCGACACCGGCCAGCGCCTGGTCGACCTGCCCATCACCTCCCAGAGCGCCGGCGTCGTACGAATAGAGATCACGACCGAGCCCAACATCGCCCCACCAGGCTGGTACATGCTCTTCCTCACCGACAACCGGCGCATCCCCTCGACCGCCCACTGGATCCACCTGACGCCGGCCTGACCTCCCTGGCCGGGCTGACCGGTCGCACAGCCGGGTCTGCTGTTTGTCTGAGCCACGCGAGGCCCTGATCTCCCACCGAGGTGGGCGTGGAGAAAGCCGGACTCGTCGTCGACGACGCTGGTGAACTGCTGTGGGGTGAAGCAGCCGACCCGCTCGACGTTGCCGGTGCTGCACTCCCCGGTGACCTCCGCGCCCAGCGCCGTCGCGATCTGCACGGCGTGCGTGCCGACGCCGCCGGCGGCCGCGTTGACCAGCGCCCGGTGCCCGGCCCGCACCTCACCCATGTCCCGTGATCCTCTGCAGGCCGGTCAGCGCCGCCTGCTCGAAGGTCAGCCTCGCCGGCTTGGGCACCACCTTGTCCGCCTCCGCGCGCGTACTCGGCGAACGCGCCCCGGCAGAAGCCGAGCACCTCCTCGCCGGGCCGCAGCCCGCGCACGTTCTCCCCGACCGCCTCCACCGTCCCGCCGCGTTGACCCCGGCCACCCGGGCCTTCGGCTTGGTCAGCCCCACTCCGCCCATCAGCCGCCCGACGAGCGGGTCGCCTCGCAGCATGTGCCAGTCGTACGGGTTGAGCGCGGCGGCGTGCACCCGAACCAGCACGTCGAGCGGTTCAGCCGGTCGTCGGGCCGGGTGGGCAGTCGGTGAACACTCCCGACTCCCGTGTCGAACTCCGCTTCGACCTGGCGCGCTCGTGGTCGCTGCCGGCCGGCGTGAGGGACCGGCTGGGTGCGCCGGCCCGCGTGCGGGAGCCGGCGGGGTTCTCTGAGTTCGTGGCGGCGCGGTCGCCGGCCCTGCTGCGTGCGGCTTGGCTGTTGACCGGGGACGACGGCGCGGCGCAGGACCTGGTCCAGGCGGCGCTGATCCGGACGTGGTCGAGGTAGGCGGGCCCTGGAGCGGGTGGAGAACGCGGAGCCCTACGTCCGTCGGGTGATGGCCACGACGTACGTGACGTGGTGGCGGCGGCGGTGGCGGGCGGAGGTGTCCACCGGGGTGCTGCCGGATCGGCCCGCGGCGGGAGACGCCTTCGCTGTGGCGGATCTTCGCGATGCGGTCCGGTCGGCTCTGGAGGAGGAGCTTCCCCGCCGGCAGCGGGCGGTGATCGTGCTGCGGTACTTCGAGGACCTCACCGAGGCGCAGACCGGCGCATTCCACTGGCCACGTCGAGCACTGTGAGTGACCGGTCGTCGGTGGCCTCGACATGCATCCAACACCCGACCGTGCCGATGACAGGGCGATGGACCCGTGCATAGATGTGCACGAGGCCGCATTCATTTTGCGGTCGGTTTCCGTCACGGGCCCGGTCAGCGGTGGTGCGCGACCTGCTGGTGCGCGACGGCGGCGTTGGTGTCGGGGTCGGCGTGCACGAGCGCGGCGGAGAGTCGGGGATGGCGTGCAGGAGGCGGTGTTCGGCGTCGTGCGGGATGTGGTGCGCGTCGAGCAGGGGTAGATGTGGGTCGACAACGACCTCTACCTCGGCGCGGAGCGCGTGCCCGATCCAGCGCAGCCGTAGGTCGCCGACGTCCCGCACGCCGGGGGTGGCCCGCAGGGTGACGTCGGCCCGGTCGACCAGGCTCAGGTCGACGGCGTCCATCAGTCGGCGGTAGATCTCCCGGGCGGCGTCGCGCAGGACGGCGAGGATCGCGACGGTGATGAGCAGTCCGACGATCGGGTCGGCTGCCGGCCAGCCGAGGGCGACGCCGGCGGCGCCGAGCACGACGGCGAGGCTGGTCAGCCTGCACGTGCCGGGGGTGCAGGAGCCGGTCTACCGCTGGTAGCCGGCCGCGACGGCGGAGGCGGCGATCAGCAGCACGACGACGAGCCCGGCCAGGTCTTCCGCCCGGCCGTAGCCGTGGGTGTAGGCGCGGCTGGCCGGTCGGCGGCCGAGGGTGAACGCGATCGCCAGCGGGACGGCGGTCAGCGCGTCGGCGGCATTGTGCAGTGTGTCGCCCGTAGCGCGACCGACCCCGAGGCGAGCACGACGGCGGCTTGCAGCAGCGCGGTGACCAGCAGGGCGAGGAAGCTGATCGCCACGCAGCGCATCCCGGCCCGGTCGGTCTGCAGCACCGA
>WNGD01005348.1_pt1 | contig 13189 bp, 24 predicted proteins | sample 5400671 | NCBI WGS metagenome assembly WNGD01 (sample SAMN13153369, study PRJNA577476) | soil metagenome | isolation source: 40 cm soil or saprolite under grassland replicate 2 | place: USA:California | collected 2016-06-15
TATCGATGGTGGTGAGGTGGCGGATTCGGAGTGGGAGGCGGCCAGGGTGGCGGCCAGCGAGGCGGCCTGGGAGGCGGCCAGCGATGCGGCCAGCGAGCCGGCCAGGGTGGCGGCCAGGGTGGCGGCCTGGGAGGCGGCCTGGGCGGCGGCCAGGGTGGCGGCCAGCGAGGCGGCCTGGGAGGCGGCCAGCGATGCGGCCACAAAACGACAAGCGGAGAAACTCTTAGAATTGCTACGAGATGCGCCCGTAGCGGTAGAGGCTGAGTAACAAAGCGGCGCGATTTTCAAGACGGTTTGTTGACCGCTCAGGAAGTGCAGCTCATCCTGCAAGGCAAGACGATTTGACAGGAGGAAACCTATGGTAAACGCAGGCAATACCGGACAGCGGTACAAACTTCAGAAGGTTGCCAGCGTCGTCATCGAAGACGACACGTCTGTCAGAACGACGCTCGCGTGTGGACATAGCTCACGCGCAAACTGGGATACTCCCGAGAGCGCACAAAGGGCATATGAAGCGGGATTGAAAGATATTGAGAAAGGCAGCCGGACGCGTTGCATACAGTGTCAAGTCAACTAGTAAAGTGGCGAGCTGGCCGCCCGAATTGCCAGCAGGAGAAATGATGTCACGCCCTAAGACCTTTGTAGTGCACCCGGTACCATCTTGCCTCTGTACTGGCGCTGACCCCATAGCGTGTCTTGCCCTCTGGTGTAGGGCAAGCGACAATTTGAATTTGGTACGCCTGCTCACCAACGGTCAAGGCTGTGCATGTGCTTGCCATCGCGAGGGTTCCGGTGCACAGATTGCACATGAACAGTGGCGTCGGGTGAAAGTGAGGGTCAAATGAGCGAACTCGATTCCTGGGAAACATGGCTTTCTCAGGAAACACAAAGTATGGCGCTACAGATGGCTCAAGTGCGAGCCAACAACGCGGAAATCTCGATTGAGCTGGCTGCACTCAAACAGATCGCAACCAGAGATGGTGTACAACTGGGATAACAAGCGTCCTACGTACTGTGAAGGATGCGACGACGAGCGAGCAGGGACCGGACGTGGCCAATGTGCCTACTGCAAGTTCTACCCTCAGAACTTGCGACATTGGAACGACCCAAAACCGCCAATGCCAATACTGCACATCTGTGTACGATAGTAAAGAAAGGAAGAAAACCATCATGAGTGAATTATTGAAAATTGCGGAGGTGGCACACGCCTTGCGTGTTGACCACATGACCGTGAGACGTTGGATTACACAAGGCACATTAGAAGCCGTTATCTTGCCCCATGCCAACGAGCGAGCATCGTATCGCGTCAAGCGTTCAACGTTGGACAAGATCCTGAAAGTAGGACAGAACGGCCATGAGTGAGCTACAGATCGGGATGCGCGTACGTATCCTGCACACGTTTTTCCGTGCAGAGGTACCAGAAACGGGTACCATCTACAACTACCTGCCAAGCCGTCCCTGTCCCTGGCACGTCAGGCCGGATGGATGGCCAGAGCATCAGGCAGGAATTGCTTGCAGGCAGGAAGAGCTAACTCCTCTCGAACAGGAGGCACATCATGGCTGAGTCCATAGATATCCAGTCCCTTCTTTCGATGCTCGCCGGTGAGGCCAGCCGGTTGCAAGCTGAGAACAAGCGCTTGCATGAGATAAACAACTACTTGGAGCGTGCATTGGAAGAGCGGAAGACCGACATGAACAGGATGCAGGAAGAGTATAATCAGCTCAAGGAGGAAAGGAATCATGCATAATTGCCCATTTTGCCGGATCATGCTCCCCAACTTGGAGGACATGTGGAATCCGATTGGACGCGGATTCGACGGCTCCCCTGCCAGTGTTGGCGGTGTCCGGTCGTGCGCCTGGTGTGCGTCCAATGCCGCGATCATGGACACGACGCGCACGCTCTTGCAACAAGTAGCACAGCCGCTGGTAAGCTTCTTTGCGGCGCTGGCAAGTGTTCCTGAGCTGATAGGAGAGAGCGATAAGGAGAATGTGGAAGGCAGGAGGGGCCAGACTCCTGCCGAGACACCAGAGAACTAGCCTCGATTGAGGCAGTGGTATCATAGCACAAAAGAGCGGCTAGCTGGCCTGGTCGCTTTTTTGGTGTGATGAGTTTTGCGAATTGCCCAGAATCTCATCGAAAACCCTTGACTTCTCTCCATTCGTATGTTACAATTCAATCAGAAAGTTGAATGAAACAAACGAAGGAGAGAAAGAAATGACAAATACAGAGATTATCGAGAGATTGAGAGAGGTTTATGGAGAGAAAGAGTTCTATAGCAAGCAGGCAGTCAGGGAGGGCGTCTTTGGCGCTGATGTAAAAAACTGGCAGATCGTTGAAGCCTGCGATGAGGCCGTAGAGAAAGGGATTCTCAATAATCCCTACAAAAATCCTCGTGGGAATTGGTCATTTGTTAAGCCCTAAGCGATGGAGAAAACAATGTCAGAACAGACAGAAATGACTTGGGAAGCTTTTGTAGAGCAAGTACAAGACCTTGCTCTACAGAATGGCACTGGTTATACGCTCTATGAGCGTAAGGGGATAGCTGGTTACATGAGTGATGAGGAAGTCACTCAGAAACAAGGTCTGCCAGCACAGAGCAGGTATATGGGGTGTGTTCACGCTCCCATCGAATTTGAAGGTGAGATGACCGCTTTCTATGAGGAGCCAGAGGGGATACATTTTCATGCTGATCGTCCTACCCGTCTGCGCGGTGGGCAACCGAATAATCGCAACCGAGCAAAGGGGAGATACAACCGGATAATCATAAGTCTAAGCGGTCCGGACTACGATAGGCTAGTCGATGCCATCTCCCAGGATGGACCGGCTACCAATGCTGATATCGAGGATGCGGTCTATGCCGCAATCCGTAAGGTGTATAGTTGAGCAATAAGCAGCATCGCGGGTCCGATGATCCGGCGATGGAGAAGCAGCCACGCGCTGCAGCAGGGAGACCTGCGAAAGGATGAGATCGTGAATCTAGGATATGATTGGCCCGCAAGTTGCGGGTATTGTAAATGCAGTCCATGCCAGTGCGATGGACATGGAGGGCCAAAAGGCAACCATGGGCAGTGTGGATACTGCCATAGCTACATTATGAAAGTCGATACGCAGCATCCATATGGATGCAATTGTGATGGATTCGGGCACTCCCTCGATAGTGAAGGGAATGCGATCATTCCCTCTGGGAGTTGTGAATGCGCCGCCTGCGAGCAGGCACGTTGGGACAGCGGAGAGTATGATTCTGTAGAAGAGGACGAGTCTGTAGAGCGCCCTCTCAGGGCTGAGCGAGGTCCGCGTCCAGATCGTCTAGACAGACCGCCACGGCCACAGGGCGACCGTGGACCACGGCCACCACGGTCATAACAGCTCCTTGACATGTCCAGGCAGAGTGTGCTACCCTCTGCCTGTCCCGTTTGGGATTGAAACATCCTTTCCTCTCGTCACTTCACATCCATCCCGTTAGGGCTTGAGAACAAAAGCGCCTGGACTGCCATTGAGTCCAGGCGCTTTTGTATTACGTTCCTGTCCAACTGAGTTTCCGCACCCGCGTACCAGATTGGGTGAAAAAGACTTGACAGCTTATTTAAATAAGTATATAATATACTGTAGTGAAGGATTGAAAACAAAGGAGAGAGGAAATGGCAAAACAATTTACTGAGCAAGAAGTACAGGATGCGGAGTTCGCTATGAGAACGCGCATAGGAGTGGTCAATTATGCGCGTGCTGTGGAGCGCAAACGCAATCTAACCGATGACGAAATATTGGCCCGCGTTTCACCGCAGGAGAAAGATCGCTACATTCGTGGTAGAGCTCTTCACAAAGCAGGCGCGTATCGCCCATAGGAGGAAACGGTGACACTACAAGAATTTTTAGAGCAGCAAGACCCACGTGCGCGTATCAGTGATGGACATGCGCCACGTAGCATTGAGGAGGCGCTGACTGATTATAGCGACTCTCGATTACAGAAGATCGTGAGGACGGGACCGATTCGCAATCCAGAGCGTACGATCATCTGGCACTTTGATGCCCCTGAGTTGATCGGCGTGTGGTATGCCGACAGCGGCAACGCTGAACCGAATTATCTCCTTAGCCCTGTTCGTAAGGCTGGACGTCCTAGGACGCGTCAGGGAGACTATGAAACGGTTACGGTAGACATCCGCAAAGACTTATTGGAGCGAATGGATGCCAGTAATCAAAGTCGTCGTGAGTACATTGAAGAAAGATTAGAGAAATAAAGCAGCACAACGCAAATCGCCAGCCCCGCTATCCAGGCTGGCGACTCACGGAAAAATCTTACTGTCATTCCTGCATTCAGACATGTGTCGCATAGTGCGACGTGCTCAGTATAGCGGTCGTGTGCGCGGGTGTCAACTTCCCTTTGGTGGTTCTGGCATGGTTGGCTGTGCCGTGGTCGTGCTACTCTGTGCAGGTTGCCACCGGAACGCGCCCGACAAGAACCAGAACGAGATGAGTGGTGAAGTCGCTGCAAACGCATCTTGTGGTGGCACGATATGCAGAACTAATAAGATCGTGATCATCGCAATGAAGGTGACCGAGATAATGAGTGTCGGCAATTCTTTGACGAAATTGTCCATAAGTCGTTATGAGTCCTTCCGAATTGATTATGAGAGCAGAAGCTGGTATACTTCTTTCGCAAACCTTATAAAACGGTACCTGAGTGAGCGAGCCGGTCATCGCTCACTTTTTTTGTGCGCAACTCTGTGTTATACTGAGTGCGTAAGTCATATGCATTTCGGGGGGTTATGCAAAAACCCCCCATGGTGTAAACGGTACCTGAGCGAACACACCGTAAGTTGCTCGCTCTCTTTTTGTCTTCGCACTCCCCCGCAATCTATGAATACGCCAGGTATCCCATGAGCAATCCAAGCACAACGAGAAGCACAGCCAGCACAGCCACGAAGAGCAGCGCCTGCTTCATGACTACTGCACCCCCAATGCCTTTTTGAGTGCGTCGGTCGCTCCACTGATACCAGCATTGGCCGTGGTAAGCACCGTGAGCGCCGCGACTGCACTCTGGATATCGATGGTTGACGGTTGTGCAGCTTTGAGCTGAGATTGCAGCGCCGCAATTTGCAATGCCTGAGCCGCGATCCGATCATAGCAGGCTTTGATCTCATCGCCTGCCGCACTGGTGTGCACACCGTTCTTCGCTGTCCAGATCATCATCGTATCGCGGAAGATCTGCCGCGTCCCTGGGCCGGTCGCGGCATGCAGTTCTACCTGGGCTACACCCTGCTCGTCCTCGCGTGGCACATTGCCCGCGTCCCAGGTCGCCGCATGCAAAATAGTGTCACGGAATCCGTGTACGACTTTGTGCGATTTGTCTGGCGGCAGAAGCGTTGCGCCGTCGTCGCTCCATCCTTGTGGTATTCCCATATTTCCTCCTGTCATTGGATCGAAATCAGGTTGTGGCCGCTGTAACCACGGCATGACCACGGCTGTCGCTGAGATCATCCCTGCCTGCAATCGCTCGGCGTCATAGCGTCGCGGCCCTCTTCGCACACCGTTGCTATCAATCGATGCGGTGTCATGGCAGAGCAAATTGTTGTCTGCCGCGATACCCGTTGCTACGATGATATGAAAGAGTCCCGTCGTGTTCCAGGCGTACGGTTTTGCGCCCAGATCCAGATCATACACAGTGTCCTCAGCGACGGCGATAATCACCGGATAGCCAGGCTTCAGCCAGGCCCGCACATAGTCAGCCGTGAGGCGCTCGGTATGGAATCCGGTCTCTGTGGTTCCAATGCCTTGATAATGGAGCCCTGCGTCATTGATGACAGAGTACTCCATGCCGACGGTCATCCCGTTGTTGTTGCTGAATGCGTCGGGCCCGTCGTAGGCCACGTATTCGGTATCTGCCCAGCTCGCTACCTGGGCAGCTGTGCCTGTCGGTGATTGACCTGGCTTGCCTGCATATTTGAGCAGGGAGATGGCATAGAAACCACATTTGTCAACGCTGTGTCCGATCTCTGCGAATTGTGATACATCAACAACACTGCATACCTCTGTCATTCTCTCATCTCCAAGGTATATATTTGCATCAACGGTACCAGGAACGCCCGGCACATTGGCCGCTCTATCGGTATATTGCAACGCCGTGTAATTCCGCCACGGCGGAGGGCATTGTGGCCGCATGGCAACATCGAAGGTCCACTGTGCTAGCCATAGCGGATACATTGCCAGCCTTGTATCCTGCAACCGCTCATGGATATATGCGGTTGCAGCATAGATGCCAGGGAGCTTCCCTCTGTAATTCTGGTGCTGCTGGGTCAACCATCGTGCCGCCCAGTCAGCCGTTGCACGCGCATCATTGACTTCGTAGTCCAGGATCATCAGGTCAGTATCGCGAATTGCACCGACGACACTGTGCTGATAGTCGGCCTCGAATTCAGGGCTGTTGCCGAGATCCGGACGCGCAAAGTGGTAGTACAGAACGATGTCTACCCCCGCCGCGATAGCGCCCGCCCGGTGTGCAGAGAACGTAGGATCAGCAAAGCCTATGCCCTCACTGCTCTTCATGGCGACAACGTTTGACCATTGTCTGTATGCACGCCAGTCGATGTCTGGCTGAAAACCTGAGATGTCAACAAACTGCATAGCGCGCTCCCGATCCGTCTCGTCTTTCATTGAGTATAACGAACAAGCGGCGTGAATGTTGCATATCTACGAGCTGGTTATGAGTTTTTGTGAGAGCAGAGAAAGTCATTGAAAAAGGCTTGACAAAGTGAGCGGTACCGCTTATACTATGAAGGTGAGCGGTACCGCTCAAAGTGAAAAGAGATGAAGGAGAGAGCAGTCATGGTTGAGATCATTTGTGAGAAGACAGGGATCACGTTTGAGGCGGCGACACGACGCACAAAGAACCATCCTCAGATTATGGCATGGCTCAGTGAAGCCTACAAAGATGGCTGGCTGAGCACAGCCGAAAGCATTGTGAGAGATGGGAAGGTGCAAGGTTGGACGGACGTTAATCAGTTCATCGAAGCGTTACGTGCTGCTGAGTCAGCCGCGAAAGATTCCGTAAAAGCGGAGAATACAAGGCGCACAGAGCAAGAGTTTGCGGCCAAAGAAGCACGTCGCCAACGATACATCACTAACGATCTGCTACGCAGTCGCGGTTATCACTGGAAAAAGTTCGAGAATGATGAAGAGGACATGGATTTCTATGGCGCTCCTGCCGTGGAGTGGAGTCTCTGGTCTCCCGATAACCGTACTGTTACCGTCACAGAAGCAATGCAAGAATTGGCAGCACAGGATGTCAAGTTTGCTCATGAGTGGCTGGCCGCTCGTGGCATCGCTGAAGAAGTTCCTGCCATTGAGAAGAAACGACAGGAAGAGGCAGCAAAAGCACAGGAGCAAGCAGTAGAACAAAACCGCCTGGAAGATGAGCGTCTAACGCGAAAGTTGGCAATCAGAAACGAACTCCTGTCCAATGGAGTTGCTGATGAGCTGGCAGAGCAGGAAGCCGAACGTCTAAGCAGAGATCATAGCGCCTCTGAAGACGACGTGGCAATCATTACTGAGTCCTTGAGCCAGGATGAAGAGATACGCATTGTCATGAGTAGTGAACTTCTCTATCTTGCCTCTATCGAAGATGGCATCAGAACAAAAATCCTCACTGTAGCAGAGTTGCTACGCCTCCACGACTTCGTTACTGCACACTATGACCAGTTGACGCGGTTTGCAGAAAAGAATAAGAGAGGAAGCGTATGAAGAAGCAAAGTCTTACAGAGATCCTTGACAACCCGCATTTCAACCAATTCGCAGCTATTCTCAGCGTGACAATGGCTCCTGGCTGGCGTATGCGTCATCCAGAGGTACCCTCGACAAGAGGAACGATTGAGTACCGTTTGGCACGTCTCAATCGCGGTATGCTGAAGGATGCTGAAAATATCAAACGTGACTTCATCAGTGAATGGACGGATCTCTTTACGCAAATCGTAGAGTCTGATTCAGGTCTGCGCTATAGCATTGAGGATATGGGCTGGTTTACTGAAGTTATGAGTGGAGATGAAACTACAGCACGCCTTACCTTTTCCATGTTGTTTGCTGTCGCGTCAACACGGACGGTCTGGCTAACACTGGATAAGATTGCTGATATCACAGGCAAGCCGGAATCTACGTTACGCCGCCATGCTAACGAAGGCAAGTATGCTGGTGCACGATTGGCAGGTAAAACGTGGATTGTCCCACAGTTGAGCCTGAAAGCATATTATGATATTCCTAGCACGATGAATATTGAAGTTGAGACAAGTGATGAGAAAGAAAAATAGCGCAGTCCCACAATGCCGCCCCTGGGGAGCAATGTCTCCCCAGGGGCGGCATCGTGCGCTTTGTCAAAACCGTGTGATAATATAAGTGCAAAATTGACAAAGAGGGTAGGCAGAGAGAGCTAGACTATGCATGAGCAGATGTACGTAGTCGCAACGATCTTCTCCAAAGGCGTCGTATTCAGTTACACAGTGACACCGCGCCATTGCACCTGTTGCGGTATCCCTGAGCGACAAGGCTGTGTGCGTGGCTTTGCCTGTCGATGCTCTGCTACGGCGCATTGCATCGTGTGTCATCGCTGCCTCACGCATTGCCGATGCAAGATGGCGTTAGAGATGAGCGCCGAGATCGCTGAGCCAGGCAAAGAAGAACAGCAAGGTCACCAATACAAAGAGCGCGAAGATGAACCACCGCCAGAACTCAGGCTGCCTGAAGTTCAATGAGGCCAGGTAACCGCAGATGAGAAAGAACGCGAAATCAATCAGGCCGACGCCGAATCCGTGAATGATCAACATAGAGGTTTTCTCCTTTCACGATTGCGGATCAATGCTTGTTTCATTTTCCTTTCATTTTCCTTTCATTTCTTTGATGATTTCATAGATGAGCAATGCCCAGAGCGCAAGAGCTAGCACCCATCTCAGTGCATCAATCATAACTTTTTCCTACTCTTCTGTACTTTGAAGCACGCCGCGAATATGCGTAGTTGTGCTCCCCTTATCATCATGGATATTCACCATTTCCCCTTGCACGGTGATGACCATGCCTCGCATCTTCAGTGCAGAGCAGATCGTTTGAATTGTTTGCTCTAATCGCGTATTCTCTTTCTCCATGTCTCCTATGCGATTCCTGAGCGTGTTGACCTCTGCTTGCAGCGCGGCAATGGCGTTGGCTTGCGCCTCATTGGTGCTCTTGACTATGCCACTCTTTGTCACAAAGATGGCTCCGACGAGCGTTACCACCAGGCTAGCCAGGCCAGCGATGGTTGAGAATGCTTGTAAGCCCATTACTCTGGCCTCGCTTTGTCCAGCTCGAACACCGCTGATTCTATCGCCGTATCGATGACCTCCAATGGCAGCACTGGAAGCTTAAACGCCTTGAAAAGATCGACGACAATGGCCGTAGCGAGCACTTTCTTTTGCGGTGACGGCTTGTTTTGCTGCTCAGTCTTCTGCACAGCCATCTTTGCAAACTGTTCAAGCGCGGCTCGCTGGTGCAGTGGAAGCTTCTCTACGAGGAAGTACGAGAGCCACCACGCAAAGCTAATCATGATTGGTAGGAGCAAGGTCAAAATGATATTAATGATCTGCGTGAACGTCATACTTTGTCCTCCTGGTTATGTCAAAGAAATACTACGATCTTGCTCTATAGGCTGGTGTATGGTATAATCTGAGCAATAAAAACGGACTGCAATTGTCCCTGCCGCACCGTCACGATCTCGACCTGCGTCTCGATGCGCGCGATTCGCTCATGATACAACTCCCATGCTTTCTCCGCCTGATTCTCTTTGTTCGGCTCATGGTGCCTCCTAACTGGCTGTGATGATAAAGGGTATTGGGTCAAAGACCGGTTGATCTGCCGTTGTTGCTGATGGTGGGTACAGCGCCTTGATGATCAGGTTCCCATTGAATGCGGCTGATACATCGGCCACCGACTGTTTATAGAGCAGATAGCCAGGGTAGAGCTGGTACAGGCTAAATGTCCCCGTGCCGGCGGTTTCCACGCCATTCAACGTTTTGAAGTAGAGCGTGAATTTGGTGATATCCTTGCCCGTGAGGTCCTCAGGGCCTCCGTCCGTGGTGATTGGAAGCAACCATCCAGGGTAAGTATGCCCGACAAACCACGGCTGATTACTGATCGTCGCCATGTCCTATCCCCTCCTGTTCGCGGCTGGAAAGAGCGCTACCGAGCCACTCAGCCCAATAGTGCCAACCTGATAGTGTCTGAGTATCTGCTGTGGCGTCAGACACGAGCCGTACCACGCGCACTCTTGTAGATAGCCGTGATAAAAGCGCGTCGGTCCCGTCTCGCGCGCTCCCAGATACGCGAATCCTGCGACGATATTGAGCGTGTACGCTCCACTGTTGACTGCATAGCCATCCTGATAGAGCGTGATCGTCGCTCCATCGTACGTTGCGACCAGGTGATGCGTGCTGCCAAGTATCACATTGATTGGCGAAAACAGATCAGTTCCACTATTGGCAGAGAAAGAGAAACCAGCATTAGAGAGCAGGATCTCTGCGATCTCATTGGTAGCAAACGTCCCGAAGGCGATGACCGCGCCAACGGAGACAATATTTGTGATCGTTGTCCAGATCTCTAGCGAGAATGCCGAGGCGCCCGTAGGCAGTCCCGTGGTCGGGAAACTGATCCAGTTGGTTGCGCCGTCCAGCTGCATGCTCTTATTTGGATCGTTGACGATGAGCCCTGCCTTCTGCCTGCCGATCACGCCATGTGGCGTCCCGTCGCGATGGTTGCCAGATGCGTCAAAAGCCGTGGCGTCCACATCCCCCAGTCGCGCGTAGATGAGTGGTGTATCAGCTAGCACCGTAGGCGCATAGGCATTCGTGTTGACGCTCCCGCGCCTCTTCGCTGCTGGAAAGAGCGCGGTGTCGTCGGGCCACGTGGGATACTGCGCAATGTAATTCTGAAGCGTCGTGAACGCCGGGAGGTAGGTAAGCGTTGCGCCAGATTTATGCACCAAACTGTAATTATCGTTATTCACGTATTCGAGCGTATACAGGAAGACTTTTTGCACAGCGCCATTCGAGAGGCGCGCATTGTCCAGCAATTCCAGGAAGAAAGAGCTTTGTTGTGTCTGACTCACCTGTGTAGATGAAGGCACTCCGTTATTGTTTGTGAGCCATCCGAACTCCGTGATCCAGATCGGTTTGAGGTCCCCGCCTGCAATCATGGTCGATTGCATGGCGGACCAGGTCTGCGGGAGAGAAAGCTCTGTTGCGGATGGAATATATGGATCAAAGGCGCCTGGATAATAATGCAGATTGGCAAAATCGTAGTAGTTCCCCGCCGTCGGCAGTTCCGCATAGAGTCCCTTGAAAAAATCACCAATATTGGGCGCATAATTCCAGGTGATCGCCGCGAGCCCTATTTTCATGGCCGGTGCAACCGCACGAATGGCATTGGAGCAAGCAATAAGCACGGTGACGAAGTAGTGCGGATCGCAACCAGGGCGGATGTTGGCGTTCGTCACGCCTGAGAGACCGTTGTATTCCGAATAGGGTGAATAGCGCGTGCCAAATTTGCCAGCTCCCACAGGCGTAATAAGGCTGTTGAAATCCTCATTGCCGATCTCGATAGCCTGGATGGTACCGTGCCCGTGCGCGCCGTTGTAGCGCGTGGCGACCTGGGTAGCGAAACCGGCCATAAGCGTAGGATCAGCCGCATATTGTGGAACGGTATCAAACTGCTGACTTGTTGTCGTGAGCGCCCAGGTCGGCGGATTTTGCAAGGTGATATCAATGTTGATGCCAGCGGCATTGCAGGCAGAGACGGCAGTATCAAGCGCCGTCCAGGTGTACGTCCCCTGCGGCGTCTCGACCAACTTCCACGGAACCTGATAGCGCAGCCATTTGGCACCGAGCGTCTGTAGATCAGTGATGATCTGAGTGAGCGATTCAGTGTTCGTCGTCGCCGAAAAATTGAAGCTTGTCATGCCGTAGGGGTTGTCCGTCATTATGACCAGCCTCCCAACAGGATGCCCTCTAAGAACGGCTTAAACTGCGTATTGGCTGGCGTGATGGTCGATGCGCTGGTTGGCAGCACATTCGAGCCATTTGCGCCAGTTTGCGATACTACCATAGTGGTAGCGGAGTTGTAACCGGATACTTTGTCTGTTGCACTATTCGAGGTCCAAAGTGCAAGCCAGTAGCGTCCCGGTGCCAGCGGCAAGTTGCCTCCGATGAGTGCAGGAGTCAAAACTGCTGTCGAAGTTGCCAGAGAGGTTATTGTAGCTGCCGCATGAGCAAGCAATGTTCCGGGCGCTCCGCTATTGTCTGAGTAAATCCCCACATCGTAATTACCAGCGCCACCCGTCGTAAATTTCACACGAACACCCGTAAGCGTTGCATTAGAGTAGAGTGTGACACCAACAAAGTATGCATTATTGGCAGTAAGCGTCTGAGCTGCCGCATTGCCCGGCTCACCATCGTAGAGAGCGAGCGGCGTAATGTGCGGTAAAAACAATGGCATGATCTCAACTCCTTTAACTAAATTCTGTCACGCGTGCTGAACCATTCGCACTAGCCCATATACCAGTAATGGCCCCGTTGTATACGGTTGGACCTGGCAACTCAAAAAAGCCGCTCGGGGGAATTTGCACGCTGTAAGAGCTACTAGACGCTGTACCTCCACTCAAATCCAGGTAGAGGATTTGCGTGGAGTCGTTATAGATCATTGCGCCCTTACGGCTGGTGTTCGATGCAAGGATAGTCACGCTTGAAGCGGATGAAGCTACACTGCTTTTTGTACCAGTTGCAGCTCCCGCTACAGGCCCAGAGATAGGGTTGCCGTTTTGATCCACGAGGTACACAGGGTTCGCGATGGGCTGCCCGGATGCCGGGTCTATGTCATGGGCTGCATAACGCAAGCTGCCTGCTGATGCCACGAAGAGCGCTACTTGCGGCGTCGTTTGTGTATTGGCCACGTTTCCTCCTATCGTCCTACAATGAGTAAAAAGCTATCCGTCGTCCCACTGCCGCCGGATGGTATCGAAATCGTGTCGAAGGCGCTCAAGACCTCGCCAGTACTCACAGCCTTCAGCGTGCTGACATTGGTCGCCGTGCCGCCTGTGCTGGCCAGCGCAGTCACGACCGCAATGTTGACCGCTGATCCACTGCTGGTGAGTTGGATGCCTGTCGATGGTAAGTCGCCGCACCA
>WNGD01015094.1_pt1 | contig 13189 bp, 11 predicted proteins | sample 5400671 | NCBI WGS metagenome assembly WNGD01 (sample SAMN13153369, study PRJNA577476) | soil metagenome | isolation source: 40 cm soil or saprolite under grassland replicate 2 | place: USA:California | collected 2016-06-15
TCCGGCCGGCAGGCCGGTACCTGAGCCCGCCATCGTGCCCGCGCCCGCGCCGGCGCCCGAGATCAAGCCCGCGCCTGCGACCGAGCCCGCCCCCGTGCCTGAGCCCGCGGCCGAGCCAGCGGCCGAGCCCGTCGCCCCGGCACCGGCGTCCGCGTCGAGCGTCAGCCGGCCGGCCCGCACGGCGGGCAGTTGAGGCCGCGGCAGGGCGCTTCCGGCGGTTCCGGGATCGGTCGGCACGTGTTCGCAGCGGGCTAGCACTAGAGTCGGATAACCATGACCGAAACTGGCTCGCCGCTGCCGCTGCTCTCCCGCTACGCGATCATGATTGATGTCGGTTATATCTACGCGTCGGCGGGCGAACTTCTCTTTAGTGCCGGATCGCGGCGCGAGTACCGGGTCGACGCCGACAAGCTGATCCAGGCGCTGACCCGGCACGCGGACGATCAGGTCAGGGGCGAGCTGCTGCGGGTCTACTGGTACGACGCGGCCAGGGACCGGGTACCGACCATCGACCAGCGGGTGATCGCCCAGATGCCCTGGGTCAAGCTGCGGCTCGGCAACCTGAACGCGCGCGGGCAGCAGAAGGGCGTCGACGCCCAGATCCGCGCGGACATGGAGGCACTGGCCAGGCACCGCGCGATCACCGACGCGGTCCTGGTGGCCGGCGACGAGGACATGGTCCCCGCCGTCGAGGCCGCCCAGGCCTTCGGGGTGCGGGTGCACCTGTGGGGCGTGGAACCGCCATACGGCACGAACCAGGCCGAGCGGCTGGTCTGGGAGTCCGACACGGTGCAGGTGCTGGAACGCTCCTTCGTCGAGCCGTACTTCAGCAGGCAGCCCGGGGCCGAGCCGGCCCCGGGCCCGGCCGGCACGCCGGCCCGGCTTGGCCAGTCGGCCGCCAAGCCGACCCCCGCGGTGGTGTTCGGTGACCGGCACGTACCGCGGCCGCCGGTCAGGCCCGGCCCTGTCCCGCCGCCGGCCCCGGCCAGGCTCGGCCCCGAGCGGGAGCGGGTGGAGGAAGCGGGCGAGCACGTGGCGCAGAAGTGGATCCTGACCCGCGGCGAGGACAACATCCGCGACCTGCTGCCCGGCCCGATCCTGCCCCCCGTGATCGACAAGGAACTGCTGGTCGACGCCGAGAAGGAACTCGGCCTGTCGCTGCGGGCCTACCAGGAGGCCAGGGAGTGGCTGCGGGACGCTTTCTGGGCGCGGGTGCACCGCCAGTTCGGCATCGGCGTCGGAAAGTCGAGGAACTGAAGTGCCACCGGCTCCCGTCGGAAAACCTGGGGATAACGGGCCTGCGGGCGCCGGTCCCGCCGGGCGGCAGGAACCGGCCGGGGCACCGGTGCTCGGCATCGCCGCCGGCCGCCCGTCGGCCGAAGAGATCGCGGCGGTCGTGGTGGCCGTGCTCGCCGCCCGGGCGGCGCCGGCCAGCGGACCGGAGGCCGCCCGGAGGATTCGTAATCAATGGTCGTCGAGATCCCGGCTGCTACGCGAGCCCCTTGCCCGTGGTCCGGACGGCTGGCGCGCCAGCGCCCTGCCCCGCTAGCCGCGCGCGCGCTCGGCGGCCAGCGGGCCAGCGCACGGCCTCGGGGCAGCTGCCCCGGCCTGGTGACGACGGCGGCCGCAGCAGGGCGTTGCCGGTCCAGCCGGGCTGCCGCCGTCCTGATAGCGCTGCCGACTGGTCGCCGATGAGCGCATAAGTCCTGGTGCTGAAGATGAGCTCGATGCGGTCGGTGCAGCCTCGAACTTCGCCGCCGCCCCGGTGTCCGGGCGCGGTGCCAAGGACATGGAGATCTCCGGCGGCGTGCGGCCGGGAAGACCGAGGGCGGCGACTCGGCACATTCTCACTAGACTCCTGCGCAGTCGAGAGGAGTCGTTTTCGTGCACAAGGTCCTGATCGCCAACCGCGGCGAGATCGCGGTCCGGGTAGTGCGAGCGTGCCGCGACGCGGGGCTGGCCAGCGTCGCCGTCTACGGTGCGCACGACATCGACGCGCTGCACGTGACAATGGCCGATGAGGCGTTCGCGCTGGGCGGCCAGAGCGCGGCGGAGAGCTATCTCGACATCGCCAGGATCCTCAAGGCGGCCGCCGATTCCGGCGCCGACGCCGTGCACCCCGGCTATGGTTTCCTGGCCGAGAACGCGGGCTTCGCCCGCGAGGTCATCGCGGCCGGCCTCACCTGGATTGGCCCGCCGCCCGCCGCCATCGGGGCGCTCGGTGACAAGACGGCGGCACGGCATATCGCCCGCAAGGTCGGCGCGCCGCTGTCGCTGGGCACCGACGGCCCGGTCGCCAGCGCGCGGGAGGCGGCCGCCTTCGCCGCCGAGCACGGCCTGCCGATCGCCATCAAGGCGGCCTACGGCGGCGGCGGCCGGGGCCTCAAGGTCGCGCGCTCCATGGCGGAGATCGCCGAACGGTTCGAGTCGGCGGTGCGCGAGGCCGTTGCCTCCTTCGGCCAGGGCGACTGCTTCGTTGAGCGTTACCTGGACCGGCCACGGCACGTGGAGACCCAGTGCCTGGCCGACAGCCACGGGACCGTCGTGGTCGTCGGCACCAGGGACTGCTCGCTGCAGCGCCGGCACCAGAAGGTCATCGAGGAGGCGCCGGCGCCGTTCCTGTCCGCGGCGCAGGAGACGTTGCTGCGCGAATCATCCAGGGCGATCCTGCGCGAGGCCGGCTACGTCGGGGCAGGCACCTGCGAGTTCCTGATCGGCCAGGACGGCACGGTGTCATTCCTCGAAGTGAACACCCGGCTGCAGGTAGAGCACCCGGTGACGGAGGAAGTGAGCGGCATCGACCTGGTCCGGGAGATGTTCCGCATCGCCGATGGCGAAGAACTTGGCTACGGCGACCCGGAGCCGCGCGGGCATTCCATCGAGTTCCGGATCAACGCCGAGGATCCGGGCCGGAACTTCCTGCCCGCCCCGGGGACGATCTCGGCGTGGCGGCCGCCGTCCGGGCCCGGCGTCCGGCTTGATGCCGGCTATGGCCCAGGGATGACGGTGCCGCCGGCGTTCGACTCGCTGGTCGCCAAGCTGATCGTTACCGGGGCCAGCCGCGGCCAGGCGCTGCAGCGGGCCGGCCGCGCGCTGGCCGAGTTCGAGATCGGCGGCATGCCGACCCTGCTGCCGTTCCACCGCGCCGTGGTCCGTGATCCCGCGTTCACCGCGGCGCCGTTCACGGTGCATACCCGGTGGATCGAGACCGAGTTCGCCGGGGATCTGCCGCCCCAGGACACGGCGTCGCCGGGTGGCGATGACTGGCCGGCCGCGGCCGCCGCGCGTGAGCGGATCACGGTCGAGGTGGGCGGCAAGCGGCTTGAGGTAACCGTCCCGGCCAGCCTGACGGCCGGCCGCGGCGACGGGGCAGCCGGGGCCGCTAGGGCGGGGGAGGCCGGCGGGCGGGCGGCGGACACCGGCCGCGGGCGCCGGAAGCGGGGCCGGGCGGGCGGTGCGGCCGCCGGGGGCGCGGGCGGCGATGCGCTGGTCAGCCCGATGCAGGGCACCATCGTCAAGATCGTGGCTGCCGACGGCCAGCACGTGTCGGCAGGCGATGCCGTGGTGGTGCTTGAGGCAATGAAGATGGAGCAGCCACTGGCCGCGCACAAGGATGGCATCGTCGGCGACCTGGCCGTGCAGGTGGGCCAGACGGTCTCGGCCGGCGCGGTCATCTGCCAGCTCCGGGACTGAGCACATGCCGCGGCTGGCCGGCGATCCCGGGGTGGCGCGCTGGCTGCGGTTCGCGGCCGGGTTCCGGCTGCCGGCCGAGAACGTCGACTGGGTCAGGCACGAGCTGACCGACGCCGGGTGGCGGGGCCGGACGGTGCTGCGTCACCTCGCGGTCATCATCCCGGTCTGCGTCATCGTCGCGGTCCTGCTCGGGACCCTGCTGCCCGCCCCTGGCTGGCTCAGCCTGACCATGGTGGCGCTCATCTTGTCCGGCAGCATCTTCACGGTGGCCGCTTACGCGGACGACATCCGCGCGGCCCGGCTGCGCCAGCACGGCCTGGACGTCCCTGATGACCCCGACCTGGGTCACCCCGCCCACTGACGCTGGGGACCTGGACCGCTATACGTCCTCGGCGGGGCGCATCAGCTTCCTGGCGGCCTCGGTCAGGCTGCCGGACAGCGACGGGTAGACGGCGAACGTGTGCGCCATCTGATCGACGGTCAGCAGCTGCTCGACGGCCAGCGACACGGCCAGGATGAGCTCGCTGGCCCGCGGCGCGACCACCACCCCGCCGAGCACGATCCCGCTGCCGCGCCGCGCGAACAGCTTGATGAAGCCGTCCCGGAAGCCCTGCATCTTCGCCCGCGCGTTGGTGGCCAGCGGCAGCTTGACGACCAGCGCGTCGGCCTGGCCGGCCTCGACCGCCTGCTGGGTGATCCCGACCGTCGCGATCTCCGGCTCGGTGAAGATCGTGGCGGCGACGTGGCTGAGCCGGATCGGCTGGACCGCCTCGCCGAGCGCGTGCCACATCGCGATCCGGCCCTGCATCGCGGCAACCGAGGCGAGCATCATCACCCCGGTGCAATCGCCCGCGGCATACACGCCAGGCACCGAGGTCCGCGACACCCGGTCGACCGGGACGAAACCCCCGCCGTCCAGCGCGATGCCAGCCTGCTCCAGGCCGATGCCGCTGGTTCCTGGCACCATCCCGACGGTGAGCAGGCAGTGCGAGCCGGGCACGGTCCGGCCATCGGCCAGCAGCACGGTCACGCCGCCTGCGGTCCGCCTGACCTCGGTGGCCCTGGACCGGCCGAGCACGGTCATGCCGCGCCGCCGGAACACTTCCTCGACCACCACCGCGGCGTCCGCGTCCTCGTGCGGCAGCACCCTGTCCCGTGACGAGACGAGCGTGACCTGCGAGCCCAGCGCCTGGTACGCGCTGGCGAACTCGGCGCCGGTGACCCCGGAGCCGACGACGACGAGCTCGCCCGGCAGCTCGCCGAGATCGTACAGCTGGCGGCAGGTCAGCACGCGGTCCCCGTCGGGCACGGCGGCGGGCAGGATCCGCGGCCGCGCGCCAGTGGCGATCAGCACGACGTCCGCGCTGATCTCGCGGTCACCGACAGCGACCATCCGGGGGCCGGTCAGCCTGCCCGTCCCGGCCAGCACCTCGATTCCCTCGGCCGCCAGCCGGCCGGTCACGTCGGCGGACTGCGCGTCGGCCAGGGCGCGCACCCTGGCGTACAGCCGCGGGGCATCCACCACGGCCCGGCCGGTGCCAGCGGCGCCCGCTTTCGCTGGCCCAGTTCCGCCGGGCACGGCACCGCCGGGCACGGCACCGCCGGGCACGGCACCGCCGGGCACGAAGCCGGTCAGCCGGATGCCGAGCCCAGCCGATCCGTCCAGGGCGGCCATCAGCCCGGAGGTGGCGATCAGCGTCTTCGACGGCACGCAGTCGCTGAGCACGCACGCGCCGCCCAGGCCGTCCCGCTCCACGACGGTGACCTCGGCGCCGAGCTGCGCGGCGACCAGGGCCGCCTCGTATCCCCCCGGCCCGCCGCCGAGGATGACGACCCTTGCCCGCGGCTGGCTCACGGTGCCTCATTCTCCTCGATGCGTCCCGGCCCGCCGCCCTCGCGTCCCCCGGTATCCCGGCACAAGGTCGAGGCCGGGCCTCCCGGCGGGTCAGGCCACGCGCGACCGCCCAGGCTCGTACGCTAATGCCCCGTGGAGCTGTATGCCGCATACGGCAGCAACATGAATCCGGCGCAGATGGCAGAGCGCTGCCCGCATTCGCCGCGGCACGGCACCGGCTGGCTGGAGGGGTGGCGGCTCACCTTCGGCGGCGAGGACATCGGCTGGGAAGGCGCACTCGGAACCGTGGTCGAGGGCGCCGACGAGCGCGTATTCGTCGTCCTTTACGAGCTATCCGAAGGTGATGAACGTGCCCTGGACCGCTGGGATGGCGCGACGATCGGCTATTACCGCAAGCTCAGGGTCCGGGTGGCGACGCTGGACGGCGAGGTGCTGGCCTGGCTGTACGTGCTGAACGACTACGAGGGCGGGCTGCCATCCGCCCGCTATCTCGGCATCATGGCCGACGCGGCCGAGACCGCGGGAGCGCCAGCCGACTACGTCAGGTGGCTGCGGACCCGGCCCTGCGCTTCGATCGGCTGATAGCCGGCCGGCGGGCCGGGAAGGCTAGCCGACCGTGATGAGCAGGGTGAGCGCGAGCGCCGGCACGCCGAACGCCGCCAGCGATGACCATGCCCAGCTGGCCACGACCGGGCCGCCAGCCGCGCCGCGCTCGCGGGCCTGACTCGCCATGCTCTCGATCTCCCTGGCCATCAGCTCCACCGTGGTCTGCTTCGCCGCCTCGCGTGCCTCGGCCGGCATCCGCCCGTAGCCGCTCGGCCGGCTTGACGGGTTCAGGTCCCAGCGACGGCCGCGGACCTCGGCCTTGAGCCTGGAGCGGCGCGGGGAGTAAAGCGCCCAGCTGTGCAGCACCTTGACCTTGGCCGCCTCCCCTGGCGAGCAGTGCACCTGAACGGACTCGCCGAGGTAGATATCGCTGACCCGGCCCCACGGCGCCCGGTAATCACGGATCGGGTTCAGCAACGTTATGCCGTCGGTGTCGGTGACGACCCGCGGCCGGAGCGCGCACGCGTACACCAGGCCGGTGATGGCCAGCAGGGCGATGGCGACCTGGGCGGCCCGCCGCCCTGGCGGACTGGTTCCTGCTGTGTAGACACCGCCGCTGAACTCCCGTGACTCGCCCGGCGGCGCCGCTTCGGCGGCGCCCGCGTTAGCTCACTCTAAGTCCCTACCCGGCCTGGCTGAACCCCGCGCGGCACCGCGATACCACACCGGTATCTGGTCCGGCGCCTGGGGCCTGCGGCAGGCAGCGGTCAGGCGCTCACGCCGCCGGACAGCGAATCTGTCGCGGCCGTGTCGCCGCAGATCGCCGTGAGCGCGGTCGCCGCCATCAGCCGGACGCCCACCCCGATGGCCTGCTCGTCCACGTCGAAGGCGGGCTGGTGAATGTCGAAGTCGTCGTCCGATCCCGGCCGGCGGCTGCCGAGCCTGCAGAGCGCGCCGGGCACCGACTCCAGGTACCAGGCGAAGTCCTCCCCGCCCAGGCTCTGCGGGGCCGGGGTACACGCGTCGGGACCAAGCACCCGCTCGGCGGCCGCCTCGATCATCGCCGTGGACACGGACTCATTGACGGTCGGCGGCACGTTCCGCAGGTAGGTCAGTTCCGCCAGCACGCCGTAGGCGCTGGCGACGGATTCGAGCAGCGCCTTGAGCAGGTCGGGCGCCGCGTGCCAGGCCTGGTCGTCCAGGCAGCGCACGGTTCCCTCGACCATGCCGTCATCCGGGATGGCATTCGCCGCGGACCCCGCGCTCACCCTGCCCCACACGAGGCTGAGGCTGGACCTGGGGTCCACCCGCCGGGACAGCGCGGCCGGCAGCTCCGTGATGATCTTCCCCAGCGCGAACACCAGGTCGGCGGTCAGGTGCGGCCGCGCGGTGTGCCCGCCCGGCCCGGTCACCCTGACGGTGATCTTGTCGCATGCCGCGGTGATCGGGCCGCTCCTGGTGCCGATCTTCCCGACGTCAAGGCGCGGATCGCAGTGCAGGGCGAATATCCGGTCGACCGAGGCGATGCCGCCCGCCGCAAGCACGTCGAGCGCGCCGCCGGGAACCTCCTCGGCCGGCTGGAAAATCAGCCGGACCCGGCCGTGCAGCCGCCCGGCCGCCGCCCGGCGGGCAAGGAAAAGGCCAGCGCCGACACCGATCGCGGTGTGCACGTCGTGCCCGCACGCATGGCAGGCGTTCGGCACGGTAGAGCGGTACGGCACGTTCTTCTCGTCGCCGATCGGCAGCGCGTCGAGATCGGCGCGGAGGGCCACTACCGGTCCCTTGGCGGCCGGATCCCCGATGTCCGCTATCAGCCCGGTGCCCTTGGGCAGGGTTACCGGCCGGAGGCCCGCCGCCGCGAGCCTGAGCGCGACCCGGCGCGTGGTGCGGTGCTCGTGGTAGCCAATCTCGGGATGGGCATGCAGGTCGCGCCGGAAGTCAATGAGCTCGCCCTGGTGGCCGGCCACGAACGCGTCGAGTTCGCCCTCGAGATCACGTTCTCGCATGCGCGGCCTCCCCAGGGGCGACGAAGCGGTCCTCCGCGAACTCCGTGATAAGCGCGTCCACGATGTCGCCGAGATCGCCGCCGTCGGCAACGAGGGCACGCTGGCGCTCATACGAGGCGCCGCGGTCGAGTACCTCGCCGACCACGTCGAGCTCGGGGGCGCAGCCCAGCCGGTCGGCCACCGGCTTGAGCTCCCGCACCAGCTCGAAGAGCTCGTCGCGCAGCGGCGCGGTCGACCCAGACTCGCCGGTTATCACGATCGCGTCCAGGCCGTACCTGGTAGCACGCCACTTGTTGTCGCGGACGACCCACGCCGACGGGTTCGGCAGCCGGTAGCCGCGGTCGAGCTGGCTGTCGAAGAGCTGGACGAGGCACTGCGATAGCGCCGTCACCATGCCGATCTCGCGCATGGTCGGAACGCCATCGAACATCCGGATCTCGACCGTGCCGAAATCCGGGTGCGGCCGGATGTCCCACCACACCTCTTTGATGCTCCGGATGGTGCCGGCGCGAAGCAGAGTGTCCATGTACTCCTCGAACTCACTCCAGTTCTTCAGTCGCGGCGGCGGCCCCGAGGTGGGCAGCCCGCCGAAGACAACCGCCCGGCTCGAGGCGAGCCCCGTGTCCTGCCCGCTCCAATACGGGCTCGACGCGGTCAGCGCCAGGAAATGCGGCAGATATGCAGCGAGCGCGTTGACGATGGGGATCGCCTTGCTCCCGTCCCGGATACCCACATGAACATGGACGCCAAAGGTCTGGATCCTGCGGGCCAGCCACTGCAACTGCTCGACGAGTTCGGCATAACGCTGAATAGGCGCCATCTTCGCATCTCGCCAGTCACTAACGGGATGCGTTCCGGCACAGGCCAGCATCGTACCGCGCCCGCCAGTGATCCGCTCAAGTTGCGCGATTGTCGCAGCTAGGTCGTCCTTAGCCTCGGAGACGGTGCCGCAGATGCCAGTGACCACCTCGATGGTCGACTGCATGAGCTCATAGCGCAGCTTCGGATGGTCGCCGGCTTCGGTCAGCCCGGGCAGCGCGGCGAGTACTTCCCTGGCATCCTGCCGCAGCATCTTGCTGCCGACATCGATGAGCTGCAGCTCCCACTCGACCCCGAGCGTCGCGCCGCGAGAGGGATTCCACCTGATAGCCACGGGCTAACCTCCATGCATCGTCGCGCCGCAAGCGGCACGGAGACTCAGTGCGACCGCGGGGGCCGGGAAGAACTGCCGCACCGGCGTGAGCGCCAGACCGGCAACGGGGCGGCGGGCCGGATCAAGGCGACCGGGGCAGCGCGGGCTGATCGCCGGAGCGAATGCCGGTCGCACCGGGCTCCGCTGGCGGTCATCGGCGCCCATGGGCACGCGGACATGCATCGATAGCCGTCCGAATACATGATCAACCGCCCTATTCCGCCACGGCCTTCCTACCCAGCCTGCCTCGCCCGACGCACGCCGGGGTGTTCCTCCTGCCCGCCTGCCGCTGTCAGCGGCGTCAGTACGCGTCGGGCGGCTTGTACACGCCCCAGGTGTCACGGAGCGCATCGCAGACCTCACCTACGGTGGCGCGTGCCCGGAGCGCCTCGCGGAGCGGATAGAGCAGGTTTCCCGTCCCCGCCGCGGCGTGTCTGACGTCATCGATCCGGCGGTTGAATTCGGCACTGTCGCGGCCGGCCCGCAGCTTTGCCAGGCGCTCAGCCTGCTGCTGCTCAATGGCCGGGTCGACGCGCAGCGGCTGGTAGGGCTCATCGCCGGCCAGGGTGAACCGGTTGACGCCGACGATCACGCGCTCCCCGGTGTCGATCTGGCGCGCGACATGATAGGCCGACCGCTCGATCTCTGCCTTCTGGAAGCCGCGCTCGATCGCGGCGACCGCGCCGCCGAGATCTTCGACTCTGGCCAGCAGGTCGCCGACCGCCTCCTCGATGTCGCCGGTCATCGACTCGATCGCATACGACCCGGCGAACGGATCAACCGTCGCGGTCAGATCGGTCTCGTAAGCGAGCACCTGCTGGGTGCGCAGGGCCAGCCGTGCCGCCTTCTGCGTCGGCAGCGCGATCGCCTCGTCGTAGGAGTTCGTGTGCAGCGACTGGGTGCCGCCAAGCACGGCGGCGAGCGCTTGCACCGTTACCCGCGCCATGTTCACCTCGGGCTGTTGCGCGGTGAGCTGTACGCCGGCCGTCTGGGTATGGAAGCGCAGCATCTGCGACCGGGGATCGGCTGCGCCGAACTCGTCCCGCATGATCGCGGCCCAGATCCGGCGCGCCGCGCGGAACTTGGCGATCTCCTCCAGCAACGTCGTCCTGGCCACGAAGAAGAACGACAGCCGCGGCCCGAACTCATCGATCGCCAGGCCGGAGGCAATGGCGGCCCGCACGTATTCCCTGGCATTCGCAAGCGTGAACGCGACCTCCTGTACTGCGGTCGCGCCTGCCTCGGCCATGTGATAGCCGGAGATGGAGATGGTGTTCCACCGCGGGATCTCCGCATGGCAGTACGCGAAGGTATCGGCGACGAGGCGGAGGGACGGCTGCGGCGGATAGATGTACGTGCCGCGCGCGATGTATTCCTTCAGGATGTCGTTCTGAATGGTGCCGTCCAGCTTGGCCGAGGCGACTCCCTGCTCGTCTGCCGCCAGCTGGTAAAGCAGCAGCAGAACCGCGGCCGGGGCGTTGATCGTCATCGATGTCGAGACCGACTCCAGCGGAATTCCGCGCAGCAGGGTGCGCATGTCGTCGACGGAATCGATGGCGACGCCGACCTTGCCGACTTCGCCGCGGGCAGCCGGCGCATCGGAGTCATAGCCCATCTGGGTCGGCAGGTCGAAGGCGACGGACAGCCCGGTGCTGCCGGCCTCGATCAGCTGGTGATAACGGCGGTTCGAGTCCTCGGCGGTCGAGAACCCGGAATACTGCCGCATCGTCCACGGCCTCGCCGTGTACATGGCCGGGTAGACGCCGCGGGTGTAGGGATACTCCCCCGGCTCGCCGAGTTGCGCCGCAGGGTCGAAATCCGCCGGCTGCCCGGGACGGTAGACCGGCTCAACCGGCAGCCCCGATTCCGTCTCGCGCGTCATGCTCTCAGGTTATGGCGTGCAAGGACCGCGGCCTAGGTGGGCAACATCACAGTCAGTCACCATGCGATCGAGCCAGTTCGGCCGGCGCATTTCGCGTGCCGTCGTTGGCCGGTGCGCAGCGCGCGGCTATCCGGATCGCGCTTTCGGCGGGAAATTACAGTCAGTTACAGCTCACTCGCACGGCCGCGCGTAGGCTACTGAGGCGCGGCCTACCGCGATCAAGATTGCCCGCGCTGGCTTGCCACGGCCGGATCTGTTACGGATCGGGAGATCATCCATGTCACGTGCCCGCGGGATCGCGGTCATGCTCGCCATCCTGACCTGCGGGCTCGTGATCGCGGCCGTGGTGCTGCGGCCAGCTAGGGCGGGGCCCGCGGCGGGCGGCGGGCCTGCCGCGCCGAGCGGCCAGGCCGCCAGCGGCCAGCCCGGCGCGGGCAGCCAGCCTGGCGCGGGCAGCACCGGGCGGCCGGCCTGGCAGTGGAAGGTCGGCGGACCCGAGCTGGCCAGCCGGGGCATCGTGGTTCACTACCCGGCCCGCGGCAGGCGGCGGCTGCCCCGGATCCCGGCGTCCGCTTATGTCTTCGCCGATGCGGGCACCGGGCAGGTGCTGGCGGCCAAGGACCCGCACGGTGAGTTCCCGCCCGCGAGCACGCTCAAGGTGCTCACCGCGGTGACGCTCATCCCGTTGCTGAAGCCGGGCGCCACGGTGGTCGCCTCCCGGCGGGCCACCTCGGTCCAGCCGAACGTGGTCGGCCTCAAGCGGGGCCGGGGCTACCAGGTGTCCAGCCTGTTCAAGGCCCTGCTGCTGATCTCGGCCAACGACGCCGCGGTGTCCCTCGCCGAGGCCGCGGGTTCCTTCCACCGCGCGATCGCGCTGATGAACGCCGAGGCGCACTGGCTGCAGGCATACGACGTGGTGGCCAAGGACCCGAACGGCCTGCCCGCCGCGCACCAGCACGTCTCCGCCTATGACGAGGCGCTGATCGCGCGGCGGGCGCTGGCCATGCCCGCCTTCATGAAGTACGACTCGACGCTGGCGGCCCGATTCCACCTGAAGCGGCGGAAATGGGTGACCCTGGTCAACCAGAACTCGCTGCTGCTGCGCTACCGAGGCGGCATCGGCGGCAAGATCGGCTGGACCGACCGGGCCAGGGCCACCTACATCGGGATGGCCAGGCGGCATGGCGTTACGCTCATCGTGACGATCCTGCACGCCAAGCCGCTGACCGAGGTCATTTCCGGCGAGCGGCTGCTGAACTGGGGCTTCGCCATGGACAGGAAGGTGCGCCCGGCCGGCCAGCTGGTGCCGCCGCTGCCCGGCGGCCCGCCAGGGGGCTGACCGCGCTCGCTCGACTTCCCGGGTTCCGCCAGGTCCGGGGCGTAGCGGGAAGGAACCGGGAGGGGCAGCTCATACCGTTACGGCGTCAATAACCACTGCGAACAAAGGAAGATCACCGTGGCCATCTCAACCACCATTCCCGCCATCAACCATGTCGCCGTGACCGTGACCGACCTCTCCGCCAGCGAGGCCTGGTACACGAATGTCCTCGGTACGAAACCGGTACTCGACGAGGACACCGGCCCGTTCCGGCACATCGTCTACCAGCTCGGGAACACGCTGCTCGGGCTGCACGGCTTCCCCGACCTGGCCAGCGGAGCGCCCTTCGACGAACGCAAGCCGGGCCTCGATCACATCTCGTTCGGCTGCGCGAGCCGCGCCGAGCTCGTCGAGTGGGCAGCCCGACTCGACGAGCTCGGCGTGGCCCACGGCGAGATCGTCGACGCGGGCTACGGCTCTGGCCTGTCGTTCCGCGACCCCGACAACATCGCCCTCGAGCTGTTCGCCCCGCCGGCCTGATCAGCTGGCGACGGGCTACTAGGGCATGTCCCGTAGATCATTCAGCCTGCTGCGCGTCCGCCGGACGGGCGCCTCGCTGCGTTGTCGTCGTCGCCCATAGAACCACTATGGGCTCCTCCTCCGCCTTGCGAGCCATCCCGCCGGCGGCCGCTCGCGA